>Ga0315905_10006203_pt1 | contig 12149 bp, 10 predicted proteins | sample LakEriMetagenome_5_FD_203522 | JGI IMG/M metagenome (GOLD analysis project Ga0315905, IMG submission 203522) | Freshwater fungal communities from buoy surface, Lake Erie, Ohio, United States - Buoy 4 MA121 | ecosystem: Environmental > Aquatic > Freshwater > Lake | place: USA: Lake Erie, Ohio...
ACAAAGATTTAATTATTTTAAGCGATGTAAACCAAGAAATTAACAAGGTAATTATTTTATTAAATCGACATCAGGAGTTGATTGATCCATTAGCGAAACTCCGCCTCGATCCTTTCTAGCAATTCGAGAGTAAAGACCAATTTCCTGGCTAAATATAAATGTGAAAAATAATTTCACGAATGAAGTATGATAATGTAGATTATCGTAAAATTCAGGCGCAATATTCTTCAATTTTGGCAAATTATTCCATGGAATGGATGGCATATCATGATGCTCATTATGGAAACCTACATTCATATTAATTGAATTTAAGCCACCGTAATAACTAAAAGTCTCTTGTTTTTTATCTAAAACTAAAAAATGCTCTTGGATCCACCTAGCACCTAGCGGATGAAGTCCCACAGAAAACAAAAAGCTAAATCCTAGGTAAGCTAATGCTGACCAACCCCAAAAATAGACGATGGCTACATCAAATATTAATTGGACCACAATGTTCATAATGACATAACGATCAATAATAGCTAATTCAATGCATCTAATGGTTCTAATACCTTGAAAAAATGGAAACAATAATAACCAAATCATTTTTCCAATAAAATAATTATTGATCAATTTAGCTTCCCAATAATCAGGTAAATCAGCGTCTAATTCATGTACCCCTTGAAAAGCATGATGTTTTAAATGGAAGTTTTTAAATGAAATGGCTGTAGGCGCCAAAGAAGGAAGATTTGCAATAATTCCTGCAAATACATTCCATGATTTATTCTTATAAATTAAGTTGTGTGCCGATTCATGAATACAAACAAATAAAGTATGCACAGGAAAAGCTCCTACAAACCAAGCAGCACCTAAGATGATCCACCAAGAATAATCTTTAATAAAATACGCAATTCCAATTTGTAAAAATACGCATGTCAAAATCCAATACATTGTATTCGGATTCTTGCCAATTAATTTTTTTACTTCAGGGTGTTTTTTAATTATTTCCCGAGTCCTACTGCGATGAGGTTCAGACTCCTTAACCCAAATGAAATCATTCGATTCTTCCATGATAATTTTAAAATATTACAAATATAATAAGAGAAATATACTTTCTATTCTATATTCATAAACTATGTGACAATATGTCATAAATTGAAGTGCAAAGTTTTTATGGCATTATCCTTGTAGCATGTGAGCGAAATTAAATAAAATTAATCATGGGAAAAATTATTGGAATTGATTTAGGTACCACCAACTCATGTGTGGCGGTTATGGAAGGTAGCGAGGCTGTTGTGATTGCAAATTCAGAAGGACGTAGAACGACACCTTCAATCGTTGCATTTTTGGATAATGGCGAACGCAAAGTAGGGGATCCCGCTAAACGTCAAGCGATTACAAATCCACAAAATACTATATCGTCAGTAAAAAGATTTATGGGTAAAAAGTACTCTGAAGTTAGTTCAGAGTTAAAGACCATTTCATATACTGTAGAACAAGGGAATAATGATACACCACGAGTAAGAATTGGTGATCGACTTTATACTCCTCAAGAAATATCGGCTCAGATTTTGACTAAAATGAAGCAAACAGCTGAAGATTATTTAGGACAAACTGTGACAGAAGCGGTTATCACGGTGCCAGCCTATTTTAATGATGCTGAACGTCAAGCTACGAAGGAAGCAGGTCAAATTGCTGGACTTGAAGTGAAAAGAATTATTAATGAGCCTACAGCAGCTGCACTAGCTTATGGCGTGGATAAAAAAGGACAGGATATGAAAATAGCTGTCTTTGATTTAGGTGGAGGTACTTTTGACGTGTCTATCTTAGAATTAGGTGATGGAGTATTTGAAGTGAAGTCAACAGATGGCGATACCCACCTAGGTGGAGATGATTTTGATCAAGTCATTATCAACTGGCTTGCTGAGGAATTCATTTCAGATGAAAATATAGATCTACGTAAAGATCCAATGGCACTCCAACGCTTAAAAGAAGCCGCTGAAAAGGCTAAAATAGAATTGAGTTCTAGTGCCACAACAGAAATCAATTTACCTTATATTATGCCTGTAGATGGCATTCCTAAACATTTAGTTCGTTCATTAACAAGAGCTAAATTTGAACAATTGGCAGACAGTTTAATTCGTCGTACGTTAGAACCTTGTAAGCGTGCGATGAAAAACGCATCTTATTCGAATGCGGATATAGACGAAGTAATTTTAGTGGGTGGTTCAACACGTATCCCTAGAATTCAAGAAGAAGTAGAAAAATTCTTTGGTAAAAAACCGTCTAAAGGAGTTAATCCCGATGAGGTAGTAGCCATTGGTGCAGCTATTCAGGGGGGTGTTTTAACGGGTGAAGTAAAGGATGTATTATTATTGGATGTAACACCTTTATCATTAGGTATTGAAACAATGGGAGGTGTATTCACCAAATTAATCGAATCAAATACAACTATACCGACAAAAAAATCTGAAACTTTTTCTACTGCAGCAGATAATCAACCCTCTGTAGAGTTAAATGTATTGCAAGGAGAACGACCTATGGCTAAAGATAATCGTTCTTTAGGCCGTTTCCATTTAGATGGATTACCACCGGCAGCCAGAGGAATTCCTCAAATTGAAGTAACCTTTGATATTGACGCAAATGGAATCTTACAGGTTTCAGCGAAAGATAAAGGTACAGGAAAAGAGCAAAAAATTAGAATTGAGGCTTCTAGTGGTTTGACTGATGAAGAAATTGAGAAAATGAGAAATGAAGCAAAAGCAAATGAAGCAACAGACAAGATCGAAAAAGATCGTGTCGAGAAAGTTAATCAAGCAGATGCTTTAATTTTTCAATCTGAAAAGCAATTGAAAGAATATGGTGAAAAGTTGTCCGAAGGCAATAAATCAGCCATTGAAGGAGCTTTATCTGAATTGAAAATAGCTCATGCTTCTCAAGATTTAACCTCAATCGACTCAGTAATTGAAAAGTTAAATACAGCTTGGACTGCGGCTTCACAAGAAATGTATGCTAATACACAAGAAGGTGGAGATCAGCCGTCACAAAACGCAGAAACACCGTCAGATGATTCAGCTGAAGATGTGGCTTTTGAAGAAGTTAAATAAATTATATTAATTATGTTAAAAGGTTCCTTTGCACAAAAGGAACCTTTTTTTTTATCCTTTAGCAGCCACAATTCCATCCCAAAGTTTTATTCTTGCTTGGAGGGAATTAACTGCAGCATCTGTAGCACGTTTCCATGCTTTAGGATCATTCTGGCATAATTGAGACACCATTGAAGTAGCCAATTGAGAATGATGACCTCCATCCACTTCTATATGCCTTTCTAAATAATAAGTTAATGTTTTTACCTTATCAGGAGATTGTATTCTTAATTGATCTAAAATTAACTGAAACATTTCTGGGATTAAATCTTCTCTTCCAAAAGTAAAAATAGCCGCTATCTCTTCAATTTCTCCATTCAAAATACTTGAGAAAGTAAACGTTAAAAAATCAGTAATACTTGTTGGCAAATTAAATGAAGGTAGGGCTATCAGAAACTCCTCAACGGATTTAAATTGTTTGAAAGCTAATAGAGCAGGAGGGGGCATAATAGCTAATTCATCCATAGCTCTCAAATATAAATCAAAATGACTGATGTATCCACCATTGGGATCTATGTCAGACTCCTCACCGAGAACAATTTCATTGATTAAATACCTAGTTTCACCTGATCCCTTTGGAAACCATAGAGCATCCACAGAAGTTAATTCCACTTGTAACTTTTTAACTAAGGACATAAAATCCCACACGGCAAATACATGATTCTGCATGAATATAGATAAATCCTCATGAGATTTAATGTAAGAGTTAATGGGATGGTTTCTTAAAATCTTTTTGAAAGGTTCTATACTTTTTTGTAATTCTATTAAATGCGACATGTTACTTAGTATGAATGGATTTTATTCGATTTTTTAATGAACTTCCGTCTCTAGAGCTATTATAAGCAATAATTTCAGAAACAATTGACAGTGCAATTTCATTAGGACCTTCTGCTCCGATATCTAAACCTATAGGGCCGAAAAAGGACTTATCACCTATATTAACAGACAATAATTCTAATTGTTTTATGATTTTCTGCATTCTTTTTAATGGGCCCAAAATGCCAACGTAACCTTTGAAATCGATGGAAATCAAATGAGTTAAAATTGCCAGATCTCGATCAAAGTCATGGGTCATTAAAACAATCACATCATTATTTTTAATAGTAAATGTATCATCCCAATGAAAATAGGTTTGAACCTTATTCTTTAGTAATGAACTCATTTTTAATGGATTACCGACCCAACAAACATCCCAGGAAAGAAAATCACAAAGTTCAATTAGGCTAGACGAATCAAATAAATTCCCATAAAGCACGATCCTAGGTATGGCAGGTAAATATTCGACAAATAGTAGTTGGCTTTCTAATGCGAGTAATTTTGATTGATGTTGAATTAGGACCTCGTCTGCATCTTCTTTTGACAAAACAGAAACAAAGGGTTTGGTAGAATTAATTTGTACAAAAGCTGAATGAGTAGAATTCAAATGGAAGGAATGTTCTAAAATTGTAGGCTCAGAACTTTGAAGATGAGTATTAAGCAATTCAAATAAACATTTTGCATATTCTAAATCAGGACTAATTAAAATCTCAATGAGTCCATTGCAACCTAATCCTATTCCTAATTCAAACGGATCATCTTCTCGAGTATCATATTTGACTAATTTATTTTGATTGCTAAGCATCGACATTTGCGCCTTTTTTAGCATATCACCTTCAAGGCAACCACCACTGATTCCACCTTGCCAATCACCATTTTCATTAATTAACATCCTGGCACCTGGCCGTCTGTAAGCAGAACCATCTACGTTGACAACTGTTGCTATGGCAAATTTGACACCAGACTGAATATACAAGGAAAGTTGGCCTACAAATAATTTTATCTCTTTCACACCAATAGTTTTTTTAATTTTTCATTTAAATATTGGATCAAAAAATCAATTTCCGTTTCAGTCGTCATGTAACTTAATGAAATCCGAAGCGTACTTAAGGCCAAATCTCTTTTGTGTCCCAAAGCTGTTAACACATGAGAAGGATTTGTGGCCTTCACATTACAAGCTGAACCGTTGGAAATGGCTATAGCCGTTAATGAATTAAATAAATTTTCCCAATGAATACCATGCACAGACATACTGAGAATGGATGAAATATTGCTTGGGCTTTTTGAATTAATCAAAATACTATTTTTGAAGTTACCTAATAGTGCCTCCTTAATCCTATGATTAAAGCCAAGAAGCTTTTGATCAAAACTTAATATCTCAGGTAAATAAGTAAATGCGTACCCAAGACCTACAATAAGTGGAACGGGTAATGTTCCTGACCTGATTTCTCGCTCTTGTCCACCTCCGTCAAATAAAGGGCTAATTTTAAGGTTGTCATTGACCAATAAGCCGCCTATTCCCTTAGGAGCATAAATCTTATGTCCTGAAAAACTCATTAAATGAGGTAAACCTTTTAAGTCCAATTTGATTTTACCAATCGCTTGGGTAGCATCAGAATGAAAGCATACAGAGCGAGCATCGCATACTTGTTTAAAGGCAACATAATCTGCAATAGTCCCTATTTCATTATTGACCATCATAAGTGAAACCAAAATGGTATCATCTTGTATGGCATTCGTTAAATCATCTTTAGTTATTTGACCCACCTCATCGGGCGTCAAATAGGTAACCGAGTAGCCTTCCTGTTCTAAATGACTAAATATTTTTAAAACAGCTTTGTGCTCTATTGTGGACGTAATTAAATGTCCTTTGGGTTTACCTTTTAAATAACCTTTTATTGCCAAGTTATTTGATTCAGTAGCACCAGAGGTGTAAATGATGGAACTTGGTTTTACATCAAAAAAATCAGCAATTTGATTTCTAGATAGATCGATGGCATCTTGAGCCAACCAACCAAAATGATGTAAATTAGAGCCTGCATTCCCATATAGTGTAGAAAAATATGGCAACATCTCATTTAATACTTCGGAACGAACGGGAGTAGTAGAAGCGTAATCGAAATATAAGGGTAATTTCATTTGCTACAGGAGATGCAACAAAGATAAGTGTAAAAAAAAAGTCCCGAATGTTTCCGGGACTTTTTTTTATGATAATTTAGATAGAACAGCTTTGAAAGCATCAGGATGATTCATGGCTAAATCTGCGAGTACTTTGCGATTTAACGTCATACCTGATTTGTTATATTTACCCATGAAAGCTGAATAGGATAAACCTTCTTGTCTTGCTGCAGCATTAATACGCTGAATCCAAAGTCCGCGAAAATCTCTTTTCTTAACTTTTCGATCACGATATGCATATTGCAAACCTTTTTCTACTTTGTTTTTAGCGACTGTCCAAACATTCTTTCCTCTTCCGAAAAAACCTTTCGCTAATTTTAAAATCTTTTTCCTCCTAGCTCTTGAAGCTACATGATTGACACTACGTGGCATAACTAAATTTGTTTTTTGAATTTAGGCGGCTCATTTTGAACACTTTTTGCCTTAATTCTGGTTGAACAATAACTAAAAACTGATTATTTAAGTCCTAATAATAAACTTACACGACCCATATCAGAAGGGGAAACTAAAGTAGCATGAACTAAATTACGCTTTTGTTTAGTTGTTTTTTTTGTCAAGATATGGCTATGAAAAGCGTGTTTACGCTTTATCTTTCCAGTTCCTGTAACTTTGAAACGCTTTTTTGCTCCAGAGTTGGTTTTAATTTTTGGCATTCTATTATGTATTAAATGTAAAAATTGGAATGCAAAAGTAAAAAAATTACCTTGAAATTCCACTATATGAAAAACTTATTTTTTTTGAGCTTTGGGAGTAAATATGATACTCATTCGCTTGCCTTCTAATTTTGGCATATCATCGGGTTTTCCCACCTCTTCAAGTCCCTTCGCAAAATTCAATAATAGCATTTCTCCTCTTTCTTTAAAAACAATGGTCCTACCGACAAAATGCACATAAGCCTTTACCTTTGCACCCTCTTTAAGAAAATTAACCGCATGTTTTAATTTGAAATTAAAATCATGTTCATCAGTGTTAGGGCCGAAACGAATTTCTTTGATGACCGTTTTGGTTGCATTAGCCTTAATTTCCTTTTGCTTTTTCTTTTGATCATACTTGAATTTTGCATAATCAATAACTTTGCAGACCGGGGGAACAGCATTTGGGGAGATTTCAACTAAATCTAAACTTTGTGCTTCTGCAAGTTCAATAGCTTTAGAGAACGGATATACACCTTGTTCAATATTTTCTCCTACTAATCTAACTTCTTCTACTCCACGAATTAATTGATTAATTCGATAAGGTTCTTCTTCTCTTCTATTTCCTCGGTAATTGTTATTTGGGCGTAAAGCCATAAATTATTGTTTATTTTTAATGTTTAATTTAATCAATTCGAAATCTAGTTCAAAAATCACGCATTTGCAAACTTCTACCAGGTATCCTAAGTAAAATCACTAAATTATCATTTTTCATAAGTTAGTTGGCTCATTTCCTCCTGAGCCAAATTCATAAATGCTTCGATAGTCATAGATCCTAAATCACCTTGATTCTTTTTTCTTACGCTGATCATTCCCTCTGCTTGTTCTTTATCCCCTACAATGATCATAAATGGAACTTTATTAACTTCCGCATCACGTATTTTTCGACCTATTTTCTCATCACGATGATCTACATATCCGCGTAAATCTTTTTCTTGAAGCCTTAAATAAATCTCATTGGCATAATCTTCATACTTTTCAGAAATAGGTAAAACAGCTAATTGATCCGGAGAAAGCCATAATGGGAAATTACCTGCTGTATTTTCAATTAAGATAGCTACAAAACGTTCTAGAGAACCAAATGGCGCTCGATGAATCATGACAGGCCTATGCTTTTGATTATCTGAACCTGTATATTCTAATTCAAATCGTTGGGGTAATTGGTAATCCACTTGAATGGTACCTAATTGCCATTTTCTACCTAATGCATCTTTGACCATAAAATCTAGTTTAGGGCCATAAAATGCCGCCTCGCCATATTCGATCGTAGTTGGTAGTCCTTTTTCTTTGGCTGATTTAATAATGGATTCTTCAGCACGATTCCAATCATCATCATTACCTATGTATTTTTCTCTGTTAACCTTATCCCTTAAAGATATTTGAGCTGAATATTGGTCAAAACCAAGTGCCCGAAACACATACAGAACTAAGTCAATCACCTTCATGAACTCTTCCTCAACTTGATCTGGCCGACAAAAAATATGAGCATCATCCTGTGTAAAACCCCTTACTCGAGTCAAGCCATGTAATTCACCTGATTGTTCATACCGATAAACCGTACCAAATTCTGCTAAACGCAGGGGCAAATCTTTATAACTTCTAGGCTTAGTCTTATAAATTTCACAATGGTGCGGGCAATTCATCGGCTTTAGAAAAAACTCTTCATTTTCATCTGGGGTATGAATAGGCTGGAATGAATCCTTGCCATATTTAGCATAATGACCTGATGTCACATAAAGTTCTTTACTAGCTATGTGCGGTGTAATTACGGGTGAATATCCCGCTCGAACTTGAGCCCTTCTTAAAAAATTTTCTAATCTTTCACGTAAAATAGTACCTTTAGGAAGCCACAAAGGCAAGCCTAGGCCAACCTTTTCTGAAAATGCAAATAATTCAAGTTCCTTACCTAATTTTCTATGATCACGCTTTTTTGCTTCTTCCAGCAAAGTCATATACTCCTCAAGTTCCTTAGCCTTTGGAAAAGTGATCGCATAAATACGCGTCATCTGCTTTCGTTTTTCATCTCCACGCCAATATGCTCCCGCCACACTTAAAACCTTAACAGCTTTAATAAAACTAGTGCTTGGAATATGAGGTCCTTTACATAAATCAGTAAAATTCCCTTGAGAATAAAAAGTAATATCCCCATCAGACAAGCCTTCCAAAAGCTCTAGCTTATACTCATCATTCTTCAGGGTAAAATATTGAACCGCGTCTTTTTTTGAAATTTCTTTTCGAACATAATCTAGCTTCAAACGAGCTAACTCGAGCATTTTATCTTCTATTACCTTAAATTGTTCTTGACCAAATTCTTGACCCCCTAAGTCAATATCATAATAGAATCCATTTTCAATCGCAGGACCAATACCAAACTTAGTTCCCGGATATAAAAATTCGATAGCCTCAGCTAATAAATGTGCAGATGAATGCCAAAAGGTTTTTTTCCCTTCTACATCATTCCAAGTAAGTAATTGTAAATTAGAATCTAGGAGAATAGGAGTGGAGGAATCTACAACCTGATCATTTAATTTCGCAGCTAACACATTACGCGCTAATCCTTCTGATATACTTAATGCAATATCCATCGGTGTAATCCCTTTTGAATATTCTTTAATTTGTCCGTCTGGAAAAATAATTTTAATCATCCTATCTAATTTTACGCAAGTTACAAATTTACCCCTAAAAATTAAGGCTTAATGGTTAACAAAGAATCTTTGGCCACTAAGTTGGTATCCACTGAAATCCCAAAATGTTTCATTTTCATTTGATAAAACCTTTGATCATTTTTTAAAATCAATTGAGCTGAATCCATCATTGATTTATAGCGGATTTCATCTCCCAAGTATAAATAACACTTTGATTTTAAAAATGGAACGTCAATAAAAACTTCTAAATCTGGCTTTATTTTGTTTAAATACAACATTGCAGTTAAATAATTCCTGTGATTCATATAAAACTTAGCTATCTCTAAATTTAAATTATCGTTTTGATCAAATAAATTAGTAACCTTCTGATAAGTCAATTCAGCTAATTTAATTTGGTTTATTTTGCTTAAAAACCTAGCCCAGCAACGAAGCAAATGTGGGTCATTGGGATACTGATTAATCAGTTTCAGTAATTGATTTTGATACAAATACTTAGAAGTATAATCCATGGCATTTTCAAAATAATACCTTTGTAATCTAATATCTTGAATGTTTTTTTGATCAAATTCATTGATTAAATAAGGATTTGCAATTTTGTCAACGGTACATAAATTCCCTAAAACAGAATAATAAACCTGATCCGTTCTAGCTAATTCATTTATTCGAATTTGATTTAAATAAAAAGTAGCTAATGTGACCTTATTAAGTTTAATTGATACTTCAGCCAATAGTAATAAAATTAACGCTTGTTGTTTCTCATTTGACTTAATCAAATTTAAATAATTTAATGCGCGGGTATAATTTTCTAAATTCAGAGCAATTTGCCCAGCTAACAATATATATTCAAAATCTCTAGGCGAGGACTTAAGTGCCTGCTGTATATCTAGATTAGCTTTTTTATACTGTCGAGATTCAAATAAATAGTTAGCTCGTAAATAATATATATGCGGAGATGAACCATCTTCTATCATTTGATTTAAATAGGAAATCACTTTTAGATTCTGTCCTTTTTCTGAATTCAATAGGGAGTAAATGTATTTTTGGTCAGGAATAACTTCACCTTTAAAATCCTGCGTGCTTTCACAAGAAATAGTACAAAAGATGACAATAAATAGTAGAAATTTTTCCTTCATTAAAAACCTAAATCTAAAACTAATGGATAAAATTCATATTGATTTAATCGAGGCCTGTATAAAAATCTAACTCCAAGTTCAAAACCTTGAGAAAAACGTAGCACATGAAAGTTGGAAGAAACATCTAGGCCAACAGATTCATATGATTTATATACATTTAATTTATTTAAATCAGGAACACCTTTGCTTAAATCCATAAAAATATTTCCTTTAAATCGAGTAAAATACAATAAACGGCCTAGTTTAATCGATGTATTAGCGATCGGGAATTTATAATCTACTGACAAATTTGTCCACCGCTGATTAACCTCATAAAGATATCCTCTAGTAAATACAAATGGACTATTGAAATTATAATTACCCTTCATTTCTTGTTGGAATGATGCTCTTATCAAAAATCCATGATTTTTGAAGAAACCCGGTAAATAAATTTTCGCCTGAATTCCCCATAATTCGGATTGAAGAGATTGCTTAAATGGCATTCCATTCCAATAGAGATTCAATTGATACCCTAATTTTGACTGAAGATCCCAAAGAGATTTATTTAATAATTTTGAATAATTGATTTGGTAGATCATAGATGAATATGTTCCATCAAAAGCTTCTGATTTATATCGCCGGGGAAGATTATAGCCGTCAACCTTAAACATCGAATAAGTACTGGAAACATATAATTGTTCTTGGAATGCTCCTCGCGTAAGTAATAATGGTATCCTAATGCCTATATCCATTTTGGTTTGATTCCATTGATCCGATCTTAAACTATCCAAAGGACTTTTTTTATCAATATATAGAGATGTATTTCGAGGACCTTGCTGGAGAGAAAAATCAAGCACTGGAAACCAACCTTGATATGAAGCTCGGATGTATTTGCTTCCTGTTTGCTCACTAGCGTCATAGATAAAACCTAATCCCAATTGAAGCGTATTGGTCAAGTTTTTTGACAAAAGACCTAAATCCAATTTATTGAATTGCGAATTAATTAAAGGACCCCAAGCGTATGGGTTAATTAAATTCCAACGACTATAAGTAGAAACATCAAAGTTATCTTGTTTAAACTCACGAGGAAAAACAGTCGAGTGATCATTTAAATCAATTGAGTAAGATTCATTTAAGCGTCCTACACCAATTTGATTACCCGTTGCGGAATATTTAGAAAATACGTAGGGCTCAGATGTTACGTTTGAAAAAGATATCGAATAAGCGCCAAAATTTGTATTAGTGACATAAGCGACTGAATTGTCCTTGAAATTCCAACGAGCTAATTGGTCCACTTGTCCAACGGGCAAGTTGAAATACACATAATCCTCATGTAAAAAACTAGCAGCAATATTATTTGAACCAAAATCACGTTTGGCAATCACCTGCTTTAACAAATAATTATAAATAACCATTTGTTTGCGGCCACGAAAAAGTGAAATATAAGATAACAAACCATTTGAAGATATTCTGGGTTGAATTACCTGAGTCGACGAATTAAAATATAAACTGTCAATTAAAACTTTAGTCTCCTTCTCATAAATTTTCAAAAAAGATTCGCCATTATTCTGCAATTCCAAA
>Ga0315905_10006204_pt1 | contig 12147 bp, 8 predicted proteins | sample LakEriMetagenome_5_FD_203522 | JGI IMG/M metagenome (GOLD analysis project Ga0315905, IMG submission 203522) | Freshwater fungal communities from buoy surface, Lake Erie, Ohio, United States - Buoy 4 MA121 | ecosystem: Environmental > Aquatic > Freshwater > Lake | place: USA: Lake Erie, Ohio...
GTTGGGGTTAAGTCGTTGACGAAGTTGCATCGTTTGAATATCATCGACAATGCATCGTGGGTGATGGAAAAAGACGTGACATTACTCGGCGATATGTCGATTCAGGTGGGGTATTACGAAAAGAGCATCGTAATGACAAAGCGCAATGGGGCAACGGAGGAGCAGAGTAGAATCCATCCGATTTCCTTGCATTATATGACTTCGGACCCAACGTTATTGAGTGCGGAACAGAAATTTATCAGTGACTTTTTTCCGGTTGTTGCGTCTTCGGAGGAAGGGGAAATTGTGGATCCATCGGCAGAAAAGTATAACGATTTTGCACTTTCAATCCCTTTGACACCTTTGCAGGGTAAGTCGCAGTTTCCAAAGCCCATCACCGAGCCGTTGCTTAGGGATTTTTCAGAAGGATGGTTCGAATTTTCGGGGAATAACAGTGAAGATCGATTGTTTGCAGCCGATCAATCGTTGGTTGTTATGGTGCCAAAAGGCGGGATGGTTACAGCGGATGGTAAAGATTGGCTGGGGTCCTATCGCTTGAGAATCAAGGTTATGAATGATGTTCAACGACAGATGGCCTATGCGCCGTTGCTTACGCTAGATAGTGTCGGCAGGAAATATACTTTGGCTTCTTCTATGGTTTTGGACATCGAGGCGTTTTCGGGCAAACAGGTGTTAAAGGTGAAAGATGGCTATTTTATTGAGGTGAGATTCGTTTGTGCGCCAGATTACAATGCTCGTTTTTATGCATGGGATGCAACAAGGAATCGTTGGAAGAATCATTATGATTACGATTATGATTTTACGGACGACAATATTGCGGCTATAGATTTTTATCAGTTTTATTCGGGAAGAAAAACAGCTACAGTTCAGACTTCGGTAAATTTGGCTGGTTTGGAGGAGCGGATTGGGACACAGGGATATAATTACTTGTTAAATCCGGAGGAAAGTAAGCAAGCGCTGGCTAAGTTTTCAGAATTTCAAGTGGCTAGGGTTGGTGAGAAAGCCGCCAATGAAAGCCAAACCCTATTGCGTCGTGGTAGGGGTGTGATTGGGGTGAGAAAGTATCAAGGCAAGGAAGCAACGGAAAAAGGGGTGTTTGAAATGGTTCTGTATGATAAAACGGAGCTGTTGTTTCCTGAGTTGAAGCCGTTGAGGGATTATCCCCTTGCTTTTCGCACAAATTGGGACAAGAAAGAGGTGATGGACTTGTTTTTTAGGGCACATAAGTTTTGGGATTTTTCACTCTATCAAAGTGGAAATCAAGTGAATATTTTACTACGAAGTTCAGAGGGGTTGTATCAAATCGAATTGTTACAGCCGAAAACGCGCTGGTCAGACAATCCGAAGAAGGCAAGCCGTGAGCAGGTGAAATTTGAAAAGTTGATCCGACAAGTATTGGCTTTGCATTTGCAAAAAGACCACGCTTTTCAAGTGTATCAAGGTCAGCAATTTCAAAAACAATTTCAGCAAACCGCTGTTTTGGCATTGGAAACGGGGGCATTGCCGAAGGGTATCGTTAGGAATTCATTTAAGATTAGGAGTTTGGGACGATTCGCTTGGGCATCGCCGATGGCTCCCGATTCGGTAATGACATTAAATGTGGTTGTTTCGGATCAAGGACAGGCACCTATAGATGTTGCTCAGTTTGTTGTGGGCTATAAAAAACCCGATGCGGTTCAGGTATACTCTGTTCCAACAGGAGCAATCACACCCGTAATGCAGACCCGAGAATTTTTATTGCAATTGGATCCTGCTAGGGTCGCTTTTTTTGCCGCGAAAGATACCGAGGGGCGATTTTACGCATTAACGGGCGATGCATTCAGAAAGCTAGAAATCAAAAATAATAGTCTGATGTATTTGCCATTGCAATTGGCTAGTGAGCAGTTGTATAACGATGAATCGTTGCGTACTTTGTTGAATTTGCCTAAAAAGAAAACCACTCCATGAGTTACGATTTGATCTTATTGGCTTTGGCACTGTATTTTTTTATGCTGCTTTTTGTGGGGTATGTGACGGGGAAAAAAGCGAATGACAATGGTTATTTTGTTGGCAATAAGCAGAGTATTTGGTGGATGGTGGCGCTGGGAATGCTCAGCGATAGCATGAGTGGCGTTTCCTTTATTTCTGTTCCTGGCGCGGTGAATGTGGCCCATTGGAGTTATATGCAAGTTGTATTTGGCTATGTGGCCGGTTACTTCGTGATAGCCTATGTTTTGTTGCCTTTGTATTACAAGCAAAATTTGACGTCTATCTATTCCTATTTGGGTATGAGATTGGGTTTGGAGCATCAAAGGGTGGGGGCATCGTTTTTTGTCTTGTCGCGATTGCTGGGTAGCGCGGCTCGTTTATTTTTAACGGTAGCGGTATTACAAACCTATTTGTTTGGGCCCATGGGCGTTCCCTTCTTTGTTTCGGTTATTGTGATCATTCTTTTGATTTTGGCCTATACGATGAAAGGCGGCATAAAAACACTCGTTGTGACAGATGCCTTGCAGAGCGTATTTCTGATTGGCGGTGTTTTGGTTTGCGTCTTTGCCTTGGCCGATGGTTTGGAGTGGTTTGATTTTTGGCAAAAGGGTGGCGATTCACCCTGGCATCGAATCATGTCGACTGAAATGAGTGATGTCTTCGTTTGGGATGGCAATAGCAAACTGAATTTTTGGAAGCAATTTTTGGGTGGGGCGGCGATGTGTATTGCGATGACGGGTTTGGATCAGAATATGATGCAAAAGAATCTGAGTTGTAAATCACTTGGGGATGCCCAGAAAAACATGGTGACCACGGGATTGGTTGTGATGGTTGTGAATGTATTTTTCTTGAGTTTGGGTGTGATGTTACATGCCTATTTGCAGAAGTATCAAATCGCCATACCTACGTTGAATGGAAAGCCTTCCACCGATGGTATTTTTCCTATGTTGGCGTTAAATGGACATTTGAATTTGTTTGGAGAGCCCTGGTTGGTTCCCTTTGCCTTTATGTTGGGGTTGAGTGCGGCTACGTTTAGCAGTGCGGATAGTGTTTTAACCACGTTGACAACCAGCGTGTACCACGACTTTTTGGGATTTGGCGATACGGATGATACGCATTCAGATGGGTACAAGCGAAAAATAAGGCAGCGCTTGCATTTTGGATTTGCCGTTGCGCTGTTCTTTTGTATTCTGCTGTTTTACTGGTTGAATGAAAGTTCTTTGATCGATACTGTTTTGATGGTAGCGACATATACTTATGGTCCGCTGTTGGGTTTGTTTGTGGTGGGGATATTTACCCGCTGGAATCCGCGCGGGGTCTGGGTTGTGATTTGGAGTTTGATCTCTCCGATAATTACATATCTATTGAAATTGAGCGATGCGGCTGGCGTTTGGGCTTCGGGACGAGATTCGACTTTATTTAATGCCGTTGAGAAATTGTGGTACAATGTAAATCCTACCGGAAAGCCCTGGTTTGGGGATTACGTGATAGGTTACGAGAGTTTGATAGGCAACGCCTTAATCATGATCGTTGGGATGGGCATCATCCATTACGTCCAACGGTGGAAACCTCAATAATTGCCGGGTTAATTCCTCTTAATCTTGATATCCCTTGCCACTCAAAATCTTCGGGATGTACTTTTCAATTCTCGCGATTCTGGTGGCCGATTGTTTCGCATCGGAAAAATGAAGGTTATAGCCTCGTTGACGTCCGGGTGTGAGTTTCTCAAATGCGATTTTCAATTCTGGCAATTCTTCGAATTTTAAAACTAACTCTTTGCAAAGGTCGAGTTGCGAGGGGTCTGGTTTTGGGATTTTCACACCTGATTTCTCAATCTCAATAGCTTCTAAGATATACTGATTGATGATGGTGCTTTGCTCAATTACTTGCTCGGGACTAGTAAACTTTAGCAGTCGCATCGTTTGAGAATTTTCTCCCGCTTTTTGTAGTAGTTGATTCGTATCGGTAAGCAAAACACCTTTGAAAAAACTCAATGAACAGAATTCTTTGAAGGCCCCAATCACCAGGATGTTTTTATTGTCTGAGTTGCTGTAACATGGGAATCCCCATTTGATTTCCTCCTGTAGTCCGCTATTAAGCATTATTTCTCTGAGGAGATGCAAAGCCTCACTCCAAGTATGAACTTTGCATTGGGGTGTATCGAAGTATTTGCAACGACCACAGCCGGAGATTAAAAATTGATCAACCGTTGAAATTTTCATTGCCATTGTTTGATTATTTGGTTTTGAATCGGATATAAAGGTCTTCCACTTTTTTTCTGGCCCAGGGCGTTTTTCTTAGGAATTTCAAGCTCGATTGAACGCTGGGGTTTTCGTAAAAGCAATTAATCCGAACGCGATCGGCCAATCCTTCCCATCCGTATTTCTCTTGTAACTCGATGATGATTCGCTCCAGGGTGATGCCGTGTAAGGGGTCGTTTGACATGGGATTAAAAAAAAGGAACCGCAAACTTAATTCAAGTTTGCGGTTCCTTGGTGAGTTGTTAATGAAATCAGATATCGAATCGGTCTAAATTCATCACTTTGTGCCAAGCGGCAACAAAATCCTTGACAAATTTTGATTCGGCAGATTTGTATCCATACACTTCGGCGATGGCCCGTAGCTCAGAATTTGAGCCCATGATTAGGTCGGCGCGCGTTCCAGACCACAAGGTTTCTCCCGTAGTTCTGTTTTTGCCAATGAATTCATCTTGCTTTTCGGATACCGCGGACCAAGTGGTGTTGATGTCCATTAGGTTGACGTAGAAATCGTTCGTGAGGGCTTCTGGACGCTTGGTGAATACACCGTGATTTGAATTGTCGTAATTGGTATTCAAAACACGCATTCCACCTAATAATACTGCCATTTCTGGGGCTGTCAAGTTCAATAATTGTGCTTGGTCTATCATCAATTCTTCAGACGTACCCAATCTGTGGTTGCTGTTGTAGTTTCTGAAAGCATCCGCATGGGGTTCCAATACAGAGAAGGAAGCGACATCAGTTTCTTTTTCGCTTGCATCGCCTCTACCCGGGGTAAATGGCACTGCGATAGAATGTCCTGCATTTTTTGCAGCCATTTCAACGCCTACACATCCCGCCAAAACGATAGTATCGGCAAGAGAAATGCCTTTGCCGTTGGTTTGGCTTGTATTGAACGATTTTTGGATGTTTTCGAGGGTGTCGATCACGTGGCCCAATTGACTCGGATTATTCACCTTCCAGTATTTTTGAGGTGCCAATCGAACTCTAGCGCCATTGGCTCCACCGCGTTTGTCTGATCCACGGAATGTTGAAGCCGAAGCCCAAGCTGTTGAAACCAATTGAGATACGGTTAATCCAGAAGCTTCGATGGTTGATTTAATTGCGTTGATATCCGCTGAATCCAATGTGGTGTAAGTCGTTTTTGAAATAGGGTCTTGCCAAATCAATACTTCCGCTGGAACATCTGATCCCAAATAACGGTCTCTTGGTCCCATATCGCGGTGAGTTAATTTGAACCAAGCACGAGCGAAAGCATCGGCAAATTCTTCAGGATTTTCCAAGAAACGACGAGAAATTTTCTCATACGATGGATCTAAACGCAAAGCCAAATCGGTTGTTAGCATAAACGGAGCATGTTTCTTTGCTGCGTCGTGCGCATCTGGCACTAAGCCTTCACCTGCATTGCCTTTGGGTTTCCATTGTTGCGCTCCTGCTGGGCTTTTTGTGAGTTCCCATTCGTAGCCAAATAAGTTCTCAAAGTAATTGTTGCTCCACTGTGTTGGTGTAGTTGTCCAAGCACCTTCCAATCCGCTGGTGATGGTGTCGCCTGCGTTTCCAGTTCCAAAAGTGTTTTTCCAGCCCATGCCTTGCATTGCGATATCAGCTCCGGCAGGTTCTGGTCCTATGTATTTACTAGGGTCTGCAGCACCATGTGTTTTACCGAAAGTATGTCCGCCAGCAATCAAAGCTACCGTTTCGATATCGTCCATTGCCATTCTAGCAAAGGTTTCGCGAATGTCTCTTGCTGAAGCGATAGGATCGGGGTTGCCGTTAGGGCCTTCTGGATTTACGTAAATCAATCCCATTTGAACCGCAGCCAAAGGGTTTTCCAATTCGCGGTCACCTACGTAGCGCTTGTCTTCTAGCCATTTGCGCTCTGAACCCCAGTATACTTCTTCTGCTTCCCAGACATCGGCGCGACCGCCAGCGAAACCAAAGGTTTTGAATCCCATGGAATCAAGGGCGACATTTCCTGCCAATATCATCAAATCGGCCCAAGAGATTTTTTGACCGTATTTTTGTTTGATGGGCCAAAGCAACAAGCGAGCCTTGTCTAAGTTGGTATTGTCGGGCCAGCTATTTAATGGTGCAAATCGTTGCATTCCAGCTCCTGCACCACCGCGACCGTCCGATGTACGATAGGTTCCAGCACTGTGCCAAGCCATACGGATGAAAAAAGGACCGTAATGACCGTAATCTGCAGGCCACCAATCCTGAGATGTTGTCATTAACTCTGTAATGTCCTGCTTAAGTGCGTTTAGGTCTAAACTGTTGAATTCCTCGGCATAATTGAAGTCGTCGCCTAAGGGATTTGACAGGGTAGAGTGTTGACGTAAAGCGTTTAAATTCAATTGGTTTGGCCACCAATCTTGGTTGCTTGTTCCGGCGCCTGCTACTTTAGGGCCTTGTCCATGGTTGAAGGGGCATTTTGCCTCTCCGGTAGGATTTTCGTTATGATGTGAATCTGACATATGCTATATTTAAATTATAACACAAAGTTCACGATTTTGTTCGTGATTACTGATTCTGAAAATGTAAACTTTGTGAAATTTTCTTGTAAAATTCCCCAGATAGAATTACATGTATCCCAACGTTTTTAGCATGCTCTTGTAACTCTGCTCTTTAGAGAACAATCGGAAGTGATGGTCGCCGTTTTCATCGCGATCAATAATCACGTGTTTTGGCGCAGGGGTAAGACAGTGTTGAATCCCACCATAGCCTCCAATGCTTTCTTGGTATGCGCCCGTGTTGAAGAATCCTATATACAATGGGTCTTCCGAGTCGTATTTTGGAAGATAAATCGCGTTCACGTGCTGCTCGGAGTTGTAGTAATCGTCGCTATCGCAAGTGATTCCGCCCAACAATACGCGCTCTTGCTCCTCGTTCCAACGGTTAATGGGAAGCATAATGAATTTCTTGTTGATTGCCCAAGCATCGGGGAGGGTAGTCATAAAGCTTGAATCGATCATATTCCATTTTTCACGATCGTTTTGTGATTTTTGATCGAGGACAGAATAGATATTTCCTCCAGCTTCGCCCACGGTGAATGATCCAAATTCTGTGAAGATGTGTGGTTCAGGGATGTTGTTCTCAGTACATACTTGCTTAATCTGACTCACGATTTCCGTGGCCATGTATTCGTAATCGTAATCAAATGTAAGTGAGTTTTTAATCGGGAATCCACCGCCAATATTCAAGGTGTCGAGGTCAGGGCATTCCTGTTTGAGTTCGCAATACACCTTTAAACACTTGTGTAATTCATTCCAATAGTAAGCGGTGTCGTAAATGCCAGTATTGATAAAGAAGTGGAGCATTTTCAACTTCACATTTTTATTCTTTTTTACTTTGGTTCTGTAAAAGTTGACCAAGTCTTTGTATCCAATGCCTAATCGCGAAGTGTAAAATTCGAATTTGGGTTCTTCTTCCGCGGCAATTCGTATTCCAACGGTAACGGGTTTGTCGGTGTATTGGGTAAGTAAGTCAATCTCATTGCTGTTATCCATGACAGGAATTACGTTTGTCCAATCGTTATTGATCAGATTTGCAATGTTTTCGATGTAGTTTTCCTTCTTGAAGCCGTTACAAACGATGAACTTGTCTTTGCTGATTTTCCCTTGTTCGAATAGGTTTTCAAGGATGTTGATGTCAAAGGCTGACGATGTTTCGATGTGTACATTGTTCTTTAGTACTTCGTCGATCACATGCGAGAAGTGATTGCTTTTAGTGCAGTAGCAATAGAAGTATTTGCCTTGATAGTCGGCTTTTGCAATTGCTACATTGAACCAGGTTCTTGCCTTCTGGATATTCTCCGATATCTTGGGTAAGTAGGTGAATTTCAATGGTGTTCCGTATTGTTCGATAAGGTCCATCATGGGAATTCCGTGGAATTCTAAATTGTCGTTACTGTCTAACTTGAACTCTTCTGTGGGGAAGTAAAATGTTTGGTTGATTAGGTCGACGTATTTGTTTTTCACTTGCTTTTTGTATTTAGTTTATAAAAGGAGTGCAAAAGTAAGTGAGTTGAATTGATTTTTTTTAAATAATGTAAATGAGTTGGAATTTTCGCAAAAGATCGTTTTTGATTTTGTAAATTCGCGCTACCAAAAGAAAAATCACATCATCATGAGCAAAATCAGTGTCATCGGAGCAGGAAACGTAGGCGCAAGCTGTGCGGAGTACATTGCAATCAAAAATTTCGCAGCAGAAGTTGTGCTGTTAGACATCAAGGAAAACTTCGCCGAGGGAAAAGCCTTGGATTTGATGCAGACTGCGGCCCTTAACGGGTTTGATACGCGCATTTCCGGAAGTACAAATGATTATTCTAAGACTGCGGGAAGTGATGTGGTTGTAATTACCAGTGGTATCCCACGGAAGCCAGGAATGACGCGTGAGGAGTTGATCGGCATCAATGCGGGCATTGTTAAAATGGTGATGGAGAATTGTTTAGCGCACTCGCCAAATGCTGTGTTTGTAATCGTGAGTAATCCTATGGATACAATGACATACTTGGCTAAGTCAAATGCAGGTGTATCGAAGCATAAGATTATTGGTATGGGTGGCGCACTTGACTCTGCTAGATTTAAGTATTATTTGTCGACTGCGTTGGGTTGCCCAGCATCTGATGTAGATGGTATGGTGATCGGTGGTCATGGCGATACTACTATGATTCCTTTAACTCGTTTGGCATCGTACAAAGGTGTTCCAGTGAGTCAAATGTTGTCGTCTGATGTGTTAGCGAAAGTTAAAGCCGATACGATGGTTGGTGGTGCTACATTGACAGGTATGTTAGGAACAAGTGCTTGGTATGCTCCTGGAGCGGCGGTAAGTGTCTTGGTTCAGAGCCTTGTTTGTGATCAGAAGAAGATGATGGCTTGCTGCGTTTCTTTGGATGGCGAATACGGTCAATCTGATATTTGCATCGGTGTTCCAGTAATCCTAGGTAAGGACGGTTGGGAGAGAATTATTGAATTGGAATTGAATGATGAGGAGAAGGCCGAATTTGAGAAGAGTGCTTCTGCAGTTCGCAGTATGAATTCAGCGTTATAAATTAGAAACGCTCGAATATTAGTATTAGTATTCGTATAGATTAGCAACAAAAAGGGCCGAAAGGCCCTTTTTGTTTTATACAATATTTTGGTGTTGTTGCTTATTCTTCGCCGCGAAGTGCCGCTGTGATTGTGAAGGCGTATTCCATGACCTGCTTTTCGAAATCGCCATATTCGCGTTTTCTGCGTGGTAAAACCAATGCCGCTGTTTTGTGTACCGCATCCAATTTATGGGTAACAAATCCTTGTGCACCACCCCAACTAAAGTCAGGGACAAATTGCCTTGGGAAGCCCGCTCCGAATAAATTGCATCCAACGCCAACCACTGTTCCCGTGTTGAACATCGTATTGATCCCGCACTTGCTATGATCGCCCATGATTAATCCGCAGAATTGCTGTCCGCTTTTTTCAAAACGACCGCTACTATAATTCCACACTTTTACCTCATCGTATGTGTTTTTGAGGTTCGAGGCGTTTGTGTCGGCTCCAATGTTGCACCATTCACCCAAGACGGCATTGCCAAGAAATCCATCGTGGCCTTTGTTGCTGTATCCCCAAAAAACAACGTTTGAAATCTCGCCGCCGGCAACGCAATAGGGGCCAAGGGTGGTTGATGAATATACTTTAGTACCCATTTTAAGCACGGCACCTTCGCACATCGCAAAAGGTCCGCGTACCAGACTTCCTTCCATGATTTCGGCATTCTTGCCTATGTAAATGGGCCCGTCGTTGCTATTGAGTGTTGCACATTCCACTTTCGCACCTTCTTCGATGAAAATCGGGTGGATGCCAAACGCGCGGTTGCTGCTAGAGAGGTTGCTCGATGATCTGCCGCCTGTAATTCTAGCAAAATCCTGAATAATTTCTTTGCCGTTTAATGCGAAAATGTGGTAAGGTCTATCTATCGAATCAAAAGAGTCCGTGTAATTGATGGTATTGCTGATTTCGCTCGACTCAGTTGTGATGCAAGAAACGATGATTTCGTTGTTGTGCAATAAGGCTTCTCCGGGCATGAGTCCTTTTGCCTGAGAAACGAGCATTAGGTTGGGAATTATCGCTCCGTGAATCTGAATAATTGCGGATGGAATCCCAGTTGCGTTAAGTTGGTTGAATCTACTTTGCGGGTGATTTAGGTGTTCGCGGGTAAGGAATCCGGTATGTTCTTGTTCGATGCTTAAATCGCGCATCCATTTTTCTGCAATGGTTAGGATGCCACAGCGTAAATCTGCCGCTGGCCTGGTAATAGTTAGCGGATAGAGGTTCTCTATTTGCGAGGGTTCAACAAACTGCAGAAGGGTTGTCATGTCGCAAATTTACACGAAAAACAAAAAAGCCAACCCGAAGGGTTGGCTTTTTTAAGTCTATCGACGAAACGACAAGAATTATTTCTTGTTGTAACGCTTCATGAACTTGTCGATACGTCCTGCCGTGTCGATCAAATTCTGTTTACCTGTGTAAAAAGGATGTGATTGTGAAGAAATTTCCAATTTGTACAATGGGTATTCGTTGCCGTCTTCCCATTTGATGGATTCTTTTGTGTTTACGCAACTGTGTACGATAAAGCTATGGTCGCAGCTCATGTCTTTGAAAACAACTTTGCGGTAGGTCGATGGATGAATATCGGGTTTCATTGGATTTATTACTTTTTAAGGGGTGCAAATATAACAAAATTATTTAGCAAAAACAACTTATTCTCCAAGTCCTGGAATATTTGCTGGCGGACGACGGTCATCGCCCATCGCTCGCTTGCTACAGTCCAATATCCCTAGGTCAAATCCATCTGGCATTTCCAACGCATCCGAAGAGATCCCCGTGGATTTGTCGTCGAGTGCTGCCTTGATGAAATAGGCGAATATGGGTAAACTCATGTTGGCGCCTTGACCAATGAGCGTTCCGCGAATCCTCACTGTTGGATCATCTGCACCAACCCATGTAGCACAAACAAGGTTTTTCGTCAGACCCATAAACCAACCATCGGCTGATCCTTGCGTAGTTCCGGTCTTTCCGGCGATATGTCCTTCAACCGCATATTTGCCGCCACGAATACGACTTCCAGTTCCGCCATTTACCACATTTTCCAGCATACGGAACATCATGTAAGCCTTTTCCGCGCTCAATACCTGGTCGGTTTTGGGATGATTGAAATCCTCTAAAATGTTGCCATTTTTATCTTCGATGCGCAACAAGAAGGTCGGTTCAACCCACAATCCATTGTTCGCAAAGGCAGAATAGGCACTTGCCATTTCAAACGGTGATAATTCCATGGTGCCCAAACAAATTGATGGTACTTTAGGGATACGGTTTGCTTCGATACCCACGCGTTCCGCAAATTTTACTACGATATCCGGTGCATCATCGCCTAGGCTTTTCATGACCTGCGCGGTAATCAAATTGTCTGATAGTGCCAAACCCTTTGACATCGTCCAAACGCCACCCGATTTTCCATCGGCATTGCGCGGACTCCATTCCTGTCCGCCGGAGAAAAATGTGGTCCTTTCCCTTGGGAATTCCGTGCAAGGCGTCATCTGGTTTATGTCGATGGCGGTAGCATATACAATCGGCTTGAACGTAGATCCCACCTGACGGCGAGCGCGTCGGTTCACATGATCGTATTTAAAGTGTTTGTGGTTGATTCCACCTACCCATGCTTTCACATGACCCGATTCGGGTTGTACGGCGATAAATCCGGCCATCAATACTTTTTTGATGTAGGCCATGCTATCGTAGGGCGACATCATCGTATCGACATCTCCATGCCAGGAGAAGACGGTCATTTTGATGGGTTTTTTTAATTCCTGAATGATTTTGGCAGAATCATCACCCATTTCTTCGGCCAGGCCTTTGTATCGTTCGGTGCGCTTTAAGGCGCTTTC
>Ga0315905_10006205_pt1 | contig 12147 bp, 14 predicted proteins | sample LakEriMetagenome_5_FD_203522 | JGI IMG/M metagenome (GOLD analysis project Ga0315905, IMG submission 203522) | Freshwater fungal communities from buoy surface, Lake Erie, Ohio, United States - Buoy 4 MA121 | ecosystem: Environmental > Aquatic > Freshwater > Lake | place: USA: Lake Erie, Ohio...
CCTAAACCCTAAACCCTAAACCCTAAACCCTAAACCCTAAACCCTAAACCCTAAACCCTAAACCCTAAACCCCTAAACCCTAAACCCTAAACCCTAAACCCCTAGTGGGGTGGGACCCAAACCCTAAACCCTAAACCCTAAACCCTAAACCCTAAACTACATGCCACAAACGTTTTTTTGTGTGTTGCTCGCAACAGCCCTATATCCGAAACCCTAAACCCTAAACCCTAAACCCTAAACCTTAACCTAAACCCTAAAACCCTAACTCATGAACCCTAACTCAAAACCCTAATTTGCAACCCTAACAAAAATAATAAAATTTCGATTTAGGGTTTAGGGTTTTTCACTTAGGGTTTAGGGTTTCCACTCAGGGTTTAGGGTTTCTCACTTCGGGTTTAGGGTTTTTCACTTAGGGTTGATTTTTTTTCTGGGGGTTCCTTACGACAATATTGCTGACACCAAAACATTTTTGGCCCCACTTTGGCCTAGGCCCCGACCGAATGCCCGGTTGAAGCACCTGCAATACAAAATTCAGTCCCTGGTTGGGCCTAGGCCCCGACCGAATGCCCGGTTAAAGCACCCGCAATACAAAATGCAGTCCCTGGCTGGGCCTAGGACTCAATTGAATGCCCGGTTGCAGTACATGCAATACAAAATTCAGTCCTTGGTTGGGCCTAGGCCTCAATTGAATGCCCGGTTCCACTACATGCAATACAAAAATTAATCCGTTGTCGAGCCTAGGCCTCAATTGAATGCCCGGTGGCAGTACATGCAGTACGACCCAACTTTGGTTCCAGGTTGGGTATAGGCCCTGCCTTGTCTATATGCCAATCTGGGGCAGTCGGGCGGTCCCAGCCATTCCACGTCAGTGCACCTGGATGTTGTCTGCAGTCTATAAACGTGCACATTCGGTTATCTTTGTTCACAGCCGCCACGCGCTGTTGCCAATCACGCCGCAGCAACTCCCAAGTAGTTAAATAATTACTGGAGTATATTACGACTTTGTTTACATTTGTTTCCCCAAAACCCGCATGTCACCCCGTGCGCATGCTCGTGAATGTTGCCTGCAATTCATTGACATGACGAATAGGGTTAACTGTGTCCATAGACATCGAGGTGTCCCTGAGCAGGCCGGACCTGGGGCAAGTGGAACCAAGAGTTTCGGGTCGGTGGGGAGAAAGTTGTGGGCAGTCTAAGACCTATGAGTGAAGTGGGACCTAAACCCTAAACACTTTGACATTTTGCCATTGTTTTCCACAATATCCGCATTTCATCCCGGGCCCGTGCACCTTCATGTTGCCTGCTATCCATGCACAATACTGACAGGAGTATCTGCATCCATAGACTGAATTATGCACCCGCAACATTGCTCAACACGACACAAAATACAGAGCCCAGGAATTCACCGCATTACTGTATCATGTGTACCCAATCACAAAAGCGGTATGACAAAAACGCTGGTAATTGTTGCGCATTGTTGGGCACCTGCATGCCGCCTCGGGTCGGTGCACCTGCTGGATGTCGTCACCAACCCGCCCAGTCCCGCCAGGTTGAGATCTTGCGGGTCCCCAGACACATCCTGCAACCTCTGCATATTTTGTGCTGACCACGCTAGGACGTCGCCATCCCTGCTGACAGCCGGGCAGGTGCTGCGTGGCAGGTGCTGAGCCTGCGCGCCCCTCGGTCGCTCGCCCCACCTGCGCTACGCGCTGCTGCAACGCCCCAGCAGCGGGCCAGTGCAGCGGCTGTGGTGGAATCGCAGCTTGACGTGCATGGCGTATACTCGTTTTGCAAAGCAGCGCGCAGCCACGATCATGGGTCATCGTTACAGGTTGATGTGCTGGCGACGACCCCGCCCCTGCTGCATGCGCGCGCAGATCCATCACCGCATGCTGAGCAAGGTGCCGCACTGCAGGTAAGGATTCCTGAGCAGGCGGTCGTCCTCGGCTGCCTGAGCTGCTGCCACCAGCTGGCGCAAGCCTCGCCAGTAGCGCTGCTGCGAGTTGGCCAGCAAGTGCCGCAGCAAGAACACTGACATGTAGTAGCACTGCCGTGCATCCAGCGACGAGTGCAGCACCTGCAAGGGCACGCACACCCCGCGGTCAGCAAGCAGCCTTGAGCGCTGCCAGGCTGGCTGCCACCCCGTGCACGTGCCAGCAAGCATAGCAGATTGTTGCACGTCATGACACGCTGCCGGCAGCGCTGCCTGCAGCGCTGCACGCACCTGGTTTGCCAGCGCCTCGACGCCCATTTCGGTCACGCCTGCCGGGTCCTGGCTGCATCGGCCGATCACCATGAGCAGCAGCGCAAGCTGCAAGTCTGCGCTGCCGTCACTCCAAGGCAGTAGGAGCTCATATGGCAGCACAGCATGCTCCATCAGGGGCAGCCGGCCCCCCACAGAGCCAGCAGCCGCAGGCAGAGGGGCCGACAACAGGTGGGCAGAGGCTGCGCCAGCAGGGCTGCCTGCCACGCCCCGCGCGGCAGCGCTGGCAGGTGGTCGGCTCAGCTGGTGGCAACCCACGAGGGATGCCAGGGCGTTGCCGGGCAGAGCTTCCGCCATGCACTGCAGCGCACAAGCGGGGCAGCTGGCGGCTCCATCGCATGCTGTGCCCCATGCATGCGGCGGGGCACTGGGCACACGTCAGCTGACGATGCACGCGCTGGCTGCTGGGCATGCGTGCCTGAGCGCAGCAATGCTGCTGCCGCCCTGTGGGTGGGCGGGGCCGTTTCGAGTCCCGGCGTTGTGGTGTGTGCTGTGCGCGGCCATCGCCGCACCTGCGCCACCCCCAGCTGCCCGAGCAGGAAGGCCTGACCAGAGCAGACGTGGGGCTCCTGTTGGTGCTGCCCGCCAGCCAGCGGCTCATACCAGCTGCTGGCAACGCTGGGCGCTCCGGACGCCGTGGCAGCATAGTCTGCTGTAGAGCCGCCGGTGGCGGCGACGTCCAGCTCGCTGCCGCCCGCGCCTGCGCTGCAGCAGCCATCTGTCGGCAGGCATGTCAGCATCTGAGCCAGCTCTGCAAGGCGCGTCAGCGCTTGCTTGTTGGCTGGCCAGCTGCCCTGCACCACCCATGGCACCACCAGGGCCCAGGCCTGGATCACAGCGCGGGCAGCCGCACGGCTGCCGGCGTCGCCGCTGCTCCCGCCGCCGCCGCTGCCGCTGCTGCTGGCACCCGTCTGCTGCTGCGCGCTGGTCAAGCGAGCTGTGCAGCTGTGGATGTGGCGTGCCAGCGCCTCCACCAGGCAGTCGGTGCCACCAGGGCACGCGGTGACCAGGTGATGGAGCGCGCCTGCCAGGGCAGCGGCTGGAGGCTGGCCCTGGCGCAGGTCTTGCGGCGCCAACACCAGCGGCAGCGGTATGACGCCCTGCAAGCAGCCGCAAGCAACCACGGTGCGTGAGGCAAGGGTGCATGGCAGGGCGGCCCGCAAACGCAAGTGCCCACAGCGAAGCTGCACGCTTAAGCATCAGGGCCACACGGCATGCAGTGCATGCTGCTGCCATCCGCCAGCGCATTGGCTGCCCCTCCCGGTAGCGCCGCTGCTGCAGCCTTGGGCTCGTCGGCAGGCGCACCTGAGCGGACAGCTCCACTGCTGCTGCAATCAGCTGCTGGAGCCAGCGGCGCGTCCACTCCCGCGCGCTGGGCTGCTGCTGCCAAGCCAGCTCCTGCAGGCTCTTCCACGCTGCTGCTGCTTCTGCAGACGTGGCCGCCATTTCACCACGCAAGTGGCGCAGGGTCACCGCCATGGCAGGCAGGACCAGCGCGCCGGCGCCTCCAGCGCCCGCGTCGGCTGAGTCCCTGGCCTGCAGCCCCTCCAGGGCCCCCAGGAGCTGCTGCACGTGCTGCTGGATGCTGGGGTCCCCAGCAGGGCGGGCGCTGGCCAGTGCAGTCCCCACTGTCGCTGCCAAGGCCGGCTGCGTGTTGCGCAGCGCTGTGTGAATGACCGCCAAGCCTTGCAAGTCATCGCACAGCAGCGCACACATGTCGGCCACGGCCTCGGGTGGTGTGCCTGCAGCAAGGAATCATCCAACCAACCAACCAAACGCCGCCGGTGTGTGAATGTCCAAGCAACCTGCTGCGGTGCGGTGCTTGCAGTCTGCCCAGCACATGCACGCTCTGGCCAGGCGGACTGCAGGCGCTCTGGCAGGCAGCGGGCAGCGGGCAGCGGGCAGCAGGCAGCGGGCAGCAGGCAGAGCGAGAGCAGCACCTGCTCTCGCCCTGCACATTACCTGCTGGCACGAGGCTGCACACCAGGAGGCGCAGCAGCTGGCTCTGGTTGGCCGGCGAGGCGGCGGCGCGGAAGTGGCGCAGCAGCACGCCAGGGCCGCCAAACGACGCCAGCGCCTGTGCACACACGCCGCCAGGGCTGCCGCTGCCCTCGCCCTGCTCGCTGGACTCCGCCGTCAGCAGCGCTGCCAGCAGGCTGCCCAGCTGGCTGTGAAGCTGGGTTGACCAGCTGAACTTGACGCATGCATCCATGAGGCCCGCCAGGGCACCTGTCGGCAGGCAGACGGTGTTCTCCGCCACCCAACGCCCCGCGTGCGTGGTCAGGTGCAGGAAGCAGCCCAGGGCGGACTGCCAAACCGCCTCCGACTGCTCGTTCGCCTGCAGGCACTCCAGGGCGCGCCAGGGTCAGTGTGCTGCTGTAGCGTCAGCTGACTGCGGGCGCTGTGAGCAGACGAGGAGCGCGTGGCAGTGATCATGGGCCAACCTCAGCCGGGCACCGCCAGCCATGCATGATGCTGCTTCCAGACCCGCCAACATGGTCGACACCAGGTGCCGAGGTTGGCGCCGCGGGGCTGCAGGGCAGGCTGCTGCAGCTTACCTGTGCCAGCATCAGCAGCGCCTCGAACAGCAGGCCCAGCAGCCATCGTTCAAACGCCAGCTCCATGCTCAGCAGGGTTGCGGCATCCCCAAAGCCGCCTCCTGCCGGCTGCTGTGCACCCGCAGGCGAGGCGGGGTCCGCATCCCATGCTGCGCTGCGAGCGAGCCTGCTGCCTGCGGGGCTGCCTGGTGCAGGGGAACCGCCGCTGTGCGCGCTGCGAGGCGACGGCGAACCCTGCCTGCTGCTGCCGCCACCCACGCCTGCTGCAGGCGCCGAGGTCAGCAGCTGGTGGGGCAAGTGGATGTGCGGCGATGAAAGCTGCGGCGCGCTCGGTCCCCCGATGTGCAGCTGCGCGCGCGGCGACTGCGGGGCAGGGGCAGCCGCTGCGCCATTGTAGCGGTCGCCTGCGCTGCTGCCGCTGGCGTGCTGGGGGCTGGTTGGCTCGCTGTCCTGCTGGCCGCGCAGCAGGCCGCCGTGCAGCGACATGTTGTACAGCAGGTCAAACGCGCGCGCCCGCTGCGACGGCAGCGGCTGCTGCAGCGCCTGCTGCAGCATGCGCAGCACGAGCGGCGCGGCCGCCTCTGGGCCAGCCGCCAGCCACAGGTCCATTGCCAGCTTGACCAGCACACACGCAGCTGCCTGCCCCAGGCTGTCAGCGCTGCTGCTGCCTGGGGGCAGCAGCGCCCAGAACCGCGCGTCTGCTTCACCTGCCACCTCGACACAGCCGGTCACAGCCGATGGCATGCCCTGCTGGCGGGGGCCGACCACCACCTCCACCAGCGCGGCGACGTCTGCTGCCGACAGCTGCAGCTGGTCCTGGTGGCAGTAGGGCTGGTGATGGAACAGCAGGCGAGCCGCAGTGCGCCGCTGGCAGCTGGCTCGCAGGGTGTCAGCTGTGATGCCTGCGCGCTGCCGCCGCATGCTGTTGATTTCCTGCATGTGCTGTGCCGCCTGCCAGGGGTCGCTTGCATCCGGCAGGACCTCCATCAGCCCGGCGCTGGTCAGCAGCTGTTCTGAAGCACTGGCCACAAGGGGCGCCAAGCTGGGCCCCAGCGGCGAGCGCGCAGCCCACGAGTCTGCCTGGAACCTCGGATGCCCTGCAGGCGGCGCAGTGGCGGTGTGAAGCAGCACGCGCCATTGTGGGGCGCTGTGCATGGTTGACATGCGTCCTGCACCAGGCATGCGGCCTGTGCTGGGCCGCTATGCGATGCGCACTGTCACTGGCACACCCGGCAGCGGGCGCCTGCTTACCATGGGCCGGCCGGGTCCTGAGCTCCCAGTCAGAGCAGTCGCCGTTGGCTGGCACAGGGCGAGCACAGGGGGGCAGGGGCAAGCCATCCAGCAGCAGTCCACCGAGGGACTGCTCCTGTGCCAGGCCCAGCGCTGACTCGGAGGAGGAGCGGCTGAAGGAGTCCTGAAGGCTGGCGTAGCGATCCACGACAGCACCCGACGCTGGCACCTCCTCCACTATGCGGCCGGTCAGGCGGCTACGCAGCGTGCCTGCCGGGTCGCTGCTGCCGCGGAAGGGCGCTGGCTGAGAGAATGACACGCGCGGCGATGTCTGTGCACTGCTAGAGCGGCTGGACCTGCACAAAGCAAGCAGCAGCTGGTGTCGGGGTAGGTGCTGCAACGTGGAGCACGGCCCGCGAGGCTGGCTTGCCTCAGCCCAGCCGCCTGCCAGCGGGCCAGCCAGACGTGCAGGCACGGGCAACACACATCACATGCCCTGCACAGCTGCTGCACACTCACCTGGACAGGGTGGTGGACGCGCGCGTGTGGGCGACAGAGGGTGGCCCGGCGTAGCTGGTGCACGGCACCTCGTTGCCCATGAGGTGCACCACGCTTGCCTGAAGGTATCCCAGGCTCTTGCGAAGTCCTGCATCTCACACAGGCGGACAGACAGCATGCAGCAGCATTGATTGAGAAGCTGCAGATGATGGGCATGGCTGCAGCGCGCATGCAGCAGCAGCGGAGGCCCCGGCATTGATGGCTGCTGAAGCAGGCCCCCAGCTGGCACAGCTGCCGCCGCACGCCTGTTCGCTGCTCACCCGCACTGGCCAGCGGCAGAGCGGGCATCAGTCTGCGACAGCACAGCTCAATGTCGCTGAGCACTTCCAGCGATGGCGTGTACCTGCAAGCGCGCACGCCCCACAGTGGTGCACTGTGAGCGCTGCATGGAGCAGAGCGCGCGGAGCCGCGGGCGGGGAGGGGGGCATGAGGTCAGTCAGTCCGCCCACCTGGGCAGATACTTCTTCAGCAGCGCCACACACTTGGACAGCACCGCTTCGCTGCAAGCAGTGGGCAGGCGGCAGTGAGCGCTGCACAGGGCGCGGTTGCCGCACTCGCTCCGCTCCGCCGCCGGTGCGGCGGCGGCGGATTGCCTGCCATGCGCGCGCGCGCGTGATTGACTGCTCCAACCAGCTCGGGCTCACCTCCTGGGCTCCACGTACGCCCGCCTGATGAGACATGCGTACACAGTGTCTCTGCATTTGTCGTCAGCCAGGTAAGTCTGCACCAGCAGGCAGCGGGCGGTTGATCTAGCCGAGTGCGCGTCACAGGGAGCTCGGGGCCGGCCGCACGGACCTGCAAAGCTCTGGCCATGGATGCGCTGGCCGCTCCAAGCGCCTGAGTCGCTTCATTGACAGATCGACTGATCCCTGGCGCGTCCTGCATTCTGTTTAGAACCCCAGCACTGCCGGCATGGCGGATCAGCTCAAACTGTGAGCTCAAACCCTCTGTCTGCCATTGCCACAATGGGGGAGGCAGGAACGGGCACGTCACAGGCGCCTGCGAAGCACGAGAAGTCAGTGCAACCGCTGCTGCCCAGGGAGGAGCCGCCAACTCAAGGGAAAGGTGGTCAAGGTCAACTCAACCTGGCTGCCCCTGCCTACATGTTCTGCTTTCATTACAAGTGCCATGAGCGTCTCACTTGCCAGTGAGGCCGGCACCGGGGGGGGGGGGGGCAATCAACACGACCGGCCGGCACGCACGCTGCTGCTGCCCCAGGGTGCGGGCTTGGCCCCAGGGTCCAGGGCGCAGGCTGCGGGCCAGGGTCCAGGGCACAGCGCCCTGGACTGGCGTGGGCCTGTCACAGCAAGTGTGCTGCAGCAAGGACTGCAGCGGCCAAAGCTGCCACTGCATCCTGTTGTGCTGCAGCGGAAGCCTGGGCTGGTGCGGGGGTCAGCTGTGCTGCTGGCAGCTGCAGCGCCGTCGATGCCAGGCCGCATTCCAGCACCCCCAGCGCGCCTGCGAGGAACAGGCAGCAGTGCCTCGTGTCAGACGGCGCACGCCTGCCCACCGGAGCACGTCGCGCTGGTGCATGCCCACCCAATCAAATCCCGTGTCAGCGCATGGGAGGGGGGCCGTGCTCACCTGCAGCTGCCAGGGCTGCGAGGCCAGATGTGTGCGAGGGCCCAGCCGTCGCCCCCAGCATTGCAGCCAGCGCGACCTGGAGCTGGCGCTGCTGCTGCTCGTGTGTCTGGCCTGCACGCTGCTGCATCTGATCCCCCTGCTGCCAGCACGGGTGTTGATGCTCCCCCAGGCCTTGCTGGGCCTGTGCTGTCTGGTGTGCCGGCTCAATCTGCTGGGCGTGCTGCCCGCCATCCTGCCGCCCCTGCTGCTGACCCTGCTGCCGACTGTCCAGCAGCTGCTGGGTGGCTGGCCCTCGGGCAGCCGACGGCCCAGCTCGCTTCAGATGCTCGGCCAGCGCCTGGCGCTCCAGGATCTCAGCCTGCAGACGACGTGACATGGCGGGAATCTCAGCCGTGATCTGCCCAGCATCTCGACCTGTGCAGCGTGCACGTTGTCCTGCAGTCACTGCCAGCAGCTGTGCAGCGCTGCAGCGCACCTGCTCGTCGCTCAGAGCGTCCCTGGCACCCACGTGGGCCATGCGCTTGAGACAGAGGCGGTACTTCTGCAGCGCAAACGGGAAGGGGCGCATGCACATGGCATCCACAGCGCCCTGACCTGCTGTCGACTGCAGCACGGCAGCCACAGGCTGGCAAGCACCACAGCCACAGGCATGCCAGGTCGGGTGCCCCAGCGTGCAGGTGCAATCCTTGCACAGCGTGCAGCAATGGCACACTGGGCGTGGCGCACAGACTGCATGCCAGCCAGCGCACCTGAAGGTGTGATGCCACATGTGCTCGTGTCATGTCATGCACGCCCATGTAAGCCAGCAGTGCCTGCAGAGGGGGTCACAGGGTGCGGCATGTTCATCCATCGTGCGGGGCGCGCTCGCAGACCTGCTGCACCAGCACAGCACGCCAGGTGTTGTGGGTGCAGCTGCAGGCGCCGGCGCATGTGCCGTCGTCAGCGCCCACCTTGGGCGTCGCCTTGTTGATGCCACCCAGTGCTCGCACGCCATGCATGAACCTGCGGATCAGCGCACAACAGGGCACTCCTTCAAGCTGTCTGCCTACCGGGAGGCAGCTGCAGGGGGGGGGTGCGTGGCACTGCAAACCACGTTGCGCTGCACACGTCTGCGGCATTGCAGGGCCGGCACTCACTTGGCATGCATGTCTGCGCTCCAGTTCAGCCTCGTCGGTTTGTCCTGGTCATGGCTGCTGCCAGTCCAGGCCCATGCTGCCGGCGATCTGCTGGCGCCCGCCGGCTGCATGTCCCCGCCCGCTGGCGCAGCGGGGCTGGGCGCCGACACCAGCATGGCAGGGGGCTGCAGGGACACGGGCACCGGCTGCTGCGCTGCCAGGAGCGGCAGGGGGAACGCTGGCGGCAGGGCGTCCGGCAGCAGCAGCAGCAGCTGCTGCCCAGCGCAGCCGGTGGCAGGGGTCAGCGTGGGCAGCAGCGGCGCCAGCTGTGGGACGGCTGATGCCTGGGCGCTGGCTGCTAGCACGCTGTTGACTGCTGCTGCCACAGCAGCAGCTGCGGTGGCAGACGCATCCCCTGGCAGCTGCTCGCGGGCTGTGGTGGGGTCAGCTGCGGGTGGAGGTGCGCCCCCGCTGGCTGCCCGCTTGGCGCGCTGTCCCCCATGCAGGGGCAGGCCGGCCTGCGCCCTGCTGCGCTTCAGGGGTGCAGGCGCCTCCTGCACCAGGCACGCAGCAGCCAGGCTCGCTGCGCCGCCGAGCGCGACACCGTGTCCCGGCCCCTCGGGTGCCGTCTTGCTGCTGCACAGTATCCACCCCAGGCAGGCGTGGTGCGAAGCGCATGCGATGTGTGCGTGGCATCCCCCCCACGCCCGCCGTGGGCGGCGGTTGCGATGCCGCCAGCATGGCACACCCCACCCGTTGGCCTCCCACACCACACACCCTGCAGCGGGCCCACCCACTCACCAGCAATGCCTTGCCACCCGTCCCACAGGCCGGCTCGTGGGGTGCCCAGCCATCCACGATGGTTGGCTGGTCCCGCAGCAGGTGCAGCACGCCCGTGAGGTGCTGACGCGCAGCCAGGGGCCGCCTCAGCGGGCGCTCGTCGATGCCAGACCGGCTGCTGCCACCGCTGGAGGTGCTGCCCGGGGAGCCGTACAGCTTCAGCACCTGCGGCAGGCAGGCAGGCAGGCAGGCCTGGGCGGACGGTGGGTGTGCCAGCTTTGCGAATCGCGCGCGCGATTCTGTGGAGACAGGTAGGATATGCCAACAACCGGCAGCAGCGCCCGCGTCCCCCGGCCCCCACGGAGGCGCTGCAACCATGCTGTGGTCCAGTACAACGACACGCCCGGCCCCCTGCCGCGTCCCCACCTGGAGCAGGGCGAATGGCATCCCGCCCGGACGCGCTGGGCGAGTGAAGCAGGCGCCGAACCAGGCGTGAGCTGCCCTTGGGCAGTCCGTGCAAACGTGACGGCTGCGCCCCGACGAGCACGCGGCGCGGTACGGGACGCTCCGCTCCTGTTGCTGGGACGTGCGCGCTGCGCTGGCTTGGCAAGACTTTGAAACTTGCAGTGCAGCCCTGCAGTTTTGTGGGTCGGCGGGTGAACAAAGATATATAAAGTCAAAAGGCCCGGCCGCCTGCAAGCTGTCGGGGCCCGCACCCAACGCACGCAGCCACACCCCCGCGATCAAACCAACGTGGATACCACCCACAACGTTGAAAGCACGTCGTTACAGCGCACACACACCAGCAGCACCCACGCACACACAAGGCCAGGGCACAGGCGCCCCGCCTAGATGGTCATGCCTGCCGGCATGCCGCCCGCCATGCCGCCCGGCGCTGCCCCCTCCGGCCTGTACTTCTCCACCATGACGGCCTGGGTGGTCAGCATGATGCCCGCAATGCTGCTGGCATTCTGGATGCCGTTGCGGGTCACCTTTGCGGGGTCGATCACGCCCGCCGCCAACAGGTCCTCCACCTGCAGCAGTGTGGCGGGCGGGCGGGGCGCGGTGTGCGCCCCGGGCGACAGGCGGCACGCGCGCGACTGCGCGCAGCGTCCGGGCAGAGTGGCGTCCCGCACACGCACGCCAGAGCGCAGGCAAGCAGGGGCTCAGCTGGCAGGAGGGCGGAGGCATGCCACAACATCCACGCCCTGGTGCTGCTGCTGCCCGCCAAGGGCCAGCAGGGGGAGCGCACCTTGTCCACCATGGCGTTGTAGCCGATGCTGAAGGGCTGGCCCAGCACCTTGTTGATGATCACCTCGCCCTCCACACCCGCGTTCTCTGCGATGATGCGCGCTGGTGCGCGCAGAGCCTTCATCACGATGTCCGCGCCCAGCTTCTCCTCGGGGTCGGTCAGGCCGTCCTTGAAGGCAGGCACCAGCTCGCTGAGGTGCAGCAGAGCAGCGCCGCCGCCTGCAGCCGGTCACAGCGCATGCCCCGACATGTCAGGGCTTCGCCTCAGCATCTCTGCACTGCATGGGTGCCGGCTGGTCGACCTGTGGTGCTCAACGGCAGGCGGGGTGGCGCAGCAGGCACGGCCGCCACGCTGCATCGACGCTGGCTGGCCCCGCGGCAGGCATGGGCAGGGGGGCAGGCGCGCGCACCCGGCACGATGCCCTCCTCCACTGCGGCAAAGGTGGCGTTCTTGGCATCCTCAATGCGCAGCTTGCGGTCCTCCAGCTCAGCCTCAGTGGCAGCACCAACCTGCAAGCCATCCGGGCACAGGCTTGGCCTGGGCAGGCGCAGGCAGGTGACGTGTGCCCTGGCATGCTGGAGGTCATGCAGCAGTCCAGCTGATTGACCGGGCGACATGCTGCCAGCACCCTGTGTGAGCTACGATGGTGCTTGCTGCGCGCACCTTGATGACGGCCACACCGCCGCTGAGCTTGGCAATGCGCTCGCTCAGCTTCTCAGTGTCGTAGACTGCAGAGGCGCAGGCGGGGGGGGGGGGGGGGGACATCAGTAGAAATTTTCAGCAAACCACCAGGGGCCACAGTGCAAG
>Ga0315905_10006206_pt1 | contig 12144 bp, 6 predicted proteins | sample LakEriMetagenome_5_FD_203522 | JGI IMG/M metagenome (GOLD analysis project Ga0315905, IMG submission 203522) | Freshwater fungal communities from buoy surface, Lake Erie, Ohio, United States - Buoy 4 MA121 | ecosystem: Environmental > Aquatic > Freshwater > Lake | place: USA: Lake Erie, Ohio...
TGTGAAGAGGGATTGCGGGGCGGGGGGGAGAGGGGGGGGGGGGGGGGATGGTGAGCCTAAAGGACGACGAGCGGCGGGGGGAGACGAAAGGGCGGGCGGGCGGGCGGGCGGGCGGCGGGAGGGGGGGAGGGGCGGAGCCGACGCCGCGCGCCGCCGGCGCTGCCCTGCCCTTGGGCACACCCGCGCGCGGCGCGCCCGGGCGAGGGCGCAACCCTCCCGGGTCGGGGGCGAATTAGATGCGGCAGACGGCGGAGAGCTGAACGCGCCGGTCGTTGGGCGCGCCCGTGGGCCAGAACGCGCTCGCGGAGAGAGGCGGGCGGGAGTGGGTCGCGGCTCCCAAGCACCGGGCGGGGAAACAGCCCCGCGCTCTCCGGGGCCCCCGTTCCGCGCCTGGGGCCCCTGCGTTCAATGGCGCGCGCGGCCAATTAGGTACTCCTGGTCCGGGCGCGTACCTGGGTGTGCTTCCGCGCGCGAGAACGGCCGCGCGGCGTTCGGTTAACCGGTGGTCGTTAAGAGCGGGTGGGCGCAGCTGCTTGGCAAGACTTTGCGTCCCTCGTCCGCGCGCGCGAGGATGTTCGCGAGAGCTGTTCTGCCGGGTGAGCCAGGCGCAATTTGGGGATGCGCTGGTGGTGGTAGCAGAGCAGCAGAGGCGTGTTGTGAGGTAGAGGGCCACGGAGGGCGTGCGGGCGGGCGCGCGAAAGTGGTGGCGTCGGTTCGCGCCGCCGCCGCCGCCGCGACCCGGTGTGCGGGCGGTGGTGCCCCCCCGCGGGCCGCCCGCCCCCCCAAATCCTTCGACGCCACCCCACCCCGCCCCGGACGAGACAAAAAAAAGCATTTACAGCCGCCCCGCCGCCGCCGCCTGGTCCCGCAGCGCCCGCCGCACCACCTTGCCGCTCGCCGTGCGCGGCAGCGCCCCGACCACGACCACGCGCTGCACGCGGAACAGCGGGTTGAGCCCCGCGCGCACGGCCGCCCGGCACGCCTGCTCCAGCTCCCGCCGCTGCTGCTCCCGCTGCTGGCCCGCCTGGCCCCCTTTTTGCTGGGCGCCGTCGTCGTCGCCCGCCGCGGCGGACGAGGGGGCCGACAGCGACGGTTTGTCCAGGACGACAAACACCACGAGGCCCTCGGGCCCGCCCCCGGGCGACGGCACCCCGACCGCCGCCGCCTCGCCGACGCCGGCGACGCGCTCGAGCACGCAGCGCTCGAGCTCGGCCGAGGACACCTTGATGCCCCCCAGGTTCATGGTGTCGTCGACGCGCCCGAGGGCCTGGTAGTAGCCGCCGGGCAGGCGCGCGAACTCGTCGCCGTGGCGGCGCAGGCGGCGGCCGGCCAGGCCCGACGGGGGGCCCAAGGGGGGGTCGTCGGCGGCGGCCGGGGCGCCCGCGGGCGGCGCCGGCGGCGGCGGCGGGGAGGGCAGGCAGCGCGGCATCCCCGCGTAGTAGGTCGCCGCGTGGTCGCGGTTGAGGAGGTGCTGCGAGCTGCCGAGGATCGGGGGCACGAGCGTGAGCTCCCTGGGGTGTAGGGGCGGGTGTAATTGGGGGGAGCGGACGAAAGGGGGCAAGGCGGTGAGAGAGAAAAAAAGCGGCGGGCGGGAAAAAAAGGCGGCCGCCGAGCGCGCCAAGACCCAAAAGAAAAAACGCACCCGACAAACGGCGGCGCGCCGATCCCGTGCGGGCTCTGCACGCCCGCCTCCCCGCCCAGCAGCACCAGCGCCGTGCCCAGCGTCGGCGTGCTGAACGCCGACGCCGCCTGCGGCTGCAGCAGCGAGCCCGCCAGGAACCCGCCGCCGACCTCGGTGCCGCCGCAGTACTCGACGACGGGCCGGTACCCGCGCGCGCGCGACGCGAGCCAGTGGTAGTCGTCGGGCGCGCTGGCCTCGCCCGTGGACGAGAAGCAGCGGAGGGCGCTCCAGTCGGGGAGGTAAAAGGAGGAGGGGGAGGAGGAGGAGGAGGAGGGGGCGGCCGCCGGCGCCCCCTCGCCGCCGCCCTCTTCGCCCCCCGCCGCCGCTCCTCCTCCTCCTCCTCCTCCTCCTCCTCCGTCGCCCGGCGGCCCCAGCAGGCCCCGCGCCGCGCGCCAGCTCCGCACGATCGACGGCACGAGCCCGAGCTGCGTGACCCGCGCGGCCGCGACGAACGCGCAGAAGTCGCGGCCCCCGGGCGGGCCGTGGTACACCGCCGCGCTCGCGCCGTTGAGCAGGGCGCCGTACACGAGCCACGGGCCCATCATCCACCCGAGGTTGGTCGGCCAGCACAGCACGTCGCCGGGGCGCACGTCCTGGTGCGCCCACGCGTCGACGGCGGCGCGCAGGGGGGTCACGTGGGACCACGCGACGGCCTTTGGCTCGCCCGTGGTGCCGGAGGAGAAGAGGATGTTGCTGGGGCTGTCCCCCGGGAGGGAGGCGGGCTCGAAGGAGGAGGAGGAGGAGGAGGAGGAGGAGGGCGGCGTCCCGGCCGCGGCCAAAAACGCGCGCCACGTCAGGTCGCCCCCGCGCAGCGGCGGACCCTCCCGCCCCGCCTCTCCCTCCCGCTCCCCCTCCCCGTTCCCTCCTCCTCCTCCTTCGCCGTCCGCCCACGCCTTTCCCACCGCGCGCGCCGGCAGCACCACGCACCTCGGCGCCCGCGCCTCGAGCACGCGCGCGTACAGCGGCAGCGGCGCGGTGGAGGAGGAGGAGGAGGAGGAGGAGGAGGGGGGCCGCGCCCCGCCCCGCGGCACGACGTCCTGCGTGAACACGAGGCGGGCGCCGCTGATGCGCAGGCGGGAGGCAATCTCCGAGGGCGCGAACGAGTCGGCGATCGACACGACCACCGCGCCCGCCAGGACGATGCCCAGGTAGATGGCCACGGCGTCGCAGGACATGGGCATGTCGATCGCGACGGCGTCGCCGGGGCGGACGCCGAGCCCGTGCGTGAGCGCGCGGGCGACGCGGGCGGCGCGGGCGCGGAGCGCGGGCCACGAGACGCGCCGGACGTCGTGCGGCCGGCCGTCCTCCGCCCAGATGAGGGCCGGCGGAGGGGCGGAGGGGGCGCGGCCCGTCTCGTACGCCTCGCCGTCGCAGCAGGGCGCGAACCACCAGGGCGTCGCGGTGGCGGCTCCTGGGCCTGCTGTTGCTGCTGCTGCTGCTGCCGCTGCCGCTGCCGCTGATGCTGATGCGCCGGCGCCTGCCCCTCCGTCCGGGGACTTGGGCGACAGCAGCGCCGCGGCCGCGATGTTGAGGCGCGCCCCGGGCAGCCAGCGCACGCTGTCTGGTCCGAGCGAGGGCAGGGGGCTGGACGACGCGCCGCCGCTTGGTTGCTGCTGCTGCTGCTGCTGGTTGTCGCTGCAGCAGCAGCCGCCGCCGTCGCCCTCGCTGCAACCGCCGCCGTCGCCGCCGCCGCCGCCGCCGCCGCCGCAACGGCCGCACGACGCCCCCCCCTGTTCGTCGTCGCCGCGCAAGCCCGTCTCGTCCAGCACGCGCGCCGGCGGCGCGTCGAACCGCACCCCGAGCTCCCGCAGCACCGCCGACCAGAACAGCTCGGGCGACTGCACGGACGCGCGCTGCAGCAGCGGCCAGTCCCGGGCCGGGTGGCCCGTCCGCGCCCGCGCCCACCACGCGTCGCCGTGCCACGAGGCCATAAAGCCCGCCGCGTTGGTCTCGAGCGCGTCCTGCGGGCCGGGGACCCAGACGGGGCGCGGGCCGAGCGACGACGCGTCCCAGCGGGCGTAGACGGCGGCGTGGAGGGCGCGGTGGAGGGCGAACGGCTGGTCCGGGCGCAGGGCGCGCTGCGCGAGCGACCGCCAGGCCGCGAGAAAGGGGCCGGCGGCGGCGGGGGCCGAGGGCGGCGCGGCGTCAGCGTCGGCGGCGAGCGAGCGGAGCGCGTCGGCGACGGCGGCGAGCTCGTCCGCGGTGAGGCAGTGGGCGTGGCGCGCCACGTCCGGGGGCAGGGAGGCCTCCATCGTGTTGTGCTCTGTTGGTTGAGTTTCTGGGGCTGGCGGGCGTTGCACAGAGAGGCGCGCGCGCGAGCGAGAGAGAGAGAGAGAGAGCGACCTGATGTCGTCGACGACACAGAACGGTTTTTTTTGGTGCGTCCGGGGAGTTGCGCGTCGCGTCAAGAGGTGTGGTGGTGGTTGATGGTACAGACCTCTGTATGGCGATGTTGTTCGCGGCTAAAGAGGGGCCGATGTTGGTTTGTTTTGGGGGGACGAGACCGAGGCTTTTTGAGCGGGAGGAGGAGTGAGCTGCACAGCACTTCATCATCTCCGCCTCCTCATTTGGCACGCCCTGTCGTTCTCACACGCAACCACTCTCATCCAAGCGCGCATTTCTCACCCCTCAATCTCAACCCTCGCGAGGCGATTGCCCACTGCCGCATCCAAGCCCCCCCCCTGCCCTCGCCGCGCGCGCGCGCGCGCGATCCAGACCCGTCCCCCCCCCCTTTTCACCCACGTCCACAAACCGCGTCGCGCAAAGATGCTTGCGCCCTCGCCCGCGCGCGCCGCGTGCAGGACGCACAGCAGCAGCAAGCAGCAGCAGCAGCAGGCGCCCGTCAGGGCGCAGTGCGCGGCGGTGGCGGCGGCGGCGGGGCGCGCCGTGGCCCGCAGGAGGCAATCGACGCCGGTCGTCGTCGCGGCGGCGGCCGAGCGCCGCTCGCCGTCGGCGGCAGCGGCCGAGCAGCAGCACCCGCAGCACCAGCTCCTGTCCATGGCGGTCGCCGCCGCCCCGGCCGGCGCCGTCGTCGCCCTCGCGCTCGCCCTCGCGGCCGCGGGCCCGGCCGAGGCCGCCGCCACCGTTGCCGCCGCCGACCCCGCCCACGCCGCCTCTGCCGCCCACGCCGCCGCCGCCGCCGCCTCCGCCTCGGCCTCTCCGCTCTACGCGCTCTCCGAGGGCGAGGACTTTTTCGCCAACGTCGCGCGCTACGGCCGCTACTTCGTGACGGTCATGCTCGGCACGGGCTACATGATGGCCAAGCCCGTCGTCGGCCTCTTCAAGAAGGGCCCCGTCACCGCCGTGCTGGCGCTCGGCGGGGGCGCCGCCGCGCTCTACGGGGTCAAGTTTACGCTCGACGCCATGCTCGGCTTGAGCGACGCGGGCGGCTTGGCGTACGACCCGGACGCGATCGTGTCGCAGGCGCTGATGAGCGGGCGGGGGCTGTAGCGGGGGCAGGTTTCCTCCTCTTGTAAAGAGAGAGATATGATTGGACTGGTGGAGCGCTCAGATGGCGGCGCGCGCGCGCGGGGGGGCGGCTTTGCCCCCGTCACGCCGCCGCCGCCGCCGGTTGGCCGGCGCGGTCAAGACCACGGTCCCCTCGTGCGCTCGATCGTCGCCGTCACACCGCGCGCGCTTGCGCACCACCTCCTTGCACCGCCGCGTCCCCTTCCCACCGCTTGGTCGTCCGTCGTCGCACACGCGCGAAGAGAGAGACACACACTCGCCCCACTTGAGAGAGAGACACAGATACCCAAAACCGCACCCGCGGCGTCCTTGACAAGCCGGCGCGCGCGCGCGCTGGTGGTTGAGCATGGCGTACGCGCCCCCGCCGCCCGGCGGCTACGGTGGAGGTGAGTGAGCGCGCGCTGACGATGGGGAGAGCGCGCGGACGACTCTCTCTCGGGAGAGGGAGCAGCACCAGTTCGGTTGTTGCGCGCGCGGCTTTGCCTTGCACGCGTCGCTCCGGCGACTCCAGAACAAGCCGCTGATCCGTGCAGCACGGAGCGCGACCCGTGCAGAGCGCCTGCGCGTTCGAGGGCCAAGCGCTCGTTCGCGAGAGCGAGGGCGTGCGCGGACACACAGAGACGACACCTCGTTTTCGGTTGTTGCCCTCTGCGTACCTCACGGCGCTCGGCCCGTGTCACGTACGCGCCCGCATCAGCCCCCTGCCGCTTGAGAGCACACACGCGCGACCCCTCCCCGCCTCGCCGACGGCCCCGGTCCCCACTCGCCCCCTCCCCCCCCCGCCCACACCCAACACAACACAACACAACACAGCCCCGCCGCCTGGCGCGTACGGCGCGCCGCCGCCGCCGCCGCCCATGCAGCAGCAGCAGCAGCAGCAGGCGTACGGCCAGCCCCCTCCCCCGCAGCCGGCGTACGGCCAGCCGCCTCAGCAGCCGCAGGCGTACGGCCAGCCGCCGCCTCAGCAGCAGCAGGCGTACGGCCAGCCGCCGCGCCCGATGGCCGGCGGGCCGCCGCCCCAGGCGGTGGCGCCCCCTCCGCCGCCCCCTGGGGCCTACGGCGCCCCGCCTCCCGGCGCCCCGCGCCCGCCGCAGCAGCAGCCGTACGGCGCGCCGCCGCCGCCGCCCATGGGCCCGTCCGGCCCGGCCTCGGTGGCGGGGATGCCACGGCCGCCGCAGCCATACGGCGCGGCCCCGCCGCCGGCCCAGCAGCAGCAGCAGCAGCAGCCTCGGCCGCCGGGGGCGCCGTACGGTGCGGCGCCCCCGCCCCCTCCTCCTGCCGCCCCCCAGCAGCCGTACGGCCAGCAGCCGCCGCCGCCGCAGCCGTACGGTGGCCAGCAGCCGCCCCCTCCGCCGCAGCAGCAGGGGATGGCCCGCCCGCCGCAGCCGCCGCCGCAGGGCCAGCCGCCCTACGGCGTGCAGCAGCAGCTGCAGCAGCAGCCGCAGGCCGGCGGCCCGGGCATGGCCCGCCCGCCGACGATGGGTGGCCCGGCAGGAGCACCAGCAGCAGCCCCCGGCGGGTTTGGCGGACCAGCAGCACCAGGAGGCGGCCCGCCCGGGGTGATGCCCCCCGGCGGCGCCGGCCCGCCGCGGCCGATGATGCCGCATCAGCAGCAGCACCAGCAGCAGCAGCAGCAGCAGCCGTTTGGCGGCGGGGGTCCTCCCCCGCCCCCAGGCGCGTACGGCGCGCCCCCGCCGCCCATGCCCGGCCACATGGGCGGCGGCGGCCCCCCTCAGTTCCCGGGGGGCGGCCCCCCGCCCCCCGGCGGGCCCATGCCCGGCGCCCCGCCCCCGCCCATGCCCGGCGGCGGCTACCCGGGCGCGCAGCGTCTCGTCGAGCAGTTTGAGTCGCTGCAGATCGGCGGCGGCGGCCCGCCCGCCGGCCCGGGCATGCACGGGCAGCAGCAGCAGCCGCAGGTGCCCGACTCGGACCCGGGGGCCTGGCCGCGCCCGTGCGGCCCCGACCGCGCGCGCGCCCTCTCGCCGCCCGTGCCGCCCTTCGACCCGGGAAACTGCCACCCGGACAACATGAGCGCCACGTGCTGGGCCCTCCCCGCCTCGGCCGCCCTCCGCGCGCGCTGGCACCTCCCCCTGGGCGTCGTGGTCCAGCCGATGGCCGACGACGCCAAGGGCCGCGCGGTGCCCGTCATCCCGCTCGCCAGCCACGGCATCGTGCGCTGCCGCCGCTGCCGCACCTACATGAACCCCTTCGTGCAGTGGGCCGACGGCGGGCGCCGCTTCCGCTGCAACGTGTGCGGCATGGCCAACGACGTGCCGGTCGAGTACTTCTCGTCGCTCGACCAGAACGGCCGCCGCCGCGACGCCGACGAGCGCCCCGAGCTCAGCCGGGGCACCGTCGAGTGGGTGGCCCCCGCCGAGTACATGGTGCGCCCGCCCATGCCGCCCGTCTTCTTCTTCGCGATCGACGTCTCGGCCCCCTCGGTCGCCGCCGGGCTCGTGGGCGCGGCCGCGCAGGCCATCAAGGCGTGCCTCGACGAGCTGCCCGGCGACGACCGCACGCTCGTCGGCTTCCTGACGTTTGACACGTCGCTGCACTTTTACAGCCTGCGCCCCTCGCTGTCGGCCCCGCAGATGCTCGTGGTCGCCGAGCTCGACGACCCCTTCCTGCCCCTGCCGGAGGACCTGCTCGTCAACCTGCGCGACAGCCGCGCGCTCGCGGACCAGCTGCTCGACTCGCTCGGGGAGATGTTTGCGGCGCCCGGGGTCGGCGGCGGCGGCGGCGGCGGCGGCGGCGCGCGCCGCCCGCCCGAGCCGGGGAGCGCCACGGGCCCCGCCCTGCAGGCCGCCTTCATGGCCATGTCGCACGTGGGCGGCAAGCTCCTGCTCTTCCAGGGCTCGCCGCCCTCGTGCGGCGCGGGGCGCGTCAAGGCCGGGCGCGACAACCCGGCCCTGTATGGCACCGACCGCGAGCCGTCGCTGCGCGCGCCCGACGACCCCTTTTTCAAGCGCTTTGCCGCCGAGGCCTCGCGCTACCAGATCACCCTCGACGTGTTCGCGTGCGCCGCCGCGCCGGCCGACCTCGCGTCCCTGGCCGCCGTGCCGCGCTACACGTGCGGCTCGCTGCGCCACTTCCCGGGCTTTGTGGCCGCGCGCGACGCCGCGCGCCTCGGCGCCGAGGTGCGGCGCAACTTGACGCGCCCGACCGCGTGGGAGGCCGTCATGCGCGTGCGCTGCAGCAAGGGCCTGAGGGTGTCGTCGTTCCACGGCCACTTTTTCAACCGCTCGACCGACCTGCTCGCGCTGCCCACGTGCGACCCGGACAAGGGCTTTGCGGTGCAGGTGGCGCACGAGGAGGCGGTCGTGCCGGGCCCCGTCGCGTACGTGCAGTGCGCGCTGCTCTACACGAGCAGCAACGGCGAGCGCCGCATCCGCGTGCACTCGATGGCCCTGCCCGTCACCAACGACCTGAGCGAGATGTACCGGCACGCCGACCCGGGCGCCACGCTGTCGCTGCTGGCCAAGACGGCCGTCGAGCGCGCCCTGACGTCGCGCCTGGACGAGACGCGCCGCGCGCTCGAGGGGCGCGTCGCCGCGTCGCTGCGCGAGTACCGCCTGCTGCACGCGGCGGCCGCGCGCAACCCGGGCGCGCTCGTGTACCCGTCCTCCCTGCGGCTCCTGCCGGCCCTCGCCCTGGGCTTGCTCAAGCACGCCGCGCTGCGCGGCGGGCGCGAGGTCCCCAGCGACGAGCGCGCGGCCGCCGCGCACGCGCTCATGGAGGCGCCGCAGGCCGAGACGGCGCGACAGTCCTACCCAGACGTCTACGCGCTGCACGACAGCGGCGCGCTCTGGGGCACGCCCGCCGCCCCTGGCGGCGGCGGCGGCAAGCAGCAGCCGCCGCCGCCCGGCGGCGCGCAGGCCAACGGCAACGGGCACGCCCCCGACGCCCAGCCGCCGTCGCTCGGCGGCGTCGTGCTGCCGCCGACCGTGCCCGCGTCGGCGGCCTACCTGTCGGAGCGCGGCCTCTACCTGATCGACAACGGCCTGCTGCTCGTGCTGTGGGTCGGGCGCGCGGCCGACGGGCGGCAGCTCGGCGACCTGCTCGGCCCCGAGGCGGCCGCGGGCGGGGCCGACGTCAGCAGCGTGCCCGTGGAGCCCGCGCGCGCGGGCAGCGCCCTCTCCGGCCGCCTCTGCGCGCTCCTCGGCGCCCTGCGCGCCTCGCGGGGCGCCCACCCGCCTTGCTTTGCGCTGCGCCAAGGGACGCCGTTCGAGGCGGTCGTCGCGCCGTCGCTCGTCGAGGACCGCGCGCCGGGCGCCATGGCGTACGGCGACTGGCTGCAGCAGCTGCAGCGCGCGGTCATGACGAGCGGCGGGGGCGCGGCGCCGGGCGGCGGGATGATGATGGGCGGCGGCGTGGGCGGGGGCGGCGGGTACAAGTGAAGGAAGCGAGAGACGCGCGGACGGCGAGGCGACGACGACGACGAAGCGGCGCGCGCGCGCGACCTAGCCCAAAAAACCGACGACGACGACGACGGCGGCGACGGCCAATCCTAATCTTCTTCTTCTTCTTCTTCCTTTTTTTAAACAAACCCCCACCAAGCGTCTCACGCCGTCGCCGCCCGCTTGACCTCCGCGCCGTCCCCGCGCTTGATGATGTTGGCGATGTAGTACTCGCCCGCGCGGTACGACGAGCGCACCAGGGGGCCCGCCGCCGCGTAGGCGAAGCCCAAGTCGCGCGCGACCGCCGCATAAGCGTCAAACGCCGCGGGGGAGACGTACTCGGACACGGGCATGTGGCGCTTGGTCGGGCGCATGTACTGGCCCAGGGTGACGACGTCGACGTCCGCCTCGGCGCGCAGCAGGCGCAGGGCCTCGACGACCTCGTCGCGCGTCTCGCCGCACCCCAGCATCAGCGAGGTCTTTGTGAGCAGGCGGCGGCGGCGCGGGAGGATGACCGGGCCGCCGCCGCCGCCCTCGCCGCCGCCCTCGCCGCCGCCCTCGCCGCCGCCGCCGCCCTTCGCCGCCGCCGCCGACGCCCCAGCCGCCGCCATCTCGGCGTCCTGCTCGGCCGCAAACCGCTTGGCCATGCGCAGGACCTCAAGCGACTGGTTCCAGTTGGCCCGGCGGTCCCGCACGGTCGACTGCAGGCGCGGGACGGTCTCGACGTTGTGCGCAAACACATCCAGCCCGCTGCGCGCGACGGCGCGGACGCCGCCCGGGTCGCCCTGGAAGTCGGGCACGAGCGCCTCGACGAGCAGGCGCCCGCGCGTGCGCGCCTTGAGCTCGCGCACGGTCGACGCAAAGTGCGCGGCCCCGCCGTCGGGAAGGTCGTCGCGGTCGACGGACGTGAGGACGACGTAGCCGACGCCCCACTCGGCGACGGCCGACGCGACCTTTTGCGGCTCCCGCGGGTCGAGCGGCGGCGGCGCGCGGCTCGTCTTGACCGCGCAGAAGCGGCAGCCACGCGTGCACGTGTCGCCCATGAGCATGATGGTGGCGGTGGCCGGGTGGTGCTCGTGCTCGTCTTCTTCTGCTGGTGCTGCTGCTGCTGCTGCGGGCGCGGCGGTTGTCGTCGTCGCTGATGCCGATGCTGCCGCCGATCCCGCCGCTGCCGCCTTTTTGCCCGTCCAGCACTCGCCGATGTTGGGGCAGCGCGCCTCCTCGCACACGGTCGCGAGCTTGAGGTCGCGCAGGCGGCTCTTGATGGCCGTGTAGCTGTCCCCGCCCGGGACCGTCGGGCGCTTGAGCCAGTCGGGCTTGCGCACGCGCGCCTTCCACGAGCCGGGCGCCGGCTCGGAGTAGACGCCGCACATGGCGGCGGCGGCGGCGGAGGCTGCGAGGGTCGGCGGGGCGTCGGCGGCGCCGTCGGCGGTGTCGGCGGCGTCGGCGGCGGCGCCGCTCCTTTTGGCGTCGTCCTCGGCGAGGCGGCGGCGGAGGGCGGCCAGGCGGGCGAGCGGGGCCGAGGTCTGCTGCTGCTGCTGCTGCTGCTGCTGCTGGGGCTGCTGCTGGGGCGCCGGGACGGCCGGGTCGCGGGCGCCCGCGGACGGGTGGAGGGCGGGCGATTGAGGGCCAGCAGCAGCAGCTGCTGATGGTGAAGCCTCTGCTGCTCCTGCTGCTCCTGTCCTGAGCAGGAGCTCGCGCGCCGCGCGCCGGCGCAGCGGCGCAGCGAGGCTCGCGGTGAGGAGCATGATCGGCGGTCGGGCGGATTGGTCCGCGTGCGCGCAGAGAGGGAATTTGGGAAGGAGGAGTGTGGGAGGGAAAGCGGGTGTGGGAGGAGGAGGGGGTTGTTGTTTGGTGCTCGCGCGTGCAGGTGACGGCAGCTGCTGCAGGGGATGTGCGTGAGGTGAGGGACGAGCTTCGATGCGCGCGCTCAGTACTGCGTATGTGCGGGGAGCAGAAGAGCGGCAGAGCCGTCGGCGCGGGGGGGAGGCGCCCCGCCGTCGTTCTTGGCAGCGCAGAGTCCGAGAGACGACGAGCGACGACGAGTTGCGTTTCAGTGTTTTTTTGCAGGTTGGTGTTGTGTCGTGCGTTCTCTGTCCCTCTCAGCGTCGCTAAAAAAATCCCCCGATCACTTGCCGCGCAGCAGCGCCTCGACGGCCGCCTTGCCCGCCGTCACCGCCAGGCCGAGCGCCCCGACGTACATGAGCGACGTGCCGGCGTTGATGCGCTTGGCCGGGTCCCCCGTGCTGTAGCCGCGGAAGTAGCTGATGCGCCCGGCGAGATAGGCGGCGCCCAGCCCCGACGCCGTCCAGGGGTAGGCGACGCCCGCGGCCGCCAGCAGCGCCAGGAACGAGGGGAGCATCTCGAGCGAGTTCTGCATGCCCCTCTGCACGCAGTTGAACCGCTGGCGGTCGTCTTGGCTGACGGCAGGGCACGCCTCCTCGCTGGCGTAGAGGTGCGGGTACGGCACTTTCAGGGTCTTGCGCGCCTTGACGACGCCGATCGCCATGTAGAAGTGGTGCTGTGGTGGCGTGATGGTGGTGGGGGTGGCGATTGGGGGGCGGGTCGAAAGCGGGGACGCGGGTCGAGTGGTGGTTG
>Ga0315905_10006207_pt1 | contig 12142 bp, 9 predicted proteins | sample LakEriMetagenome_5_FD_203522 | JGI IMG/M metagenome (GOLD analysis project Ga0315905, IMG submission 203522) | Freshwater fungal communities from buoy surface, Lake Erie, Ohio, United States - Buoy 4 MA121 | ecosystem: Environmental > Aquatic > Freshwater > Lake | place: USA: Lake Erie, Ohio...
CGATAATTCGATCCACCTCGGTAGAATCGGGAATGATTTCGGAAAGACTTTCGTGTATATAGGAATAGGATAATTGGGGATATTCGCGTTTTTCCGCGAAAACGAGTTCTCCGTCACTGATGATTATTTTTTTATGATCGAGTTGATTTTCGGTGGCGTATTGATGTAACTGTGATAACAATTGACCTTTCATTTCGCGCATTTGTTTGGTTTTTTCGTGGATTTCTTTGAGTTTCGTATCGAGATAGACCCATTTTTGTACATTTTCGACAAACTGCGATGATGAATTCACCGTGATCATTTTATCCATAATGACAACGACAATTCTACTATATAGGGGTATTTTTGCATTTTATATATTATATGATACAAAATGCAAAAGTGTAATGACGAATGTTATCAATGACTATTTTTATGTGTATAACGTCTAGATCTAGTTCTGTTCTTTCTGGAATTGTTTCCGCCTTTTTTAGAACTGCTTCTATTATTGCGTCTAGATTTTACGACATTGCGAGCTACGAGGAAAAGGGCAGGAACAGCTAAATCAGTGAGTATTTCGCCACCTTTTTTGAGCCCTTTTTTATTTCCACCTTTAACTGGAGCAGCATCAGGAACGGCAGTAGCAGGAACGGCAGTAGGAGCAGCAGCACCAGATAAAACAAAAGGTGTTAAAGGTGGTAATCCACCCCCAACAATTGCTCCAGCATTGTATTGCAATGTATTACCTCCGTTAGAATTAGCAACCTGTTGACCCATACCGCCAGCAGCAGCCAACATGTGTGCAGCTCCACTACCGGCACAATTACCTCCGGTTCTTCTTCTATTAGATCTTTTTTTCTGTTGTTGATTGGCCATATTCTATATATTCTCAATACATTTTATTGTTTTCTTTTTGCATGATAAAAATATAAAAAAATGGGAATCAAAATGGGAAAATAAATAATGAAAAAATGTATTGGGTTCTCAAATATGATGAATATTTTTCCTAGAAAAAGGATTCGCTAAACAAAAAGTCATATAAAAAATCGCTAAAATAATAAAAATGAAAAAAATATGATAAACACAAATCAGCCAAATATAAACGTATAATTCATTGTACAATTCAGTATATACAATATTTGTGATAGGTTTAATTAATACGCGGATGAGTTGTTTGAAATCCTCATTTTTCAAATATTCCATACATGCTTGACGCATCATTTACTAGCGTATATGGCGATATGAACATCAATATACAAACGAAAAAAAATAGAATGGACAAAAATAGAATGGAAAAGAAAATTCGTAGTTATTTCAACATATTTTTATAGGGACAATGCATAATATGGAAAGCATTCATGAGCCGGATGAGAAATTCGTATTTGATAAAATTAAAATGACGAGTCCGCAAAGTTTGGGTAATGGTAATTTCATGATCAAATACATTTATGATAAAATGCCATTATACATCAAACCGCCTAAATGTTCGACAAAACAGGGCATTGTGAAAGTGGGCAAAAAATTATTCTGCGATCTCATTTTCTCGCGCGACAATGAATCATTCATTCAATGGATTGAAAATTTAGAAACATTTACACAAAAATGTATATATGACAACCGCAGCAAATGGTTCGATGTACCTTTGGAAATGCATGATATTGAGGGGTTTTTCACATCCTCGCTAAAATCTTTCAAATCGGGCAAATACTACAACATTCGGGTGAATATTCCATCTGTTTTAGGAAAATGTTCTCTGAAAATTTACAATGAAAAGGAGGAGGATGTGGATCCGGAGTCTATCAATGAAAATACAGAAATGATGGCCATTATGGAGATCCAGTGTGTTAAATGTTCATCGCGTAGTTTCCAGATCGAATTGGAATTGAAACAAATCATGGTATTGGAACCTGTGAAATTATTTGATAAATGTATTTTTTCATCATTGCGTAATTCTTTTGACCGTGGGTCCAATTCTTTTGACCGTGGGTCCAATTCTTTTGACCGTGGGTCTAATTCTTTTGACCGTGGGTCTAATTCTTTTGACCGGGGGTCCAATTCTAATAATGACAATGATTATGTGGCTACTAATAATAATTCATCAATACAACTTTCCGCAAATAAACCACATAATTACACCAATGAAATACACAGTGATAGTGTAAACGACACTTTGGTAATAGATACAGATAACGCGTTAATTATACATACCGAACCAAATGACCACAATAATACCAATCTTATATCTTTAGTCATGGATGAAAAAATAAACAATTCTTTTGAGAACATGGAAAAAGATGAAAAAGAGGATATGGAAAAAGATGAAAAAGAGGATATGGAAAAAATAAAAGATATGAATACCGAATTGGCTTTTGAACCACCCGTTCAGGAACTCTCCGGGTTGACCGAATTCGATATTAATTTAGACGAAATTGCTATCGACGAACAACCCGTTCAATTAAAACAAAGAAACGACGTTTATTATGAAATGTATCGAGAGGCCAGACGAAAAGCAAAAATCGCAAAGGATTTAGCACTTTCTGCTTATTTAGAGGCAAAGCGAATTAAAAACACCTATTTATTAGATTCGGTCAATGATAGCGATGATAGCGATTTTGAAAATGATGATTTTCAAAATGATGAACAATGAAATGTATGAGGCGGCCAAATAAAAACCAAATAAAAAATTTAGTAATATTACTATTCAATCATTGGAATAATTTTATCCACCGTTTATATAAAGAAACCCAGATGTTTAAAGAAATTTCACGCGGATTCTCCAAATTTTTTACCAAAGATATGATTCTCATTTTAATCATCATGCTTATTTTGGGGTGGGTTCTATTTTCATATTCTGGTTATAAATCCATTGTGGTTGATCGTATGACCACCGTTGATTCTAGTAATAACCAAATTAAACCAAACGCTCCTATTGTCACCGCTGCACCTGCTGCTGCCGGTGCCAGTGCCGCTGGTGTATCAAATGGTAACTATGTTCCCCTACCTATCGCCGATCCTAGTCAATTACTACCCAAAGACCCCGCCGCCGCATGGGGAAAAGATTTAGTACCATCTAGTCCTGGTGATATCATGATGCCTGATCTTCTCCAGGCCGGTTACCACATCGGTTTAGATACAATTGGACAATCCCTGAGAAATGCCAATTACCAACTCCGTTCCGATCCTATTATCCCAAAACAGGATACTGGACCATGGTTACAGAGCACCATTGAACCTGATTTTGGACGTGTTCCTCTCGAAATTGGAGCATGCTCTAGATAAATAATATAAAAAAAACGAGAAAATATGATCCACGATAAATTCTATGATCCACGATAAATTCTATGATCCACGATAAAAACCATTATATAATAATTGATTTCAATATGAATTATTATATGGCCATTTTTTCATTGATACAAATCTCATCTCCCTATACAATATAGATTAGTATTTAGTATAAAAAAAAGAATGAATAGTATCGATCTATTGACCGGTAGCATTGTCGTAGGAATCGTCGTTCTCTGTATTTATATTTACGTCAACAATCGCGAGAATTTCGATCTCAAATGTATTGTATCTGGCGTAAATGGGGACAAATACTGCGTTCGCGAACGAACCAAAGTCAATGACGCAGTGGATCTCCTCGCCAATACAACGGAAAAATGTAAAAAATTGGTCGAATATGTAGGCAAAAAATATCCCCAACAAGACAATGTCAAACGGTTGGTCGACGGGTTCAATCCAAAAAAAGTGATGGAAACCCTGCCCACGAGTACATATACCGCATATAGCGAAAACAAAGGTGAGAAACTGGCTTTTTGTCTCAATTTGAAAAAAGAGGACAATGAAAAATTAATCGACGAAAATACGTTGATGTTTGTGGCCATCCATGAATTATCACATATTGCGACCAAATCCATCGGTCATAAAACGGAATTCTGGGACAATTTCAAATTTTTATTACAAAATGCGAAAGAAGCCGGAATACATAATCCGGTCGATTATAAAGAGACACCGCAGGAATATTGTGGTATGAAAATCCACGACAATCCATATTATGATATATAAAAAATACAATGGCCCTCCTCTATAGGTGATGTATATGTAACATCCGTTTCTGCATGTATTCGATTTTCTCATTGAGGAGAACAATATTTTTGTAGTAATTGATATTTTCATTCAAATCATTCGCGTATATTTGGTCGAGTTTTCCACGTAATTCGTAGTTCTCCAAATAGAGTTTATGTATTTCGGCGGAATTCATCGAGGATTTGATTTGTAGATCACGTATTGTATCGTACATTTTTTCGTATGTTTCTTTTTTATCTGTTTCTTTTTTCAATTTATTTTCATCATAGGCATCATAGTCATATTCATTTTTTTTATAGTGGTTAATCCGCATTTTGTGTATTTGATAGAATAATATACAAATCATTCCGGTCATAATTATGAATGCGTTGTATTCATTCATAATTGTAAACATATTATTTTCAAACATTATTACGATATATTTTGAAAGGTCATATACATCATATTTCCATGTCAATTTTTGTATATGACTATTACTATGTGGGATATATAATGATTGCAAATAAGTAAAAACTGTTAGATGTAATTCATATAAACCGTATGTAACAAAATATATAATTTATGAATTGTCTACTAAAGAAATTACCTTTCGATATTGTATTACGAATTATCCCATATACATATAATTTACAACAAAAACAATTATTGGATGATATTGAAAATTATACCAAATCAAAAACAATATTATTGGAATTATATCATTATTATTGGATTATTGAAAGACGAGAACCAAACCCAGAAGAAGATAAAAACTGGTTATTAAATGATATTTATGGATATGCTAATAATAATCATGCTCTTATGTTTGGATATGTTGATAAATTTTATGATATTTTCAAAAGAAATATTTTTTTACAAACAAAACAACAGATAAAAAAATATATGAAAAATATAGAAAAAAAAGAGGTAATATCACAAATAAATATTTTTTTAGGATTATTTACTATGAACGAAAGAAACGATATGATAAATGTATGTTATCAAACATTTATTACACCTTTGTTAAACCATTGACGAATTAAAAATGGGACATTTTAAATATTCACTGGTATAAATCGCTGATTTATCAGTTACAAAAGTGCAAAGGTGTAAAAATGAAAATATCGTTTGAAAAATAATCATATATGTCTCCGGATTTTCGGTATTTCGCTGAATAATCGATGATACATTTCAACCTTTTCCGAATATCCGCTAAAAATCCATTTTACTGCGACTTTTTTATTTTTAATATCGAGTGATTGAATGATCGCCGGTTCTGCATGTGAAATCGGTGTTTGTTTTACTAATACTATTTCGCCAATATTATATTTGAAATGATTTGTTTTTTCGGAGTATTGAATGTTTTGTTTTTTTTCTAATGCGTCGAACCAAATACGTTTATCTTTGTCGTTCATACGTATTCCCATACCTCGATTTTTCGAATATTGAACTGGATGCAAATTCGTTATATCATCCGACCCACCTTTTGATTTGGGTATATAATGATCGATGTCCCATCCATATTCGGTGGCTTTCCCGTGGTCAATATAACGAATCATATTTCCATAAATATCTTTTCGCCATTCATTCGAATCGTATCCACGTATGATTTTGCCTTTTTTCCAAACGGCATCTTTACATCCACTTTTTCCATATGAATTCATTTTGTTTGATTTTATATGGAACTATTTTTGCACGATGTTTTATAACATCAATTTTTTCTATTTGCGACGATTACGACGAGTGCGGCAGTATTTTCCTTTTTTACCGTCTACGAATCTGCATGATTTTTTAGCATAACTACATGTACGACGTGTTCGTTTATTGCATGGTTTGGCGATTTTACGACCGGGGTGTAACGATTTTTTGAGAGTATCCATCTATATTGTCTATATATAAATTTATTAACTATCTGGCGATTATTAACTATCTGGCGATTATTAACTATCTGGCGATTATTAACTATCTGGCGATTATTAACTATCTGGTAATATAAATAATTATATTGTATTCACAATGGTAACAATAGTGTTGCGACTAAATGTGTAATTAGGCGTTTGACCTGACGAGGATAACACGGGAACTTGTGAGAACCCACGACTGGCTAAATATGTACAAACATTACGATATAGATTCAATAATGTAATATTGTGATTACTATCTCGCAAAGCATCGATCAATGCGTCGGTGAACGCACCCACAAACTCCTGTTCCATCGTATCGAATGCCTCTGCACTCGTCTGGTTGTCTTTGCATCCGCTCATCATAAATATATTCGGATTTGCGATAGTGAGATGGTTGTTTTGTATACGGGAAAAGGATAGATTCGACTGGAATTGAAATGACCATTCGAGGTCACATATTAAACCACTATAGCAACAATCGAAAAAGAGAAACGCCGTACAACCGATATTTTGAATGATACCGAATATTTCGCGATTAGTAATAAACCCGGTTTTTTCATAATCGATGGGTACAATGGAGGGTACCATATTACCGTTTTCGTCGAGAATATCGAGTCCATGACCACTGTAATGAATCCATATTTGTTTGCATCCCGAATTCGCAGAATTCTGGACGATCGCCGTCATTTGTTGTAGTATATTGGCCCGCGTCGGTAATTTGGACGGATCATTCATATCATCACGTAACATGACAATATTATTGGGATTATAACCATATGCATCAATCAGTATGTTTCGGACATTTATGATATCTTCCGCACAACCGCGTAAAGTATTCATCGGTACATCCGTATAATTCGCACCGATCAATAGTGCATATTGGTTTTGCGCGGAGGTAGTTGTCATTTCTATATGTTTATATCCTAAAATAAAATAGACGATATTTTATATAACCAATACTCCATTATATATATAGGAATGCGTTTAACCAATGGATATTTGCCATATACATGTACTCTATTGGACGAGAACGGTAATGTTCAAAGAATATATGTATTTTATGGGCGAAAAAACGACAATCCAAATCTAAATGAACAATTTAGCGAATCGGAGGTGAAAGAAATCGAGAACCGAAATATCGAGGTCATATACAGCACTCAATGGATCCATCCGGATGATACGGTTTTCGCCATTAAAAACAAAATATTGTCGGAAATGACCGATTTTTCCATCGCCTATGAGGAGATGTATTTGTTCTCGACTGCCGAGTTCAAAGGGGGTCTACCCTACGACAATCAGATCGAATTGTCCGCCGATATGATTCGACAAATCGGTGTGAATCTTTTTATCAATGAGGAGGAGATCGAGGAAATGATTGTATCGGGGGCAAATAATTATGACGATTTGAGAACCTGGTTTTTCGAACAAATTACAAAGGAAATATCCATAGGTATATCATTCGTCAAAAGTCCGGATCCTCTTTTTCCCGCCAATCCGTACAAAATAGAATCCGATATTTTATTCCAACCGACAATTCAGAATCCGATGAATTCATTCGAGAACCAATTATTGTTCACCCATGGTAATTTGCGCGATAATAATCTGTATTTGTGTATGGCGAAAAATGTTCTCGCGTATCCGTATTACACATCGAACCCAGAATATTTGATTCGATTGTATTTTCCACTACTCGCCGCAAAGGGGATTTTATCTGAAATGGAAATGGAGAATCGTCGGGATTCATTGATTCGAGAGAACAAAAAGAGGGTGCGTCCTGCCGTTATCCATGAAACCATCGATTTGTTCTATAGGACCTATTTTGAAAATCTGGAGAATCCATTGACCTATTTAAAACAGGGTATTCAGCAAATCAAATTCATTCTACATCCACATGAGAAATACGTAATGCCGATCGAATTGCTATTCAAAAATATCCATGCCACTGCGAAAACGCCGTTCATCAAATACAATCCGGGGATGAGTCGCGAAAAAATATTCCGGTTTTATTCGGAAAAAATATCGCGTTCCGGAACGAAAATACCCGTATTGAGCAAATCCGCGATTAATCAATTGAATGCACGTATGGCGCGGTCAAAATCGTTGGCCATATACATCCCTTTTGCAAATACCAATTTCTGCGGTGTTGAATTGGAACCGAACGGGAATATTGTTTGTACATTGATATTGCGAGAACCTGCGGATGTAAAAGAGGTCGAACGTATTTTGACGGAGGCAGTGAACCCGGTTTTCAATGAAATGAATGATTTTTTGGGACAAAGCGGATATTCCGTCGATTTGTTCTCCGGTTTCGCGAATTCGTCGAATCATTTGGAAATCGTGGAATTGAATTGTATGTGGTCCATCGATATCGAGAAAGCGGTGAATCTGGATGAATACATTGGGTGTCTTTCTACCGTATTCAGTGTAATACAAACCGATATTACGAATGAGAAAGTAGCGAAACTCAAATTCAAACGGGTGGACAATTATGTGCAGATGAGTGATGAGAACAGTATTATTACCGAGGTGTTCAAACGGACGGGGAATAAAAAAGAGGTGGAAAATGCATTGGTTGTGAATTTCCAGATGACGAATGAGGCGGCGGAACAAAGATTCAATGATTTTTTACGGCAACATAATCGTATTCAGGGGAAATATGTGAACAAATCGGTGGATATAGCGGACAATCCTGGGTTTCCCGTATCCATTCGTATTCAGCCAAATACATCGATTTTGACGATTCAAACGGAGAACCTGAATCATGTTGGGTATATAGAAGTCATGAATTTGTATATAGATACATTGATTCGGGCGACACAACAGAATGAAATCATGAAAAAATTCCAGAAAGTGTGCAAAAAAATTAACGCAAAAGAACAAAAAGAACAAATGATTCAAGAGAATCTAGTGATTCCGGTGGTAAAACCTATGGCGTTACTATTCAATATAAATATGATGGAGGAAAACGATGATGAGTATATGACAAGAGAATTAGATGAACAAGAGGAATTGGATGAATTGGATGATGATAGAGAGAAACAAAATGTGATAGAAACACCTGGAGAATTACCTAGAGAATCAAATGATATGTTTGATTATTATGGATTGGAAGATGATAGAGAAGATTTCGTCGAAACTGGAATAATTGATAATGAAAATAAAGATATGGCGAATGCAATTGAATTATTTGATGAAAATGAACCATTTATTGACGAACACAAAGAATTAGGGGAAATAGGGGAAATAGGGGAATTAGAAGAACCGGAGGAAAATGATGATAACGAATCGAGGTTCTCGTATTATGGTTCGGAACTAGATGAAGAATCGGATATAGATGATATTGATAAAGAAAAAGAAAAAGAAAAAGAAAAAGAAAAAGAAAAAGAGGCCGATAACATAAATGATGAAATAAAGGAAAAAGATGAAATAAATGAGGAGGTTGTTGACGATGATAATGAATCGAGGTTCTCGTATTATGGTTCGGAACTAGATGAAGAATCAGATATAGAGGATATTGATAAAGAAAAAGAAAAAAATAAAAATAAAGATAAAGAAACCGAGGACGAGGACGATGTATGGGATTTCAAAGGTGGAGTGAATACAAATCAGGAATCGCTCTATAAAAAAAACATCGTCGGGGTTCCCCTCGCCAATCCCAATATTTTCCTCAAACGTATGCGCGAGAGAGATCCCGAATTGTTCAAAAGTGATAAAGACGACAAATTCACAGGATATTCACGTATATGTCCCACGAATTTGAATCGCCAACCCGTTGCATTAAGCGACGCAGAAAAAAAAGAAATCGACGAAAAATACCCAGGATCCATCAAATACGCCATGCGATTCGGTAAATCCGGCGATCAAAATCCATGGTATATTTGTCCACGTTATTGGTGTCTTTTGAACAACCGTCCAATGACAAAGGATGAGGTTGAATCTGGTCAATGCGGAAATAGTACCAAAATCATTTCGAAAACAGATAAAAAAGTCCCCAGCGATGCTTTCGTCTACGAATTCAATGTCCCCAAAGAACATTTGAACAAAAATGGCACATACAAAACACATTACCCCGGATTGTCATCGAATTACAAAGGTATCGTAGCACCCTGTTGTTTCAGTAAATGGAACGAGATCCTGGAGGCCAGAAAAATCGCCGGTGTCGAGTATCAGGTTCCACCCGAAGACGAGGAAAAAATACAGCAAAACAAAGCGGCCGAACAACAACCCGATTCCGTCCAATATATCGTCGCCGTGGATAAATGGCCGATTACGCAGAAACGCTACGGATATATACCATTATCCGTCCAACTGTTCCTGCAATATGATACGAAAACCGCCATATCCAAAAAAAATCCCGCTCTCCTAATGGACGGTGCGACCACTTTCCTGAGATACGGCGTCGAAAATTCGAAAACACAATCATTCGTGGCCGTAATAGCTGATGTATATGGCTACGTGAAAGAAATCGATGTACCCACGATTCAACAAATGATCGAAATTATACAAAAAGCAATTACGATTGACGCATATATTCGTCTGCAGAACGGGGCATTGGTCGCCATGTACAAACCCAGGAAATACAATCCAGCAGACATCGATTATGTCAAATACCAGAATTCCGCATTCGTCAAAGAAAATACCCAATCACAATATGAGGATTTCGTCGAAGAAACCATTGCGTCCTACGAAAATTTCATGCAGTATTTGAATAGCAGTTCGCCGATTGATCACGTTCTACTATGGGACATCGTATCCAAGCCAAATACACAATTATTTGAAAAGGGACTCAATCTATGTATCATGGAAATGGTCGATAATGATGTGACAGAGAACATTGAAATTCTTTGTCCGACAAACGCCTATTCCGCCGAATTTTATGACGCGACAAAACCGACGGTTCTCATTATCAAACGCGACGAAATCTACGAACCCGTATATTTATACACGAACATGCGGAAATTGTCGAAAGCCGTCAAAACGTTTTCCGCCGTCGATTCTCCGCCAAATATACAGCGTATGTTGAATTTGATACAGACGAGCAGTCGGCGTTACTGTGCACCGATGCATAGTATACCCACATATAAAACTAAAAACGGCGAGATACAGCGATACGAATTCGTCCGAAACAAACCGGCGATCATCATTGCCGAACTTTTGAGAGAGAACCAATACCCCATTTTGAAACAAATCGTCAATTTTCAAAGAAAAACGATCGGGGTTCTCACTGAATCAGAAAAAAAAGTGCCCATATACATTCCTACCTATCCATCCGCGTTCATGGAGGGAATCGAACAGATCTATATGACCGATCCAACGATTTCGGCGGATTATGAAAGTACGCGTGATGGTTTGAAAGAAATTGCGAATAAAACGAGGGGTAAAATACCGTGCAAACCGTTGTATAAAGTCGTGGAGGACGGCATGATTGTCGGTATATTGACGGAAACCAACCAATTCCTGCAATTGAATGCACCGATAGAAAATGTGGACATGGGTGACGGGTTAATCGCCATTTCCGGTACCAATTATATAAAAGCAGACGCCGAAATCCAGAGTATAAAATCCGCCGACGAAACACGGGAAAAGACGATTCGCAATTTGCATTTAGAGAATCAATTCTATACGAATTTCCGCCTCGTTGTACGTGTTCTCATGAATCATCCTGCGAATTCGCGAGTTCGCAAAAACATTCTCGTTATTATTCACGGAAAAAAAGACTATATGACCAAACTGAGAGAACTGGAATCGATCCTGCGAACATTAACTGCGGAATCCGTGGAATTCATCGACTATTCCGAAGAGGTTCTCAATCAAATCGAAGAAGTCACCCGATGTAGTAAAACGGCATGTGATAACAAACCCTATTGTTTAGTTACTCGGGATACGGAAAAACCGTGTAAATTGCTGATACCGAAAACACATTTATTACCCGATCCGAAATTCAATGAGAATGAACGGATTTATTTCGGTCGAATAGCGGATGAACTGATCAGGTACAAACGCGTTCAACTGTTCATGTTGAATCCGAATGTGTATTTGAATATAGAGAACCGGGAATACAACGTATATGAAACAGAGACGATTTTGTTGCAATCAATGATGACACCTGAATTTTTCGACGATTTAAAAGACGTATTCGACACAAATCCGTTCGTACACAATATACCCTATGAAATGGCTGTACCGAAAAA
>Ga0315905_10006208_pt1 | contig 12142 bp, 9 predicted proteins | sample LakEriMetagenome_5_FD_203522 | JGI IMG/M metagenome (GOLD analysis project Ga0315905, IMG submission 203522) | Freshwater fungal communities from buoy surface, Lake Erie, Ohio, United States - Buoy 4 MA121 | ecosystem: Environmental > Aquatic > Freshwater > Lake | place: USA: Lake Erie, Ohio...
CCACGACCTTCGCATGACCACCTGTACCTAACAGAATCAAAGGCAAGGGATTGGTGGCAGAGAAAATGCCGTTCATAATCAGACGAGGTCCCCGCTTTGGTAGTCTTCCTTTGCTGTAGTTCCAACTAGCCCCCATAAAGATGCCGGCGGCAACCCCTGCCCGCAACGGGAGGTTGCTAGGTCGGCACGACCGAAAGTCTCGCCTGTAATCATGTCTCGAGTCACAATGACCTGCTGTCGAGCCGACTTGCGTGTATCCCACTCGCTGGGCTGGGGGACTTTTTTGCCATCTCCCATAGCCAACTCTATTGCGCGGATCTCCCGCACCATTTGGGTCAGTTCATTAGGCTCCAAAGAAGCACGGTGATCTGGGCCAGGCATGGTCCGATCCAACGTGAAGTGCTTTTCGATCACCACAGCGCCACGAGCTACGGCCGCCACCGGTATGAGGATTCCCTCTGTGTGGTCTGAGTACCCAACAGGCAAGCCAAAAGCATGCCTTAACGTGTCCATAGCCATGAGGTTTACTTCATGCATAGGCGTCGGGTATTGGGAGGTGCAATGTAAAAGCGTTACTCGACCCAGAAGCGATCGGCGCCATTCAACCAGGCTCCAGCCTTGCCAAACCTCATCAACGTGATGCGGCTCGTCGTCTAGGTTGAAGGCATGCGCTATAACCGCTAACGCCTGCTCGACCTCAGAAAGTGTAGCCATGCCGGTGGACACGACCAGCGGCCTACGTTGACGAGCGAATTTCCAAAGCAGTGGGCCGTTTATAAGCTCCCCCGACGGCACCTTATAAAAAGGCATGCCAAGTGATTCGAGAAATTCGAGACTATCCGAATCGAATGCTGTGGAAAGAAACTGGATGCCTCGGGACAGAGCCTGCTCTCGTAGCTCGTGGTGCCATTCACGCGGCAGTTCGAGCTTACGCAACATATCTAACTGTGACTCAGCCTTCTCGGTGGTTTGCTTCTGATAACCAGCCTTAGGAGCCATGCGGCTTGCCAATTTATTGGCATCAAAGGTTTGAAACTTAACAGCGTCTGCACCCGCTTCAGCCGCCCGGTCGACAAGTTCGCGAGCAAGCTGCTTATCACCATTATGGTTCACGCCCGCTTCGGCAATGATAAATACACCATCCTGCTTCATCGGATCTCCTTTAAAACCATGAACGCCTCAGCCGCACGGGAGCCGGCCTGACTGCCGCGTAACACGCTTTGTGCGCGCACACATTCCTCACTGCGAGGAAAGGGGAAAACCCCCATTTCACCTTCGTACAGTTTCAAGATCGCAAGCTTACGAACAAGTCGATCTCCAATGTCGATAAAAAGGTTAGGCCTAAAGCCGGTATCGTCGGATCGTAGACCAAACTCAGTCTCTGACAGTGTTTCATAAGCATATACACGCCTAACACACGGATGGCGAAAAGTCTTACAGCAGGACACTGTGGCATCGAACACAGCCGCATGGTCGCTGTGAGCGTCATTACGGTAAGGGAGATAAACAGTATCGGGACGAACAGTCTGGAAAACCTTACTGATTGCACCAACAATTTCACTCTTGGGCACTTGATCTAACCGTGTTGTTGGTAGCTCTGCATGATGCACACCGGCAAATTTGTATGTAGATGAAACAGCTTCGATTTCGTAGCTTCGGGCGGCTATACGATCTAATGCAAAACCATTAGACGGCGTCATTTTTGTCACAATAAGCCAATGAACGCTGTCGCCTTCGTCAATATGGCGAAGCAGCGTACCGCCGCAGCCAAGGCTTTCGTCATCCGGATGTGGCGCAACTACCAGTACGATACTCATAAATAAGCCCCCAAAGCTGGAAGTGTGTCAAGTTCATGCTCGATCAGTAACACCGATCCTCGTCCACATCGTACTGTGATAACGCGTCCGTTTACAGCTAGTACTTTACCGGGTTCATCGTTTGGCAAACCCTCCGTCAGCTCGCTGCATTTCCAGACTTTGACTTCGCGCCCCTGATGCGAGAAGTGAGCCCCAGGATAAGGTCTAGCGAGTGAACGCACCAAATTACGAACTGCACTAGGCTCCATCCGCCAGTCGATTCGACCGTCTTCAGCAGAGCGTTTGCGCCAATACGTAGCGCGAGATTGATCTTGTGACTTTGGCACAATTGATCCGTCATTTAGGCCGCGAACGATACTTTCAATTTGATACGGAATCAGTTCAACCACCTTGGCGTAAAGAGAGGCTGCATCGTCAGCGTGATTTATGTCTATTGATATTTGGCTGAGTATAGGTCCGCTGTCTGCACCTGAATCCATCAGAAAAAAGGTTGAAGCAGTCTGGGTAAGACCGAGTGCCAAAGCCCAAACGATAGGGTGACGTCCTCGGTTAGCCGGCAGTGCGGCAGGATGGAAGCCTACAACGCCACGCGTTGCAGCCTGCAGCACGCTATCGCTAAGCAGACGGGACCAACCAACACAGAAAATCAAGTCCGGTGCCAATGCCTTAAGCCAGATCGCCTGGCTGACGTGATCTATAGCGTCCTCTACGAACAAAACTGGCGTAAAAGGTCCGGCGAGATAGCTTAAGTCTACGAAGTCACTGTTGATGCGGTTAGAGCGCATAGTAATTATGCCGACCACTTCGCAAATTGAGGGAGGCAGCGACATAAGGGTCTCTAACGCAATGCGACTAGATGCGACGCATCCGATAAAAGCAATCCTTAGTGGCATTCGAATCCTGTTAGATCATGAAATCGCTTGAAAAGCAGGCCATCAATCGGATACCTACTAACAATCGATGCAATTCGATGGCCAGCTCCAGCTTCACCATAAGGCGTACATAGTTGGCGTGCGATTGCAAGATGATCTTCTGAAAGGGCTTTTTGGATAGCACTGCTTATCGCTTCAGCTTTTTCTTCACAATGAATTACAGACGGCGCATAAAGACGCCCGCGCTGACGATCTCCGATGTCCACGGTTGGCGTTCCGAGAGATGGTGCCTCAATTAGTCCGCTGGATGAATTACCAACTACAACATCGACAGCAGCTACTGTACTCAAATAACGGCGCGTACCAAGCGATTCAACTGCAAGCACTTTATCTGGTCGTGATGCGGCAAACCGATGCACCTCTTTACGCAGAGCCTCATTACCAGAGTCAGCGTTAACCCCAGTAATCACAATTGATCCGCCATAGGAATCCAACACTTCAAGCAACGTGCGCATGGCAACACCTGGGTCACCAGCCTGCAGCGTGACAGGGTGATGAGTAACCAGGAAGCTAGGTGAATGCAGTTTGATTCCAAGATCCACTTCCAACTTTGCACGTTCAATTAGAGTCATCTTTGCGATGTTGTCGAGACCTGTGGCTCCTACAGTCCACACACGCTCAGGGGCTTCACCAAGTTGGATGACACGTCTCCTGAAAGGGTCGGCGGCGACAAAATGCAGGTGCGACATCTTGGTTATAGCGTGACGAATAGCCTCGTCAATGAGCCCTTCCGTCGCCTCGCCACCGTGAATGTGGGCGATTGGAATCCTTGCGATCATGGCAGCTTGAGCTGCAGCAAGCATCTCGTAGCGATCGCCGAGGAGCACAAGCATGTCGGGGCGCAGCTCTCGGAAGGCGCGACCTAGACCTACTGCCGTCGCCGCCAAGGCCTCATTGACACCAATTGCACTATCGTCATCGATAGAAACTGGGACGCGAGCAGCAATTGGCACTCCATCCTCCTCAATGTACTGGACCGTCATGCCGAATTTGGGACTTAGGTGCGCGCCAGTAACAACCAACTGAAGTTCGACGTACGGGTTAGCTCTAAGCTCCGCCAAGAGTGCCGACAGCAGACCGTACTCGGCTCGGGTGGCAGTAACAATGCAAATCTTGCGGCGGCTCATTTTCTTAGGCCAGAAAGTGGGACAGAACTGGGTAAGTTCACAACGCGCGCCTCCAGCCATTTAGCGTTTTCCTGCGGGCCGCTTAGAGCATTTTCATGTACCGGCAACCTCGTCATCAACGCCCAGATCGGTCGCGTCATCACCCCTGCTTCGTTGGTCGCCTTAATCAGCGCATCGCGCTGCTGTGGGGTGTCGCAAATAACCCCGTTCAGCCAGTAATTGGAATGACAGTGCTCAGGCTCGACTATGGGTTGAAGACCGATGCCTTCGAAAAATTTAATGTATCGCAGCGCCAGCGCCCGCTTGGATTCGAGGAACGCCGGCAGCTGCTCAAGCTGCGCGCAGCCTAGCGCAGCGTTGATATTTGGCATGCGGTAGTTGTAGCCAACTTCGTCGTGGAAGAATTCGAACGGGTGCGGAATCTTGGCGGTTGTTGTGAGGTGCTTGGCACGCGTGCCCAATTCTTCGTTAGCAAGCACCATGCCGCCGCCACCTGTGGTCATGATTTTGTTGCCGTTGAAGCTTAGCACGCCAACGCTGCCAAAGGTACCGGTGTGCTGTCCCTTATAGTAACTACCCAACGACTCTGCGGCGTCCTCGATAAGCACCAGACGCCAGCGCTTGCATACTTTTACAAGTAAAGCCAAGTCGACAGGGTGTCCGAAAGTGTGCATAGGTACGCAGGCGCGGACGCGACGGTGGCCTTCCTGTGTCCGGCAGTCGCCAGCATTATCGATGAAAGCATTATCCTGAAGCCATTCATCCAATGCCACGGGGGATAGACCTAACGTGTGGCGGTCGACATCAATAAATAGTGGTTCCGCTCCGCAGTATGCAATGGCATTACATGTAGCCACGAACGTCAGCGACTGCGTTACAACAAGATCGTCTCGCTGCACTCCAGAAAGCACCAGCGAGATATGTAGCGCTGCGGTGCCGTTCATTACAGCTACTGCGCGTGGGCTGCCGCAAAAATTGGCGGTATCAAGTTCAAAGCGATCTACATAAGCACCAACACTGGAAACAAAGGTAGATTCAATTGTGTCAATCACCAACTCTCGCTCACGACCATGAAATAAAGGAGCATGGAGCGGAATGAATTCTTTCGTATGGTATTGCTCACGGACAAAACTAACAATGCGGTTGAACATGGCAACCTTCACACGTTATAAAGATGGGCTTTGTATTTAGACATGTTAGCTGGTTGAGTCATCCAGTCGATCGTACGCTGCAATCCATCACGAATATCGTGACTGGGCTCGAAACCTGTAAGGCGTCGGATACTCGTGTTATCACACCAAAGGCGAAAGACCTCGGACTTCTCAGGACGGAAGCGTTGTTCGTCGGTAATAAATTCAACGTCACTGCCCATCAACTCCTTGATCAGGTTAAGCGTGTCGCCAACCGAGATCTCGTAGTTTGAACCGATGTTGACAGTTTCACCAATGGCTTCTTTGCAGCGAGCTAAATCAAGGAAGCCGCGGCATGTATCGGATACGTAATTAAAATCTCGCGTGGGTGTGGTGTCGCCCAACTTGATATGTTTCATGCCCGATGCTATTTGCGTGATGATTGTCGGAATCACTGCACGCGCTGATTGGCGCGGCCCATAGGTGTTAAACGGTCGCGCAATGGTTAGAGGCAAGTCAAACGCATTGAAGTAGCTCATCGCCATCGCGTCAGCTCCAATCTTGGACGCACTGTAAGGGGATTGCGGCTGAAGGGGGTGTTTCTCGTCAATAGGTACGTATCGCGCTGTGCCATAGACTTCGCTTGTTGAAGTATGGATCACTCGACTAACTCCATTTTCCATAGCGGCTTGGCATATGTTAAGTGTACCCTTTACGTTTGTATCAACGTAACTGTCAGGTGCCACATATGAGTAGGGAATAGCAATCAGGGCAGCCAAATGAAAAACGATATCAATATCTTTTGTGATGTGCTTACAGTAATGTGGATCGCGCACATCGCCAGTAATTATCTCAATATCATTTAGGCAGTCAACGTCTTCTAGCCAGCCCCAATTATTAAAAGAATTGTATTGAGAAAGCGCCTTTACTTTGAAACCTTCCCGCACCAGAAGTTCTGTCAAATGTGAGCCGATAAAGCCATCAGCTCCGGTGACAAGAACATTTTGATCTGTGCGAAATTGGGAAATATTTTTTAATTTATCGTCCATATTGATCTTCATATCGAAGAATGTCATCTTCACCCAAGTAATCGCCAGACTGCACCTCAATAATTTCAAGAGGAACTTTGCCAGTATTTGACAAGCGATGAACCTCTCCAATAGGAATGTAGGTAGACTGGTTTTCTTTCAATTTCAGCACCTTGTCGCCATTAACGATTTCTGCCGTACCCTTAACGACGATCCAGTGTTCGGCACGATGTTGGTGCTTTTGCAAACTGAGACTGCCACCTGGATTAACTTGAATGCGCTTAACCTTAAAGCAGCCACCTTCGTCAATACTGTCATACCAACCCCAAGGTCGATGCACCTTCCGATGCATGTTATGTTCTTCACGCTTTGTGTCTTGCAGTTGCTTGACGATGTATTTCACGTCTTGGCTGCTGGTTATGTTGGTAACAAGAACTGCGTCAGGGGTTTCCACCACAATGAGGTCGCTCACTCCAACTAGGCTTACCAGACGGCTAGAGGAGTGCACCAAGGTGTTGTGGCAATTGGTGGTTAGCACGTCGCCTATATGGGCATTGCCATTTTCGTCTTTGGGCAGCACGCTCCAAACCGCATCCCAGGCACCGAGGTCATTCCAGCCTGCCTCCAGCTTAACCATGTGAATGGGAAAGGCACTGCCCGGGCAGTGCTCCATGACGGCATAGTCCACAGACTCCGCCGGGATGGCAGTGAATTCATCTTTGCCAGGTCGAACGAAAGGGGTGCCGGGATTGGCTTCTTCGCTGCGCTTTATCCAGGCCCGCAGGGTGGCTTGGTGAATATCGGACCGAAAATGTTCAAGTGCCTTTAGCCATACAGAGGCTTTGAGGACGAACATACCAGCATTCCAGAAGTAACTTCCTTCGGCAAAGTACACCTGTGCGGTGGCTGCATCAGGCTTCTCGACGAAGCGCTTGACGGTTTGTGCCCCAACATTGTCGAATTCAAGAGCACCAGCTGCTTCTAACTGAATGTAGCCGTAGCCAGTTTCTGGTCGGTCGGGCATGACGCCCATTATGACTATGCTGCCCTGGGCGGCATGTGTAATCGCACTTTGGGTAGCTGCAGTGAATGCAATCGTGTTTATCACCGTTTGATCGGACGGCGTAACTACCATCACAGGATCCAAGCCGTTTTGCATAGCGGCCATCGCAGCCAGAGTAAGTGCTGGTGCAGTGTTGCGACCCACTGGTTCCAGCAGGGCAGCACCAAGCTCAATACCTGCTTCTCGCAGTTGCTCAACTGCAAGGAAACGATGGTCTTCACCGGTGACTATTAGTGGGGAGGCTACTTGAATGTTAGTGTTGCCCAAACCGGCCAGGCGCTGAGCTGCTTGCTGGAATAGGCTATCTGTTCCTGTTAGGCATAAAAATTGTTTCGGAAAGCCGCTACGGGACAATGGCCACAACCTAGTTCCAGATCCGCCACATAAAATGACCGGAGTAACTTGAATCATCGAATAAATTGATTGTTTTTCAAAAAAGGTCCGCTAAATCCGCATGTCGGGCTCACCTTGGCTATAAACTCATAATCAACTCAACGCTATATTATTTGCCAAGCGAGATACTTCAGATACTTCAGATACTTCAGATACTTCAGATACTTCAGATACTTCAGATACTTCAGATACTTCAGATACTTCAGATCTTAGAGAATCAATCTCTGCCCTCATCTCCTCGTACTCCTTAAGCTTCCTTTGTAAGAACCGGCCCGTAAGTGCCGCCTTTTCTGCAATACCGCTAGGGGTGAGTAAGTAAACATAACCGAATTTGTTCTTGGATTCGCTGAAGTTGTGCACCTTCACCCATCCTTTGTCAATTAAGGCATTAAGGCAATAGTTTAGGCCACTGGTGGAGACCCCCAATAACTGGGCAATCTCGCGTTGCGTCACATCAGGTCTTTCCTGCAAGATGCGAAGCACCCTGAAGTAGGTGTCCTCTTGGAGCTTGGATCGGCGACTGGTCATCAAAGGGCTAGGGTTAGTATTTCGCTCAGGCTACCGCAAAATGAGAGCATTGTTCTACTCATTTGCAGGACGAACAAAGCCTAGAAGGTATTTTGTTCGAATTCGAATCAGTATAGATCCTAGAGGTTTTATTTGGATGGCAAGATCAGTATTTTTATATCATTTGTGACAAAGAAATCACTTCGAGTTAACGCAGCAGCATGTCAGTGCATGGCATCCACCAACGTGGCAGTGGAATTGGTTACTTAGAGCGCACTGTAATTATTGATGTCTGATCGCTGGTTATTTCACCCTAAGCGCCCTGTGCCATGAACCTCTAAGCGCAGCCATCCTAAGTTTTGTCTCTTCATCTTGGGAAGCATTTTTAAGTGCATTTTTGACAAACACAAATATAAGTAGCGCAAACCCAGAAGCCAAAGCAGCAATGATGGCGATCATGGCTTTCTTTGGCTTAGCTTTTCTCTCAGGTGGTTCTGCCACATCAAGCACTTGGATCACTGCACCTTCACGGCTCTCATCAACCTTAGCCAATTCAAACTGCTTGGCAAAAAGCTCAAACATGGTTTCTTGGTATTTAAATTCCCTATACCGAGCCACGTAGTCGCTCGCGCCTTGAGCTGGAGGCTCTTCTTTTTCCGCTTTGGCAAGCTGCATCTTAAGAGAAGCCAGCTCGTTCAAGGCCTGTTTAAACTCAGGCGCACTTTCAGTGAGGTAGTTACGCATGCTGCCAATCTTTACTTCTTGCACAGATATGCCAGCCTTAAGTCTTGCAACCGCTTCAACTGCAGAAGACGGACTTGACTTTAGAACACTGCTGTTAATTCCGGAGGACTTCAATGCCAATTCTGCTTTAGCAAGATTTTCTTTGGTTATTTGAAGTTGCTTTTCAAAGAACATGCGGCGTTGCTGCGCTTCAGTAACGGCCAAGCGACCAAGCAGGTGGCGAAGTTCTTCTACATGGGCGTTTGCCAAGTCAGCCGCAAACTTAGGATCTTTGTCGTCAGCTTCTACGCTAATCAAACCATCTTTGCCAGAGGCTATTCGCACGTTACCCGTTAGTGCCAATCGAGCGTCAGCTTTAAGTTTAGCTTGGTATTTCTCTATCAGCTTGAAGCGCTCAATAAGTGCATCTTGTAAACTGACACTTTTCATAAAAGCGATGTACTGGTCTGATGGGCTTTTGATACCAGTTGCTGCACCCGCCAGTCCGCCCAGCGCACCCAGTGAAGCCAGCATGCTTGCCGCTGCACTTTGTTGTTGCTGAGGAGGAAGGAACTGCGTCTTTGCAGTGAAGGTTGGTGCAATTGCAAAGCTGATACCCAAAGCTGTCAAGCCACACACTAATGGCCCAAACACCAACAGCCTCAAGTTATCAACAATCACCTGCAACAAATCAAGCAGGCTAATTTCATCATCATCTTGCATATCCCCCATACTGTTTGGGACATTTGAAGTAGCGCTCTCGCTCATATTCATCTACCTTATTGCCTGAGCGTTTTAATAGCCGCCGCACCCAAGCCCAGCTGATATAAGATTTGAGTGAAGTCTTTGGTATTTCTCACCAGCACACTCCATCCAGATTCGCGGTCTAGCTTTTCTGGCATGACAATGGTGTCGCCTGGCATCGCCTTGGTAGACAAAACTTCATTGCGCCAAATGCTTTGGTTGGTCACTGCACTACCATCTGCTCGCATCAAGATAACGCCATTTTTGTCAGCACCAATGCCGGAGCCAGCCAGTTGGATGTAGTCCGCTACGGTCAAGCCTGCTTTGTAGATAAGTGCTGATTCGGTGTTAACTGATCCAAAGATGTACACAAAGTCTGGCCTAGAGGGCACGTGAAATTTATCACCTTGGGCAAGACGAATGACTGGCAACTTCTCCAATGACTCTGCGCTCTCGGTAGACAGGCCCAAAGAGATTCGGCCCTCAGGTTTGAGTGACCTGGCTCGCTCAATCGATTGTTTTTGTGATTGTTGAAGCGCGGCAATCTTGGCTTGCACAATGCCAGGATCGGAAGAAGCACCAACACTTTGCGCAGCTTTTGCCAATGCACCCGAAGACTCAGACTCGATTCTTCTAAGCAACTTGGTTAAATTTCCCTGCTGACTCTGTTTAACTTCTTCTCTATAAAAGCCCGCGCCAAATAGGTAAGCGTCGGCTGTCATGCCGCCAGCCTTTTGAATCAGTTGTGTCAGGCCCTCACCAGGAGACACTTGGTAAACGCCAGGCCTATTGACCTCGCCCTCAATTCTGACAAACACTTGGCGCCTAGAAATAGGTACTCGCAAATCCTTGACAGAAAACACGGTGATCACATCACCAGGTTGCAGTTCCAAGTTGTCTGCATCTTTGGGGTTAGCTAATACCTTGCCTAGGTTGAATGGAATCACACTTACCTTAAGGTCGGCTCTGTTGATCCGCTCGATGACAGCGTAGTCAAGGTTCACCTCTTCTATTAGGCCACCAATGCGATCAACCACTGTCTCCTCGCTGATGAAGGGAGACTTATCCAGTTTTTCAGACCTAGCCGCGGGTACGGCCTCCATCAGTGCAAATATATTAGAACTAGATTTATCTTGTGATTTATCTTGTGATTTATCTTGTGATTCAGACATCCGCTCAAGCGCCAAGTCAAGGGGCACACGGCCTCTAAATCTTGCGCTTCGTTCTTGCTCAAAAGAATCAAACAACACTTCGTTTTGTTTGCGTACTGACTCTGGACTTATCAGCAAAGTCTTTTGAGAAATCACATCTGAAATTCGCATACCCGGCTTGAACGCTGAGCGAAATGTTTGAGCCACATTACCGCGAAGCGTGATGGCATTGGCCATCTCGGGTACGATTTGACCCACATTGACCACATCGCCGTTTTGAATTTGTTTCTTTAACCCAGCTTCGTCAAGCGTCAGGTCCTCAACGCGTCTAGGCTGGTCTTTACCTGGTGTTAAACGCTCGATGTAGGCACGGCGCGGGTCGGCTACGACTGGCAAGCCGCCAGCCAAGTTCAGAAAATCTGCAACTGTTTCTTGCGAGTTCTTAATCTCAAAAACACCAGGAGCGTTCACCTTGCCTAAAAAGGCCATGTGGCCTGCAGCTTGTGGGTAGAAGATGACGTCACCGTCTTGCAGGCGAACATCTGCAGTCTTATCGCCCTTGCCTAAGAAAGCGTAGAGGTCTAGTTCAGACACAACAGCGCCGTTACGCTTGAGTTGCACCTTGCGAATAGAGCCGCTTGCGTTGGGGCCGCCGCTTGCAAAGAGTCCTGAAGTGAGCGTTGATTGACTGTTGAGTTGGTAACTTCCAGGATACCTACTTTGGCCAACTACAAACACCGTAATTTTGCGAAGCTTACCCAAAGAAACACTTACTTCGATGTCTTTGTAGAACTTGTTGAACAATGCTTTAACTGAAGCCTGCGCTTGTGAAGCCTTCACACCTGCAAGCTTTAGAGTGCCCAACTTTGGAATGGCTATCTCGCCAGCCCTGTCAATGGTGGCTTGCGTCTCACCACTGGTACTACCCCAAACGCGAATAAGGAGCTGGTCACCCGCGCCAAGGACGTAGTCATCACCTACTGGCGACTGCTGCTGCTGCATGGCGTAGCGAGAGTTTTCAAAGAAGTCTGCGCCGTAGAGGGGCAGTGCCTTACCAGTCACTTCAAGAACGTACTTCTGAAATTCATTGGGAGGAAGGGGCGCAGCCTTCCTGTTCGTGTCTTTTTTATTGGGGTCAACTTGCTCTTCGTCGCTGATGACAGGGGGAAGTGCCAACAATGTTGCACCGCCCATACTTGGGCCAAAGAAATTAGCACCCGCACCCGAAGCGCCAGACAGCCCCAGGCCACCCATGCCCATGCTGCTCTTTAAGGCATTCAAATCTTGTGGGCTAAAGTTTTGCGCACCGCCCAAGGAAAGGCCCTGAGCCTGCGAGGTAAAGCTAATGCTAATTGAGGCCAATAGGGCTATCAAAGGCAAGCAGCCAGCAAGGCCGGCGGCAACCGCGCGTGACCTCACCTGACGAACAGAAGTCAGACAAATGTTTTTCATAAATTCCCGATGCGCTACAGGGCTAGCTTGCCTGTCTAAACCGCAATGACGCATTTTACTCAGTGATTGGGCAAT
>Ga0315905_10006209_pt1 | contig 12140 bp, 4 predicted proteins | sample LakEriMetagenome_5_FD_203522 | JGI IMG/M metagenome (GOLD analysis project Ga0315905, IMG submission 203522) | Freshwater fungal communities from buoy surface, Lake Erie, Ohio, United States - Buoy 4 MA121 | ecosystem: Environmental > Aquatic > Freshwater > Lake | place: USA: Lake Erie, Ohio...
CGCCGCCGCCGCCGCCCGGGCCGGACGCGTCCCCGTCGCCCCCGCTGCCGCCAGGCCCGGACGACGGCGGCTCGCCCTCCCCCTCCCCGGTCCCGCCCACCCCCAACGTGCCCCCGGGCCCCGACGGGGACGACACCGATCCCCCGCCGCCGCCGTTCGTCCCCTTCCCCCCGGGCCCGCCCGACGACGACGCGGCGTACAGCGAGAGCCAGTGCATCCCGGGCGAGGTGTGCCGCCCGCCGCGCTACAGCTGCGAGCAGCCGGGCGTGTGCACGGTCGACGGCAAGTGCTCGGCGCCCCAGCCCGTCCCCGCGGAGGACGAGACCGAGTGCCGCCCGGTCGTGGGGCCGTGCGACGAGCCCGAGTTTTGCGACGGGAGGAGCCTGGCCTGCCCGCCCGACCGTTTCTCGCCCGAGGGGACCGCCTGCACGGACGCCAACGGCGACGAGTCCGAGTGCGCCGGCGGCAAGACCAACTACAAGGCCGACGACCCGCTATACGGCAGCAAGGCCGACCGCAAGAAGCGCGACAAGCGGGAGAAGAAGGCGGCCAAGGAGGAGGCGCGCGCAAGCAAGACGCCGAAGAAGAAGGATCAGAAGGGCGAGAAGAAGGCGAAGAAGGGCGGCGACGGCGACGGCGAGGGGCAGGCCGGCCGGCGCCTGCTCGCGCCGGCGTCGCCGCCTCTGCGCCGCGCCAACCAGATCACGGGCCGCACTAGCAGCGGCAGCGGCGGCGGGTCGACGCCACCGCCGCCGCCGCCGCCGCTGCGCCGCGCCAACCAGATCACTGGCCGCACGAGCAGCAGCAGCGGGAGCGGCGCCAAGTCGGCGTCGTCGGCGTGGCCGCCCGCCGGCAAGCGTGCCAAGCACAGCCCCGCGAGCTGCCCGATCGCCGCGGCGGCCGAGAAGAAGAACAAGGACCGCCGCAAGGGCGGCGGTGGGCCCAAGGACAGCAAGAAGCAGGCGGCCAAGGGCAGCAGCAGCAAGGACGGGCGCCGCTCCTCCTCCTCCTCCTCTTCCGCCTGAAAAAAGCCGCTGCCGCCGCGCGCGACGCGCTGCCGCCTCGCCCGCCGCTCTCCTCCAGCAAACAACAAGCTCGCGCGCCCCTCGCACCCCCCTCTACGGGCCCTGCCTGCTCAGCAACCAGCCAAATACACACACACACACACACGGAATCACACACCATGTTGAGCGGACTCGCTTTTTGTCCCTTTCATTTGGACCACCACCAACAACCCCCACGCCGCCCCCCCCCCCCCCCCACTTCGCCAAAACAAACACCATCGCGAGACGCCGGCCCCGAAAAGCGGTGCCTTTTAGACAACTTTGCGAGGAGAGAATTTACTGCTGTGTAACCACCTGCGGGCCACTCGGACCCCCGCCGCCGGAGCGCGCCGCCGCCCACCGCGCCATGGCGGCCGGCGCCACGAAGCGCGCCGACTCGAACCGCCGCTTGCGCGCGGCGGCCAGCCCGCACGCCGCGTCGCGCGCCGCCGCGTCGCCCTCCTCTGCAAGGACCGGCGCGCCCCCCGCCGCCGCCGCCGCCGCCGCCGCCGCCGCCGCCCGGCTGCGCCTCCTGGCGGCCCCCGCCGCCAGAAACTCGGCCCCCTCGGGCGCCTCCGACACCTCCACGTTGAGGTGCGCGCGCCGCGTCTCGCGCGCCGAGCTGTGGCCCTTGGACATGGGCCAGAGGCGCTTGGTGCTGCGCCCCTTGGTCGCCCACACCCCCGAGACGACCAGCCGCGCCGGGTCGGCCCCCGCGTCGACGGCGTTGGCGGCCGCGTTGGCCACCGCCGCGCGCAAGAGGCGCGCCGACTTGCGCGGCACGGCGCCCAGCTGCGCGAGGGCGTCCTCCACGGGCCTGCGGCGCACGAGCTTGGTCGCGAGGTCGAGCTTCTTGACGGAGAGGGGCAGGTTGGTGCGCCGGCACGCGCCGCGCGGCAGCTCCCCCCGCGCGGCCAGCTCGGCGCGGCGGCGCGCGCGGCGGCGCGCGAGCGCGTCGGTGGCGTCGGCGCTGTCGTCGTGCTCTTCGTCGTCGTCGTCGTCCGAAAAAGGGATCTGCGGCACAAAGGCCTGGAGGGGCGAGTGCTGCAGGGCGGCGCCGCCTGCTTGTTGGCGCTCGGAGGGCGGGGGCGGGGGCGGGGGCGGCGCGTCGGCAGCGGCAGCGGCGCTGCTCGTGGCGATCGCTCTCCGGTGATGCAGCTGCTGCTGCTGCTGCTGCTGCTGCTGCTGCTGGAGCAGCGGCGTCGTCGCGAGTCGCGTGCTCGCGATCATCAGGCTCGTGGCGGTGCTGTCGAGGGCGCGGCGGATCAGCCGAGGCTGCTGTTGCGCGGCGAGCGGGAGCAGCCTCAGGTCGCTGCCGATGGTGGTGCCGCCCGCCGCCACGCCCGGCATGGTCGAGGCCCGCGGCCCGGACTCGGCCGCGGCGCTGCGGCATGCCGAGATGCGCCGCAGTACGCGCAGCATGGTGCGTGACGACGACGACGACATGATGGGCGGGGGCGATCGGGTGTGAGTTGGTGTTGGTGTGGTGTGAACGGCGCGGGCGCCCCGCGTGCGTCGTCCTCCGTTGAATGAGGCCAGACGGCGAGAAGCTCGACGAGCGCAGGTTGGTTGAGAGAATGGCGAAGGAAACGCGTGGCAGTGGCCCATGGCTGTTGCGGTGCGCGGCGACGCGGAACGCGCGCGAACGCGCGCGCCGCTCGCCGCTAGCCGCTCGCTCGGCGCCCCCTCTCTCTCTCTCGTGATCGCGCACCCCCTCACGCGCGCGCGCCGACAGACCGAGTTCCTCGCTACCAGCCCCTACCTCTAGCACGCGATCGTCCCACCCCACACCCATGAGAAACGGACGCTGAGCTGAGCACCAAACCCCGCCCCCCCCTTCCTCTCTTGCAGCAGCTGCTCCCACCGAGACCCGACGATGATGCGCACGCGCGCCCTCGACACGCCCTAAAGAGAGAGACGCAGCAGCTGCGTCGGCAGCAGCAAATCACCCGTGTGGCTTCATCGCCGACACGAGCTCACCATGACGGCGCCGTCGTCCGACGCCGACGCCGTGCGGCTCGAGCGCGCGCGCGAGCTCGACAGCACCACGCTGCTCCCAGTTGCGTTCGTTTTCTTTGCGTCGGTTGGACGGGCCTCGAACGCGAGCGGGTCGTGATCAGGCGCTTTGGGAGCAGGAGCGCCGTCAGACCGTGCGACGCTGGACCGCCCGACGGCGCTCGAGACGCGTCGGCACCTGCGCGCGCGATCGCAAGCTGCCGCCCGCCGCCGCCGCCGTCGCCGCGCCCCGTCGAGACGAGCACACGCGCGCGCGCGCGCGCGCGCCCCCACCCACCACCCCCCCCCCCGCTCACAGCTCTCGCCCCTCCCGACACACAAACACCACCACACACAAAACAACCCGACAGGCCCCCTTCACCTCCCTCCCGCGCGGCGTCCACGTCCGATGCCTCGCCTTCCACCCCACCCGCGCCCTCCTCGCCCTCGGCGTCGGCACCCACGTCGGCGGCGTCGACCTCGACACGGGCGCGCGCGCGGGGCGCGCCGACGTGCGCGCCGCGCCCGTGGCGATGGCCTTCTCGCGCGACGGCTCGCTGCTGGTCGTCGCGACGTCGCAGTGGCACGTGGTCGGGGTCGACCCGCAGACGTGGGCCGCGCGCGCGGTGGCGCCCTGCCGCGACAGCGCCGCGCGCCCGGGGCCCCTCGCCGACCTCCTGATCGCCGTCACGGCGGGGCCCCGGCCCGTCGTCTTCTTCACGCCGCCCGGCAAGGACAGCGTGCGCATGGCCTACGCCGCGGGCGCCGCCGCCCTGCAGCGCGCCGCCGCGGCCGCGGCCACCCGGCGCGGCGGCACCTCGGCCGCGCAGGTCCTGTCGGGGCCCGACCGCCTGCGCTGGGGCATCAAGATCAAGCTCGACTGCAAAAAGGCGGTGCTGGCGCTCGCGGCGCACCCGACCGAGCCGCAGCTGCTCGTCGTGTGCGGCGACGGCGCGCTGCGCGGCTACGCCCTGGGGCAGGCGGGCCTGACCCCCCTCTACGCTCTGGGCGGGCTGGACCCGCTCGGCGGGCGCGCGGCCGCGGCCCCCGGCGCGCTGTCCGCGGTGCCGCACCCGTTCGTCCGGGGCGGCGCCCTGCTGCTGCACGGCACGCGCGCGGGCGGGCTCGCCGTGGCCGAGGCGCTCGGGCGCGACGAGCCGCGCCTGCTGCTGCGCGCGCGCACGCCCGGGAGCAGGCCCGTCCTGTCGGTCTCGTACCACGCCCCCTCGCGCACGATCGTGGCGTTTGTGCCGACGCCCGGCGGCGGGGCGCGCGCGCTGGGCTGGCGCGTCTACCTGCGCCCGGGCGCGGCCGCGGCCTCGGGCGGCTCGGCCGCCGTGGCCGGGGCCGTGGCGCTGGCGTCCGGCAGCTCGGTCGCGGTCGTGTCGCCCGTGCCCGTGGAGCTGCCGGAGGCGCTCGAGCTCGGCGCCGCGGGGGCCGGGGGCGCCTTTGAGCGCCGGGACGGCTCGCTGGTGGCGGGGGACGAGGGCGCGTTTGGCGCGGCCGCCCGGTCGACGGCGGCGGCGGCGGCGGCGGCGGCGGCGGCAATTGGAGTCGGCGGCGGCGGCGGCGGCAGGCGGGGGGGAGGTCGCAGAGGCGGCGCCTCCGACTCGAAAGCCGCCCCCGCCCCGCTCGGCTGGCAGGACCTGTGGTCGCTGGACGACAACGCGGCGGCAACAAGCGACCAAACGACGACGACGACGACGCTCGCCGTCGACGCGGGCGCCACGGCCGAGGCCGACGCGTCCGGCGCGCTGCTGCTCGGCAAGCTGCTGCTCCCCGTCGTCGCCGGCGCCGCCCTGCACCCGCGCCTGGGCGTCGTCGCCCTGCGCCGCGCGCCCCCGCTCGCCCTGCGCGAGGCCCAGGCCATCATGGCGCAGGCCGTGGGGGGCATCAGCCCGGCCGAGGCCGCCATCACGCGCAAGACGGCGTCGGTCGCGCTGCTGTCGATGCGCGCGGACGCGCAGCCGCAGGGCGGGGCGGCCTCGGCGGCGGCGGGCGGGGCGGGTTTGGCCTCCGTGGCGCCCATGCACACGCGCATCGACTTTTGGCAGCAGGCGGGCGGGGGCGGCGGGCTGGTGGACGGCATGATGATGGCTGGGGCCGGCGTGGGCAGTCTGGCCGCCGGCGGCGCGTCGGCGTCGTCCGCACTCGCCCTCTCCGAAGTCGCCGGCGGGCCCATGGACGCCCTCGCCGCCATCCAGCCGCGCCTCCACTTCCCCTGCCACCTCTACTACCTGAGCGGCGGGCGCCTCTGCAAGTACGCGCTCGCGACCAAGACGGCCGGCGCGCTGTCCGACCTGCCGACCTCGAGCAGCGCGGCGGGCGCAGCCCTGGCCGCGGCGGCCGCGGGCTCGTCTTCGGCCGCGAGTGGGGCCCCGCGGCAGCAGAACGCGTTCCCGGGCCGCCCGCTCGAGGCGCGCTACGTCCTCTACAGCGCGCGGCAGCGCGCGTGGCTGGCCTTTTCCGAGTCGCCCGTGGCGCCCGCCCCCGAGGCATCGGCCGCCGCCACGGACGACGCCAACGACGACGACGGCCAGGCGCCGCCCCGCCCGCTCGCTCCCCACGACGTCGTGCCCGCCGCGCGCCTGCAGTGGTGGTTCACGCTCGTGCGCGCCAACGACGACGACCCTGCCGCCGTTGCTTCCTCGTCGTCGCGCCGGCCGACCTCGGGTGGAGCCGGTGCCGCCTCCGCCGCCGCCGCCGCCGCCGCCGCCGCTGCCGACGACGACGCGAACCCGTTCCGCGGCCCCTGGGCGCTCCCGGGAAAATACGGCTGCTTCCTCGGCCCGCGCGACGAGTTCTTTGCGGTGCAGCCGGCCGGGCCCTCCGCCCCGATCGGCGTCTACCACACGCGCTCGTTCGACTGCCGGCGCCCGGGCCCGCTCTACACGGTGCGCGCCCTGGGCGACGCGGGCCCGGGCCCCGAGCCCGCGCTGCTGCCGGGCCCGCCGTGCCGCGCCGTGCCGCGGCCCGGGGCGGACGTCAGGCGGGCCGAGCGCAAGCGGCGCGAGGCCGAGGCGCGCGCGCGGCGCGAGGCGCGCGCGCGCTCCAAGGCCGAGGCGGCCGAGGCCAAGCGCTCGCTGCGGGAGGCCAAGCAGGCGGCGGCCGAGGCCAAGGCCAAGGCGGACGCGGAGGCGGCGGCGGAGGCCGCGGCGGACGCGGCGGCCGTGGCCGAGGCCAAGGCGGCCCTGGCGGCTGCGGAGCGCGGCGAGGACGCCGACGGCAAGAAGGAGGAGGAGGACGAGGAGGAGCAGCAGAAGGAGGACGAGCCAGCCGCCGAGGACGGCGCTGCCGCTGCTACTGCCGCTGCTGCTGCTGCTGCTGCTTCTGCTGCTGCTGCTGCTGCTTCCGCCGCCTCCACCGCCACCGCCGCCAAGACGGCCGGGGAAGCTGCGGACGAGGAGGAGGACGACGACGCAGACGACGACACAGAGGAGACGGACAGCGAGGACGACGATGACGACGACGACGACGACGAGGAGGACGACGACGATGCGTCGCGCAAGGAGGAGGGCAGCGAGAGCCGCCCGGCGACGCCCCGCCTGCGCGGCAACCGCCCCCGCTGGGACCGCGGCAGCAGTGACGACGACGACGGCGGCGGCGAGTCGCTCGTGCCCGTCCTCGGCGTCGCCGGCGGCGGGGGCGCGCCCGGGGCCCTGCCCGCGTACTACGCGCGCGGGCCCATGGCTGCGGTCGCGGCGGCGGCGGCGGCGGCCGAAAAGGCGCGCGGCGGCGGCGGCGCCCCCCGCGGGGGCTTTGCCTTTGCGACCACGCCCGCGCCCGCCGCGCAAGTCGCCACGGTCAAGCACCGCGGCGGCGGTGTCATCATGTGGCACGCCCCCGGCAACTGCCTGGCCATGGCCGGCCTGCCGCGGGCGCGGGTCAAGTTGAGCAACGGGGACGGCGACGGCGGCAGCAGCAGCAGCAGCAGCAGCTCCGACGACGAGGACGAGGACGGTGACGATGACGACTTTGCCAGCGACGACGAGCGCGCGGTGCGCCGCCGCCGCCGCCGCGAGCGCCAGCGCCGCCGCGACAAGGCCCGCCGACTCAAGGAGAAGGCGAAGAAGAAGCAGCAGCAGCAGCAGCAGCAGGAGGAGGAGGAGGAGGAGCAGAAGGCGGGCAAGCGGCGCGGCGTCGGCAGCAGCAGGAGCGACGGCGGCGGCGGCGGCGCGCCGCCGGCTGCCCCGGCAGAGGGGGAGGGGGCGGACGAGCCCCTACAGCCGCCCGCGGAGGACGAGGTCGCCCTCCTCGAGCGCTACGCCGCCGGCGTGCGCGCCGCTCCGGCTCTGGGGACGCTCGCGCCCGAGTGCGCGCTGCCGCTGCTGCCGGGCGAGCGCGTGCTGTCGGTCGCGTGGCAGCCGCTCGTCGACGCCTCCTCGGCCTCGGCCGAGAACCGCGGCCCGCCCGTCGCCCCCCACCAGTCGGCTGCGGCCGTGCTGACGACCCGGCGCCTGGCCATCGTCACGGGCGCGCTCGAGCTGGTCGCGTCGGTCGACTCGGGCGGCGGGCCCTCGGCGGCCGCGGCCGCCTCGTCCTCGGGCGCCGACGGCGGCTCGACCAACGGCGGCGTCATCACGTCGTTCCTGTGGGTCGGCCCCGCGCTGCTGTACTCGACGGCCTCGGGGCACGTCATGCAGCTCGCGTGGACGGGCCAGGCGCACCACGTGTGCTCGGTCTCCTCCGCGGGGGGCGCGTCGCCGCCGCTGCTGGCCGGCGCGCTCGCCGACGCCCTCCTGCTCGCGCGCCCCACCACCGGCGCCGCGCTCGCGCCGGCGTCGTCGTCGTCGTCGTCTCGCGCGTCGCTGCTGGCCTCGGGCACCCTCCTGTCCCCGCCGGCCGAGGTCGAGATCACCTCGCGCGCCGTCGCCCTGCTCCAGCCCCTCGCCCTCGGCTGGTGCTCGCTCGCCGCCAGCGGCCTGCTGCCGCGCCGGGGCTTGGCCGCCGCGCGCGGCGCGCTGCGCACGCTGCTCGCGAGCTACGACGCGACGCGCGTGACGTCCTCGCTCCTGTGGGCGCTCGTCAACGCGTGGTGCTGGGACGTGGCCGCGGCCCTGGCCGCGCACGCGTCGGCCGCGGGCGCGGGCGACGGCGTCGGGCCGGCCGTGCGCGTCGCCGCCAACGCGGCCGCGGGCCGCTGGCCGCGCGTCGTCGGCGCGCTGCTGGCCGAGCACGAGCGCAGCGCGTCGTTCCCGCGCGCCCCCCCGCGCGGCTCGGCGCTGCACGACAAGCTGCTGGCGGCGGCGGCGGGCGCGGCCGGGCACGGGCAGTTCTCGTGCGCGCAGGAGTGCCTGCGCGCGGCGGGCGAGTGGGAGGCGTCGCTCGCGCTGAGCGTGTGCCAGGGCGACTTTGTGACGCTGCGCGCCATCGGGCGCGGCGTGGGGGGTGGCGGCGGCGGTGGGGGCGGCGGCGGCGGCGGCGGCGGCGCGGCGTTTGGCCCGGCGGCCTCGTTTGGCGCTGCTGCTGCCGATATCGGCCTGGCGTGGCCGGCGCCCGCCGCGCCCGCGGTGGCGGCGGGCGACGGCCTGCTCGACGAGCTCTTCTCGGCCACGTCGGCCACGGGGGCTCCCTTGCCCCCGCCCGCTGCCTCGGCGCGCGCCGCCCCCCCTGCTGCTGACGGCGGCGGCGGCGAAGACGAGGACGACCCGCTCGCCGCCCTCGCCGGCCCCCCGCCCGTGCTCCTGCCGGCCGCGGCCGGCGGCTCGGGCGACGCCGCCGCTGCTCCCTCGCTGCTGCCGCTCGACGACGACCTCTTCACGGGCGGCGGCGGCACCGCCGCGACCGCCGACCTCCCGAACAGCTACGGCAACCCCATCCTGGCCGCGGCCGACGCCGCCGCCGCCGCCGCCGCCGCCGCCGACAGCGCCGCCCTCGCGGCCGCCGACGCGCTCGCCGCGGCGTCCCCCCTCGCCTCGGCCTGCCTCCCCCCGCGCGAGGCCGCCGACGTCGCGGCCCTCGCGCGCGCCCTCGTGGCCGCGCACGAGCGCACGCAGGCGGCCGGCCTGCGCACGACGGCCGCCACGGCCGACTGGGCCGCGCGCTTCCGAATGGCCGACGGCTCCTTTTTCGCCGACGCCTCGTCGTGGGCGCTCGCCCCTGTCGGCTCGAGCCCGGCGATGGAGGCGAGCGCCTTGGCCGGTGGGCGCCCGGCCCCGGGCTTGGTCGCCGAGGGGGAGGCCGGGCCCATCCCGCGCGCGGACGCGTCCGAGGCGGCGTCGTTCTTGGGGCTGAGCGACCTGGCGGCGCGCGCCGAGGCCGGCGGCGGTCCCGGTGGCGGCGGTGTCGCGGGCAGCGGCAGCATCGCCGCGGGCGCCACGGGCGCCGACTCGTACGCCGACCTGTTGTTCCCGCTCGGCGCCCTCGCCGCGGGCGCGACGGGCGCGAGCAGCGGGGGCGCCGCCACGCCCAGGAGCATGATGGCCGAGGGGGCGGCGGCCTCCGTCACGGGCCCCCAGCGCGGCGGCGGCGGCGCGGGCGCGGGCGCGGGCGGCATCGACGACCTCTTCGCGGGCTTCCCGGGCGCCAACGACGAGGGCAGCGGCGGGGGCGACGGGGCCGCCGGGTCTGGCGCCGCCGCCGGCCGCGGGCTGCACATGCGCCTGTCCGAGGCCGGCGGCGCGGCCGAGAGCGGCAGCGTGTCGGCCGGCCCGACCGGCGCCTCTTCGACCGGCGGCGGCCGCGCGGCGGGAGGCGGCGGCGGCTCGGCGAGCAAGGAGGGCAGCGACGGCGGCGGCGTGCCGCTCACGGCCGCCGAGGCCGCGGCCGCCGCCAAGATGCGCGTGCCGGCCGCGGACGGCAGCAACGCCGCGCGCCCGCAGGACTTTGACGGCATCGTCGAGGGGCTGGCGCCGGGCCTCGGCGGGCCCGCGATGCGGCCGGCGAGCGCCGCCGCCGCCAAGGGGGCGCCGGGCGCCGGCGCGGCGGGCGCGTCGGGGCCGCCGGCGATCACGGACGACGAGTTCATGAGCGCGCTCGGGACGGTGGCGGGGGCTGCGCCGCGGGCGGCTGGCGCTGCGCGGCCTGCGCGGGCAGGGCCTGCAGCGGCGGCCGCGACTGCCGCCGCCGCCGCCGCCGCCGCCGCTACCGCCCCCGCCACTGCCGCCGGCCCTCCTCCCGCCGGCTCCCCCGCCGAAGCCGCCCACGCCGCCGCGCACGACCGCGGCATCGCGCTCATGGAGGCCGGCGAGTGGCGCGCAGCCGCCGCCGCCTTTGGGGAGGCCATCGCCGCGCTGCCCCGCGCCGGCGCCGCCGCCTCGTCGTCCGCGCGCCGCCGCCGCCGACGCGCCTCTGCCCGCTACCTCGCCGTCGTCTTGCTGCTCGAGTCCGCCGCCCTCGGCGCCGGCCCGCGCGAGGCGCGCGCCTACCGCCACGCCGCGGCCGCCCTCGCGGCCGCCGACGACGACGAAGAGCAGCAGCAAGACCCGTCGTCGTCGTCGCCCGCACCTCTGCTTCCCCCGCTGGTCCACGATCGCCACGTCGCCGCGCTGCTGCGCGAGTCGGCCGTGCGCAACCGCGACGCCCAGAACTGGCGCTACAGCGCCGACTGCCTCATGCAGCTGGCGTCGCGCGCGCTCGACGGGCGCGCGGGCGGCGTCGTCCCCCCGGACGCCGTCGCGAGCCTGCAGGCCGAGATCGACGAGTGCGACGGGCGGGCCAACGGCGCCGCCGCCGCTGCTGCTGGCGGCGGGGGCGGCAACGCCAACGTGCCCGCGGGCGAGGCGCTCGGAGAGTGGGCGGGCAAGGTGGCGGCGTGCGACAACGCGGCGGCCGTTCGTGCGCTCGTGGCGCGCGTGCTCAAATGATGTGGGAGGTGGTGGTTGGTGATATCAGCTAGCTGCGTGCTTTGCAACAGAGAAAGAGGAGCGTCGATGGGCTGTCGTTTGGGCGCGTCGTCCGGCGCGCGGGAGGACGGGCGCGCGCCGCGCGCAGCCTTTTCTGCTTTCTCCTCCTCCTTCAGGCGCAGACGACGACGTACGCTCACGACCTTGGCTCATCCACGCGGATACACACACGCGCACACGCACACACACACGCGCTCACGCCCCTTTCATACGCGCGCGCGCACGCAACTCCTTCGGCAGAGCGGGCCAGCATTTCAAAACTCTCACCCGACGTCGCGACGGAACAGCTCTCGCGACAAACGCAACCATGTCGGCGTCGCCCGGCGACAGCAAGGGCACGGACACCACCCTCCCTGCCGCCGTCCCCACGACCGCGGCGCTCCCCTGGGCGTCCGCGGCACCGACGCAGGAGGACGACGGCGCGCCCGCCGCCGCCGCCGCCGCCGCCGCCGCCGCTGCTGACGGCGCCGCCCCCCCCGGCCGCGCGCTGACGCTCGCCGACGTGGGCCTCAGCGCGGGCGACCGCATCGAGGTCAAGTGGCGCGTGCACCCGGACGGCGACGGGCCGACGTACTCGCGGTGGTGGGGCGCGCGCCTCGTCGGGCCTGCAGCTGCGGGCGAGCAGGAGGGCAAGAAGGCCGCTGACGGGGCCGCCGCCACCGCCGCCGCCGACGCCGCCGCCGACGACGCCGACGCCGCGCCCCCCACCTCCTCCTCCTCCTCTCCGCCCCTGTACGAGCTCGTCTACGACGCCCACGACGGCTTCGAGGAGGAGCGCGCCATCGTACGGCTCCTGGGCCCGCACCGCCTCGCGCAGGAGGACAAGGACGAGCCCGAGGACGACGCCCACGACGACGACGACGACGACGCCGCGGCCGATGGCGGCGGCGGGGGCGACGCGCCGCCGCAGCCGCCGCCGCAGCCGTCGCTGCTGCCGTGGCGGCGCGAGGGCGAGGCGTACGACGAGGCGACGAGCAGCGAGGACGACGAGGAGGAGGAGGTCGGCGAGGAGGACGCGGCCGTGTCGGTCAAGGAGCTGCAGCAGAGCGGGTGAGTCCGTCTCGTCGTCGTGTTGTGTGTGGCAGGGGGGCAAGGGGCGGGCCGGGGGCGTGTTTGTGTGTGTGGTGTCCCCCGACGACGACCAGAGCCCCCGACAACGCTCAAACCCCCCCCCCCCCCCCACCCCCGCGGCCACCCCCCCCCCCCCCCCCCCCCCCCCCCCCCCCCCCCCAAAACCCCCCACCCACCACCACCCGCC
>Ga0315905_10006211_pt1 | contig 12139 bp, 8 predicted proteins | sample LakEriMetagenome_5_FD_203522 | JGI IMG/M metagenome (GOLD analysis project Ga0315905, IMG submission 203522) | Freshwater fungal communities from buoy surface, Lake Erie, Ohio, United States - Buoy 4 MA121 | ecosystem: Environmental > Aquatic > Freshwater > Lake | place: USA: Lake Erie, Ohio...
GCCATTGCGTGACATGCGGTACAGATGCCGCCATCCGTCTTGCTCAGAAACCCAAAGAAAGGATTTACCCCCATCAAGCCAATCCCATCCTCCATAGCTGTAATCGTCATCAATGGAAGGAAGGATGTCAATCCAGGCAGCATCTTTTTCAGCATGTATGAAATAGCCCTTGCCGCTGCCGGCATTGGCCATATAGAGCCTGCTTTCATTTTGTTTCCTGTTGAGCTGCTGGATGATCACCTCGTCTTTGCCAGCCCATTCCATCCGGGGAATATAGTGCTGGCGCTGGTCTCCGGGTACAGCCATCCATGTTTTCTTGCCCGTAGCCAGATCAATCACCCCTATCCTCACAGCTGAAGGTGCCTCACCAACTTTAGGATACTCCACAGGGATAGGCTTTGAGTAAATGCCGGAGGTATTGTCCATCATCATGAAATCTTTGGTTCCGTCTGCATTGACCTGCCAGAAAGCAATTCTCTTGCTGTCTGGGCTCCACCTGAACCCATCACGGCAAGCAAACTCTTCCTCATAAACCCAATCAAAGGTGCCATTGATCATGCGCCTGTTGCCATCCGTTGTCAAAGCCTTAATGGCACCTGTTTTCAAGTCTTCTACATATACATTTTGCTCAGAAACATAGGCCGCTTTTTTTCCATCAGGAGAAAGTTTCGCAAACATCAGGGTCTGGGCAGGCCTTGACTTTCCCAGCTGTTTCCATTTTTTTGTGTTATCGTCATAGAGCCAATAATCTCCTTTGGTATTGTAGCGCCAAACCCTTGCCGTATTGGCAAATACCAGCAATTGACGGGTATTTTCATTCCATTTGTAGTCGTCCATATCCTTGAAAAGATCCGCCTTGTTCAGGATCAAGGCCCCAATGATGGTATCAACATCCCCAGTCAGTACATCCGTTTTGACCAGGGCATTTTTACTCAGTGAAAATATACCGGTTCCGTCTGCAGACCACTGCGTTGGGGATTGGGCCTGTAGCGTTGTAGCTTGGCATATCAATAAACTGAACAGGATGGCAAGGGTGTAGAATGGCTTCATTTTCATTGTATTTGACTTGAAACCGAAAAATAGGAAAGTTCACTTATACTCAAATGGTTAATTTTGTGAAGGAAGCGATAAAATGGAAAAAGAGAAACTCCGCCTTGACAAATACCTCTGGTCGATCCGGCTGTTCAAAACTAGAACAGCTGCCAGTGCGGCATGCGAAAAAGGGAGGGTGAAGATGAATGAGGAAAGCGTAAAGGCTTCCAGGGGTGTCAAACCTGGAGACATTTATGAAGTGAAGACCGAAGAGAAAAAATGGACCATCAAGGTCATTTCATTGTTGCATACCAGGGTGCAATACAGTGAAGCCATCAAGCATTATGAAGACCTGACAGCACCTGAAGAAGTAGAAAGAATTGCTTACCAGTCTGCCTCCTTCTTTTCCGGCAAAAGGCCTTCCAAGATTGGAAGACCCACCAAAAAAGAGCGAAGGGATTTGGGCGATTTTATGGATCCGGATCTTTAACGCCCTTGCGTTCCTAAACAACTTATATCATGAACATTCATATCATCAGCGTGGTTCCCGAGTTAATGGAAAGTCCGTTTGGACATTCCATCATGAAACGTGCGGCTGCAAAAGGCTTGCTCAACATCACCATTCACCAGCTCCGCAAATGGGCCGTCAATGAATATGGCATGGTGGATGATTACCAGTTTGGCGGAGGCGCCGGAATGGTCATGATGTGCGAACCCCTGGCCAATGCCATTGAAGAGCTGAATGCATTACACCAGTTTGATGAAATCATTTACCTGACACCGGATGGTGAAGTCTTTAATCAGGGCATGGCCAACGGGCTGTCCCTCAAAAATTCATTGCTGTTTATCTGCGGGCATTACAAGGGAATTGACCAGCGCATCCGCGATCATTATATCACCAAAGAAATATCCATTGGGGATTTTGTGATGAGTGGAGGTGAGCTTGCAGCAGCGGTCATTGTTGATGCCATTGGCAGGCTGATTCCAGGAGTGCTGAATGATGAAACCTCTGCCCTGTTCGACTCATTCCAGGACAACCTGCTTGCACCTCCTGTCTATACTAGGCCAGTTGAATTCCGCGGTTGGAAAGTACCCGATGTACTCATGAGTGGGGACCACAAAAAAATTGAAGAGTGGCGCTATGACCAGGCTTTGAAAAGAACGGGAGAAAGAAGACCAGACCTGTTGGAGGATTGATGCTTAACGAAATATTTAAATGCAGAATGCTTTCTTGAGCGATAAATGCGCATTAATATACTAGAGCTTTAATTTGTTTACAACTACGGAATTGTATTTTAACTTAAAACACTTTTCACCTAAACAAATACGATTTCTTTTCTCAACTGTTTCATTTGATCAATGAATGCTGCGTTTTTTTTGAGCAGGGATTGAAAATGGATCATGACCTTTTGCTTAGCGTAACGATCAATCCATTCTAGGGCGGCAAAACAAAATGCCGGTGATACAAACATCAAGAGCCAAAGCATTTTTTGACCAGCATACCAGAAAAAAAGCTGCCAAATCAACCACCAGAGCAGGCCAAGAAATCCGAGCACGCCATTGTAAACACTGGTATAAAAATCAATCCTGGTAACAGTTTTGTCGGTGATCCATTTTCCAAGCCTGGCTGGAATCCACCAGATGATTGTTCCCAGGAAATACAATGGCAGTGCAGCAACCAAGAATAAAATATTGCTGTTTGTCTTGATGGCACTGGATGAAAAAGACTGGTCATCCAAACCATGAAGTTGAAGGTTTTGATGATAGCTCAATAGCTTTTCCTGATAGACTGCATAATCATCATCACTCATTTCAGCCAGGCTTTCACAAATGTTTCTAGATGCCCAAAAATACCCTTCCTTGTTTTTGTGATGATCATGATAAGCCATGCGCATAACAGTCTCTGCGGTTTCTGTGCGTTCGCCTTTCCGGAGGTGAATCACATTTTTTTCAAATAGCGCCTGCATGTCTGCCGTGAGTTTGTTTACTGCTTGTGCAGGGAACTCGCGATACGCAGTCTCGTATTGACCAAGCTCTAGCGCATCGCCCACCCTGATGAAAAGATTGGCCCCAAAGCCATGATGGGAATAATTCAAGGCAACGGTCTGGATGCAGAGCTGGTCTGCCTTTCCATCATCAAATGCCGTCTGCAAGGCCACCCTGGCGGCGCCTTTTTTAAAGGGCTCTGCCTTCTTGGATTGTCTGCTGAACCCTTCAGGAAAGATCAACAAAAGGTTTCCTGCTGAAAGCAGTTTTCGTCCCCGATCAAATGTTACCTTGTTCTTTGCAAGATTCCCTGTTCCATGCTCCCTGCTGAAAATCGGAATCATATGGAGCTTGCTCAGAATATAATTGGCAATCGGGTGAGAAAATATATCGCCCCGTACATAAAAATGAATCGGTCTTCCCAGAAAAACCGCCAGCACCATGGCATCCAGGAATGAGGCAGGATGGTTGGCGATCAGGATGACGGGTTTCCCGTGTTGTAATTTTTCTGCTCCCAGCACGTCAATCTTCCTGAAAAAGATCCTGAAAGTCACCCACATGATAGTCCACCCAAAACGATACAGCATAGCAACAAGATAATAAAAATTGGAGTGACAGGTACATTTCCACCCATCATGCTTTGCCTCCACCTGAAATATTTTAAACAGCCCTTTCCAGAGAATTTACGAAATTTGCAGCCGCCCTTAATGGCAGACAACCATCGATGTTAAGACTCAGTCATATATCATTCTTATTGCTCCTGTTATGTTCTGCAACTACTAAAGGGCAGGATGGGATGAAATTCCAGGAGCAATTTCAGCTTCAAATAAAAAAATCAACCGGGCCCATCAAAATTGATGGCATGCTGGAGGAAAAAGACTGGGTCGAGGCGGGTGAAGCCCATGATTTTTTCATGAAATGGCCCAATGATGAGGGTCGCCCCAAAAGAAAAACTTTTGTCAAGGTTACTTACGACAACCAGTTCATCTATTTTGGCATCAAGGCCATGGATACCAGTTTCTATGTTGCCCAGACCCTGAAAAGGGACCAGGGATTTTTTGATAGTGATGCAGTATCTATCGCACTGGACCCTGTCAACCAGCGAACAAACGGATTTGTATTTTCCATTACCCCTTACAACGTACAGTCTGAAGACCTTGTCAATGCGGGATCAAGCAGTGAATTGAATTTCAGCTGGGACAACAAATGGTATTCTGCCACCACCCGTCATGCAACCTACTGGACGGCAGAACTGGCCATTCCTTTCAGCACTTTGCGTTACAAGGAAGGGAATTTGAAATGGGGAATGAATTTGCTGAGAACAGACGTGAAGAACAATGAATTCTCTACCTGGACGGACATGCCCATCAACTTTCCTTTCGCTGATTTTGGCTATTCAGGTTCCTTGAACTGGGACAGTCCTCCCCCGCCAGCGGGAACCAATATTTCCATCATTCCCTATACCACTGGCTCACTTGAAAACAACAAGGAACAGGGAACTGCCACAAAAGGCAAATTCAATGCCGGCTTTGATGCGAAGGTTGCACTGACCTCATCGTTGAACCTGGACCTGACCGTCAACCCTGATTTCTCGCAGATTGAGGTGGACAAACAGGTGACCAACCTCACGCGTTTCAATTTGTTTTTTCCAGAGCGAAGAACTTTTTTCCTGGAGAATGATGACCTGTTTTCTTCTTACGGAATTCCTCCTGTCAGGCCTTTTTATTCAAGAACCATAGGACTAGACAAGGATGGCAACAGGGTACCCATCCTGGCAGGTGCAAGGATCAGCGGAAACATTTCAAAGAAAACAAGGGTTGGTCTGATGAACATGCAAACCCTTGCGAAGGATGCCGCGGCCGCGCAGAATTATACTGCCGTCACCTTCAACCAGCAGGTACAGGCCAGATCGATTGTCAAAGGATATTTCCTGAACCGCCAGGGCATTGAGGATGCTGATCATAAGATTGACAACCCCTTAGACAAATATGGCCGCAATGCTGGAATGGAATACAATTTCGTTGACAAATCAGGAAGATGGAATGCCTGGGCTGGCTATCACCAGTCATTCAAGGAGTCCATCAACAAGGCACAATTTTATTCAAATGGCGGGGGCGGTTATTTCAGCAAAAAATTGACCATCCTTTTTGATGCCGGAACAATCACTGATGGCTATTATACAGACATGGGTTTCATCAGCCGGATTGACAATTATGACGCCCTTCTTGATACGGTGATCAGGAAAGGATTCAACCAGCTCTTCAACGAAACCAACTATACATTTTTCCCTAAAACCGGGAAACTGAACCAGATCAAACTGGGTACTGAAAACTTTACCGTATTGAACCTGGACAATTCGTTGAACGAAACCAACCACGACCTCAAATTGCAGTTGTCATTCAAGAACACAGCAGAAATAAGGTTCAACCTGGGATACAACCTCAACAACCTGGCCTACTATACGCCATATACAGATCAAACGCCCATTCCTCCTGGAACTTATAGCACCCTTGCCAAATCGATTTCATACGGTTCCGATTACCGCAAGAAATTCTATTACAACATTAGGTTGGGTGAGGGAGGTTTTCTGAATGGCCGGGTGTTCAGGTATGAATTTACCGCCAGCTACAGGCTTCAGCCTTGGGGAAACTTTTCCATCAACCTGGAACAGTCGAGGCTGAGGTTCCCTGAACCTTATGGTAAAAACAATCTATTTCTGGTTGCCCCGAGGATTGAAATCAACTTCTCCAACAACCTGTTCTGGACCACTTTCCTGCAATACAACAACCAGCGCAACAACTTCAATGTCAACAGCCGCCTGCAATGGCGGTACAAGCCGATGAGCGACCTGTTCCTGGTATACAGTGACAACTATTTCACAGACCCTTTCATGAAAAACAAGAACCGTGCAATCGTCTTCAAGATGAACTATTGGCTTAATCTCTGATTTCCTTATCTTTAATACTCATATTTAAACCCTTAAAAATGAGTACGAACAGACGCTCGTTCATCCGCAACATAGCCCTGGGTTCAGGTGCAATTGCTTCTGCCATTCCTGAAAACGGATTTGCTGCCAACGCTCCTACAATACCAGTAGCACCTGCAACATTTAACATGTGCGGCTATGCAGCACCCAAACTGCCCACTGTAAGGGTTGCTGTCATTGGCCTTGGCATGAGAGGCCCTGGCGCAGTCGACCGCTTGAGCTATATTGAAGGTGTTGAGATCAAGGCCCTCTGCGACAAGTATCCGGAGCGTGTTGACAAGGCACAAAAAATACTGACAAAGAAAGGATTGCCCATGGCAAAAGCCTATTCTGGGGCTGAGGGCTGGAAAGCCGTTTGCGAATCCAATGACATTGACCTGGTTTATGTAACCACCCCCTGGGAATTGCATACACCCATTTCTGTATATGCCATGAAAAATGGCAAACATGCAGCTTCAGAAGTACCGGCAGCAAAAACAATCGATGAATGCTGGGAACTGGTGGAAACATCAGAAAAGACCCGCAAGCACATGATGATGCTGGAGAACTGTTGTTATGATTTCTTCGAACTGCTCACCCTGAACATGGCCCGCAATGGCCTGTTTGGAGAAATCCTGCATGCAGAAGGTGCCTATATCCATGACCTGAGCAAGGATTATCTTTTCAACAAGAAAGGGTATGCAGACATGTGGAGGTTGAAAGAGAACATCCAGAACAATGGAAGTCTTTATCCCACCCATGGACTGGGCCCGATTGCACAGTGCATGAACATCAACCGTGGAGACAAATTTGATCATCTTGTGAGCATGAGCACCAATGATTTCTCATTGGGTAAACTTGCAGACGAGATGGCTGCCAAGGATGATTTCTTCAAGGAATTCACCGGCAAAACCTACAGGGGTAACATGAATACCACCATCATCAGGTCTGACCTTGGCAAGACCCTGATGGTGCAGCACGATGTATCTTCTCCCCGTCCTTATTCCAGGATTCACCTGGTCAGCGGCACCAAAGGTGCAGCACAAAAATGGCCTGGCCCTGAGCGCATTGCCCTCGGACATTCCTGGATGAAAGAGGAGGAACTGGCTGCCATGAAAGACAAATACACCCCACCCATCGTCAAGCACATCGGTGAGATTGCCAAAAATGTAGGCGGACATGGTGGAATGGACTTTATCATGGACTGGAGGTTGATTGATTGCCTGCGCAATGGTTTGCCATTGGACCAGGATGTATACGATGCCGCAGCATGGAGTTCCGTTTTCCCGCTGAGTGGTGCTTCTGTCGCCAAGCGTTCCAAGACCATTGATGTTCCGGATTTCACAAGGGGTGCATGGAAAACAAACAAGCCACACGACATGACCTTGAATGGTGGCGGAAACACCGGTGTCAGACCCGTTGTAAAATAAAAAGGGTTTAGGGTGGATGATGGAAGCATTGATCCACTTCAACAATCTTGAAGCATAAAAAAGGAGCCAGACAAATGTTTGGCTCCTTTTGGTTTTATGGAAACTGTCAATGATTTATTTGATCACCACCACAGGCAGTTCTTTCTCCCTGATCAATTTATTGAAGGCCTTCAAACCGCCATCTAGGATCAGTTTCAGCTTTGCAAGCTCAGCATCTACCTCTGCAGCCAATACTGCATAAACATCTTTCGCCTGCTTGCTGGGAGCCATGTTACCGCTGCTGGCCATGTCATAAACTCCGCCAAGCTTGTCATCCAAACGGATGGGGAAATTCAAGACATCCTGTCCACTTTTTGCTTTTGTCTGGTGCAATTTTTCTTCAACAGCAGTCAAGGCTTTTGAAAGGCTATCGGCCATTTGTTTCAGTTCCTTAGGGCAGGCATCACCTTGCTTGCTCACGAAATCATTCATCTGGTTTCTTGCCTGGCGAATGTCCTTGATCCCTTTCATGGTCTCGGAGAATTTCGCTTTAACCGTTACAAGGAATTCATGCTGGGCCTCATAATCAGCTTGAGAACAATGGTAATTGGGATCTGCCACAATGGAGAAGGGTACTTCAACTGAATCCTTGTCTACCCTCACTACTGCTGTATAATTGCCAGGGATGGCCGTTGTGGCGCCTGGAACACCATTCCAGAGAATGAGGTCTTCGATGCGCTCTGCCCCAGGATACTGCATGTCCCAGACGAACTGGTTGCTGCCCTTTGAAAGTTTGATCGCGGTTGATTTATCACTCGTAGCATAACGGCTGATCAATTTCTTTTTACCATCGTAAATGGCCACAGAACCTACGCTTGAATCAGTAACATTATTTGCTGCAAAATTGATGACGGCACCTTTCAGTGGGTTCATCGCAGCATTGGCTGGAGTACCCGCCATAGCACCCCATCTGCTGAATACCGGCGGCATCCTCAACACGGGGTTGACAGCAAAAACATGGAGTGGCTTGGATTTGATGGATGGATCCATTTGCTGCACGGGTGTCAAATCATCAATAATCCAAAGTGCCCTACCCTGTGTTGCCACAATCAGGTCGTTATTTTTGATGGTCAGGTCTGTGATCGGAACGATGGGAAGGTTGAGCTGGAATGACTGCCAGCTGGCACCATCATCATAACTGACATACATGCCAAATTCAGTTCCTGCATACAGCAATCCTGCCCGCTTGTGATCAGCCCGCATGACCCTTGTAAAGTGCATGGGGTTGATGCCTGAAGTAATCAGTTTCCACGTCTGACCATAGTCTTCGGTCTTGTAGATATAAGGCGTATAATCGTCCAGCTTATAACGGGTACCGGTGATGTATGCGGCCCCTTTCTTGAACGGGTCTGTTTCAATGGCATTCCACATCATCCACTTGGGTGCATCCTTGGGCGTGACATTGGTCCAGTTTTTGCCACCATCGCGGCTGATGTTGACCAGACCGTCATCGCTACCCGTCCAAAGCAAGTCTTTTTCCAGACTGCTTTCTGCGGCAGTGAAAATGGTGCAATAGTATTCAACAGAGGTATTGTCTTTGGTGATGGGTCCTCCACTGGACAACTGTTTGGACTTGTCGTTGGTGGTAAGGTCTGGTGAGATCTGCGTCCAGCTGGCGCCTTCATTTTCGGTCATGAACAAGGCATTGCCAGCACAATACAAACGCTTGGGATTGTGCGGAGAAAAGAAGATGGGGAAGTTCCACTGAAAGCGGAATTTCAAGACGTCTGCACCTGCGCCCATGGGGTTGTCTGGCCATACTGAAATGGCACGGTTCTCTCCTGTTTTGTGGTCCAAACGGGACAGGTATCCGCCATAGTTTCCACCATAGACGATATCAGGATTGGTTGGATCTGCCACAACATATCCGCTTTCTGAACCTGCGGTAACATCCCAGTCTTGCTCTGTGATATAAGATCCATAGGTGGCTGAACGGATGCGCAACGTAGAGTTGTCTTGCTGGGCAGCCAGAATGCGGTAAGGAAAGGAATTGTCCGTACTAACACGGTACAACTGGGAAGTAGGCTGATTCATGTAAGAGCTCCAGTTGTTTCCTTCATCAAAACTCACTTGCGCTCCTCCATCATCCGCTACAATCATGCGCTTTCCATCTTCGGGATCTATCCAAAGATCATGATGGTCTCCATGGGGAGAGCGAAGGGTTTGAAAAGTTTTTCCACCATCGCGGCTTTTCATGAAATTCACATTCGGACAATAAACAAGGTTCTCGTTTTTGGGATCAACAAATACTTTTGAATAGTACCAGGCACGCTGGCGGATATTGTTGTCACTGCTCTGCAAAGCCCATGACTGTCCACCATCAGCACTCATGTACAATCCTCCTTTTGCATTTTCAATGATGGCATAAATTTTATCGGTATTGGACGGGGCAATGGCTACTCCAACAATTCCCCAGGTGCCTTTGGGCAGGCCCTTTGCGGTCGTGATATTTGTCCAGGTTTCACCAGCATCGGTGCTTTTCCACAAACCGCTTCCTTCGCCACCACTCTCTAAACTATAAGGTGTGCGGATCAAGCGCCAGGTTCCGGCATACAAGACAGATGGGTTTCCCGGCTCCACAACAAGATCAGCGCAACCAGTCTGGTCATTGACATACAATACTTTCTTCCATGTCTTCCCACCGTCTGTGGTCTTGAATACGCCCCTTTCTGCATTGGGCCCAAACAGATGTCCCATGACCCCCGCCCAAACAATATTGGGATCGGTTGGATGCACAATGATGTTGGTGATATGTCTGCCGTCTTTTAAACCAATATTTTTCCATGTTTTACCGGCATCTTCACTTTTCCACATGCCGCCCAAACCCTCGGAAACATTGCCCCGCATGGTATTCTCCCCTTCTCCAACATATACAATGTTTTCGTTGGACGGAGCTACTTCGACAGCGCCAATGGAACTTCCGAAAAACTTATCTGAAACATTCTTCCAATTGCTGCCACCATCGATGGATTTCCAAACACCACCGCCTGTTGCGCCAAAATAAAATGTATTCTTGCTCTTGTAACTTGCGCCAACCGCACCGCTTCTGCCACCGCGAAAAGGACCGAGCAAGCGATAATTTACATTTTTAAGGAGCGAAGCATCATAAACAGCAGGCTGAACAGGCTGCTTTGCGTCTGCCAATTTCTTTTTTTGTGCACTGGCATTGAATATGCTGATGCATGCCATGGCAAGGAAAAGTATTCTTCTCATATTGTTATTTTTTCTGGATTTCAAATTAATGAAAATTGTTGAGATGGGCAGGCGCTTATCCTCTATCTATTGCTCTTTCATGATGATTTTTGGAGCTGCAGCTTTAGGGATCACAAGAGCAGGACTGATATCTGGCATGGCAGCCTTGATCTGTTTGATGCCGAACATATTGGTATCGATAAAAGTCCAAGACTTTCCATTGTCATTGGAAATGGCAATAAGGCTTGATGACAATTCAGCATCCCCAATAAATGAGCTGAGGGTTGTTGTTTGGGTGATGACGGATTGCAAGGTTTTTTTGTAGGAAATAATCTCAGCCGGATTGCCATAAGTGATACGGCTGACTTTACCTCCAAATTGCTCAAATACCTTCAAGGCAGAATCTGAAATGACGCTTAACTTTTCCTTGCCTCCGGCCAGCTTGATCATCGATGGATGCATATAGGAAAGAAACTGATCACTGTTTTTTTTGACCAGGGCATTGCCCATAGAAATGGCAGCAGCCTTTATTGCAGAAGGCGTTGGCTGTGCAGTTGACATCTGTGGAATCATCAACAATGTCTGAACAATCAAGCAACATGAAAGCAATACACTTTTCATCAGAGATCCCGTTTTTTAAAAATGTAAAAGGATAGCAGCCAAACAAATGCAGTAAGCATCATTGTGTAAACAACATGGTTGTTGATGGCCGCAATGGCAAGTTGATTGTCAGCGGCGTTGAACTTTCCAATGGATGGAGGCAATGGAATAAGCCTGTCTGAAATTTCAAACGGCAAATAATGTCCGTAATCAACACCCCATTTTTTTGACTTTAACCTGAAGAATCCGGACAGGATATTTTCGAGGATAAATGAATAAAAAATATAGATGCCATAGGCGATAAAAGCCTTTCTGATCAAGAGCCCCAGCAGAAAAGCAATGGACAGTTGGCAAAAAACCTGCAAGGAAAACAAGCCAATATAATTGGCCTTATCAAATATTTTCGCCTGATCAACATCAGGAGTGGCAATTGTTCCAATGATGGAAGCGACTGCAAGGTAAAAAAATGTCACAATCAATGTTATCAGCACAACACTGATGAATTTCCCCCAAATAAATGTATTCTTTTTCCACCCATCAATGATGTTCTGCCGATGGGTCTTGAACATGTATTCATTGGTAACCAACATGATGACCACAATGGCAGGAATAAAAGTAAAAAAAGAACTGAGGTATGCGGTTGTATGAAAAGACTGTGGAAAGGCAAATGGATTTCCCAGCAACATCTTTACCAGTTGACCACTCTGAGACTTTGCATCAATGCTGTCCTTGAAGGCATAGTAGGCAATGCCATTGATGCCTGGATAAGAAATGGCAGTAACGAAAAGCAACAGCCAAAAAGCCTTGTAGTGCTTGAGTTTCAGCCATTCGGTCTTGATAATATTTGAGATCATGTTGTCTAGTTGGTCTTGTTGTTAATCAATAAAAAATGTTA
>Ga0315905_10006212_pt1 | contig 12139 bp, 8 predicted proteins | sample LakEriMetagenome_5_FD_203522 | JGI IMG/M metagenome (GOLD analysis project Ga0315905, IMG submission 203522) | Freshwater fungal communities from buoy surface, Lake Erie, Ohio, United States - Buoy 4 MA121 | ecosystem: Environmental > Aquatic > Freshwater > Lake | place: USA: Lake Erie, Ohio...
CTATATCTAAATAAGAATAATAAATAGTAATTTGAACCCGCTGGCACCGACGGGAAGTGCTATACTCCGTATATTCTAATAAACTAAACCCTAAACGGGTTTAGTTATTATTAGAATATATGGAGTATAGGCCTAAACCCTAAACCATAAACCCTAAACCCTAAACCCTAAACCCTATAATCCAAATATTCTAATAAACAAAAATATGTTATTACATTCATATTTTTTAAAATGTATGGATTCAATATGAACTGAAGCAGCTGGCACCCACAGGAAGTGCACCCTGAGAGAGAGAGAGAGAGAGAGAGAGAGAGAGAGAGAGAGAGAGAGAGAGAGAGGTACAGCGCCATCCCTTCTCATCGGTTAGAGCTTAGGGCTTAGGGTTTAGGGTTTAGGGTTTAGGGTTTAGGGTTTCGAGTTTAGGGTTTAGGGTGAGAGAGAGAGGCACAGCGCCATCACTTCTCATCGGTTTAGGGTTTAGGGTTTAGGGTTTAGGGTTTAGGGATTTTTCATCGATAAAAAAAGGGATGTCCTGTTCATTTTTTTTGTTTGCTTGTCGAGGTTGCCTCCTGTTCATGGCCGTGTGACACACGCTCTCTCTCTTTCACCCGAACACACAAACCCACACATAAAAACACAATCACCGTGCACTCAAAGAGGCCCTGGTCAATGTGTTGCTAATGTGTTGCTAATGTGTCTCTAACGTGTTGCTAATGTGTTGCATCACCGTGCACTCAAAGAGGCCCTGGTCGGTGTTCCAAGCAAGCGGTTGCCTGTCTCCCCACTCAGACCTGCAAGTGTATGCACATTGTGTGTGTGTTTTGTTGTGTTGTGTGTGTGTGTGTGTGTGTGTGTGTGTGTGTGTGTGTGTGTGTGTGTGTGTGTGTGTGTGTGTTGTGTGTGTGTGCGTGCGTGCAACCCTAACCCTAAGCCTTAACTGGTAGGGAACCCTAACCCTAAGCCTAACCCTAAGCCTTAACTGCAACCCTAACCCTAAGCCTTAACTGGTAGGGAGGGGCGTGATTAGTTGTGTGTTTGCACAGAGGCGGAGAGAAAGGGTCGAGAGCCACAGAGAGCGCGACAGAGAGAGAGAGAGAGAGAGAGAGAGGAGGGAAAAGGGAAAGCGAGCGAGAGATGGGGAGAGAGAGAGACAGAGAGAGAGACAGAGAGAGAGACGAAGAGAGAGGGACAGAGAGAGAGAGAGAGAGAGAGAGAGAGAGAGACGCATACACAAACGCAAGATACCAGCTGCCAACAAGCAACACTGTCCAATGCTGTACATCATGGGCGCCACCTGATGCATTCAAGAACCCACCCGCCCACCCACCCACCCACCCCACCCACACCAACGCGCATTACTCACTCAGTCTGTCATTGAACGACGCGAGGACACAGGCACATACGCACGTGTCTTAGCAAGTGAACGAGATACTATGAGAGTATGTTTGTGTGTTTGTGTGCATGCGTGCGTAAACTCGGGTGTGCGAGCGAGCGAGCGTGCGTGCGTGCGTGCGTGCGTGCGTGCGTGCGTGCGTGCGTGCGTGCGTGCGTGCGTGCGTGCGTGCGTGCGTGCGTGCGTGCGTGCGTGCGTGCGTGCGTGATTAAATCGCGTGAGATTGCACCGGGGACGCGATGCTTTAGAGAACGGGAGGGCCAGTGCACATGATTGCGCGCACACCATTTACTACACAGGAAACGATACCGAGCGGGCGATAGACTATCTTTGTGTCAACCAATCCTGTGTTGTATCCTGTGTTGCTTCTGTGTCTGGGGGACGAAATAGTACAGCAAGTGTGAGGAGCATGGCTTTTATGATGACCACGATGCAAAGACAGGGAGCAGCCAGATCAATGTGGGTGGCCTAAGAGCAATAAAACTCACGCTGGAGCAAGATCTGCATCGGCGCTTCCGCCACGAAGCCGCAAGCTCCATCCCGCGGATCTCTGCGAATTGAGGAGAGAGCCTGCCGCAGTTCCGACGTATGCCGACAGAACCAGCATGCCCATCATCTTTGCTGCCAAATTACACCCGGGCCGATGCGGCCCCATACCGACTCGTCGGGGGCCGTGGCGGGAAATTTCCTATGTAAACCCCCAAAAATCAGTAAAAATATTCCACAGTTTTTTATACACTCCGGCAAGTACAGCGACGGCCTCAGAGGCCCCGTAACTCGAAAGGGTTCCGGATAGGGAAGAGCGTGGGAAACCTTGCCATGACACCCGACGTAGCCGGTGTCATCTCCTTGAATCGGTCTTTGGCCCCTGTGGATGACAACGTTACTGCGCGATCAATGTCACAAAGTCACAAAGTCACAATGACTGAGGTAAGCGCTGGTCACGATCAACAGGTTGGAGTCCAATCAAGAGTGTCAAGCGGCGCCAGCCATCAGTCTCCCCAGGCCAATCGCAGGCAATTCAGTCTGAGGAGGATTACCGCAGCCTTCTGGAAGCCCTTTGGCTATGCTGAGCGCATACCCAAAGCCAATCTGTGCGAGGAAGACCAGATGGTTCTCAGCCAAACGCAGGCCAGCTCAGAGTTTCCAGTACCGCAAGGCGACCAAGAGGCACCTTTTCGAGGAGAACGCGCGACGATTTCTGAGGAAAAGATTCCGCACACGCACACGATGAAGATGGGTCGGGCAGAGGATATGGAACGTCGCCTGGACGAGACAACCAAGACTGGAAGTGCAGCGTCGGTGGCGAGCGTGGAGCTGAAGGGAGAGCTTTCTTCCCCTTCCCTGCAGGCCACATCCCGTGCTCGTGCAGCTCCTGACCGGTCCTTTCTCAAAAGTTCTCTATATAGTGACTTTAGGGCGTGTGGTGCAGAGGTTACTGAATCAAGTACCAATAAACAACATCATATCTGCACTGACCTTTGAGATTTTTTCAAGGCTCAAGGAAGTTACAAAAGTTCTGCATCATCTCACTGCTGCCATGTCAGACTTACAAAGAGACGTTGATTTCTTGAAAAGTAACGTACGAAGAAGCGAACCAAGGAGCGAGGAGGCGGCCAACGATTGTGCCAATGGGGGTTTTTGGGGAGGGGCGGGGGGAAGGGGAGAGGGGGTGAGGGGGCGAGCGGAGGGGAGGGGGGCAGGGGAGGCCACGGTGTTGAATGACTTGAGAAGGGACGTGACTGAGATAAGAAGAGAAATGAACGATTTCAGGAGGGATATGAATGATTTCAGGAGGGATGTGAATGATTTCAGACAAGAGATGCGCATAAAGGAGCCCCCCTGTGCCCCAGCCCCAAACTCGGTGCCAGACCCAAACTCGGTGGTTGCTGAGCTTGTGTGCGGTGGAGTGACGGGAGCTGACGGCAGGCGGAGATGGCTGTCGAAGGAAGCAGACAAGAAGAGGCAGGGAAAGGAGAGGGCGATGGCGCGAGGGGAGAGCACTGAATTGAATTCATTTCAGGACACTGACGCTGGCAAGACGAGAATGGTCCTTCCCAAAGCTGAACGCCAAGTCCTAGGCTTTTGGGAGTGGTTTAGGGTTTAGGGTTTAGTTTAGGGTTTGTAGTCTTGGTTTAGTATTTAGGGTTTAGGGTTTTTAGTCTTCTCCGAAGCTGAGCGACAAGTCCTCAGCTTGTGGGAAGGTGATAGTGTCAAAAGAGACCTTGTGGAAAGGTGATAGTGTCAAAAGAGACCTAGTATATAGGCAAAAAGAATCAAAAGAGACCTAGTATATGGGCAAAGGTGTGTCCGCTCATCATCTCTGTGCTCCCTCCATGAAGTGTGCTCCCTCGCTCCCTCGCTCTCTCATCCCTCTCTCAAATCCCCTCCTTCCCTCCCCCTTTCTCTCTAACTCACTCTCTCTCTCACACACACGAACGATAGGCACCTAGAAACTGTGCTGGCGCGCAGCGGGTCCCGACGCGTCTTTTCTCCCGCTGCTCAGAGGGCCAGAGAAGGGAGAATGGACTCTGGCGTGCAAGCGGCCGCGCATGTCGGAGAACATGTCACAAAGCAAGATTATCGGCAGTTTCAACTTCACCAACTAGAGATAGCCCAAGAGGCAGATCAAGCCTGTACCTCCTCAGTGACACCACCATGTTGGCCGTTGCGTGACGAACAATCTTGCACCTTGACACCACCCTCCCAGCCCCAGCATGCAACTTGCGCGTCCACGCTGATGAAGACTCGGATCCATTTGCCAGTTTCAAAGAATTTTGACCGCACCTTCCCAGCCCCAACATGCAAGTTCAGCGCCCCCGCCGCCGCGCCGTTCGTCGCTGACAGAACCCCGAGACCGTATTCGTTCACAACACAAACCACGATGAGCCATTTTCCGGTGCTCTTCCCTTGCCGCGTGTGTGATGCCATGGTGAAGATGATTCTCTTCCTTGTGCGCAGGGATCATGAGTCATATGAGCTATATGGTAGTTGAAGTGCGTCAGGAGTAGTGTGTGTGTGTGTGTGTGTGTGTGTGTGTGTGTGTGTGTGTGTGCATGAACATATATATAGGCGTCTCACGTGGTGGTGCAAGGACAACAGCAGCGAGAAAGCAGGCACCAAAACTCCTCGGCCCCGGATCCCCCTCGCCTGCGGATCATAAAGTCGGTTTGATAGCTGCTTGATTACTGCTCCCATCCTCCATAAGAGCCTCCATCAGTGTCGTGCGCGGTGCAGCGCTCGATGCGCTCACTTGTGAACGATGGCGAGTGATTCTTGGGCTGGTTCGGGATCCAGCCCACAGCGTTCGTGCTCGATCATTCCAACAAATGTCGCTTTGCAACTAGTTAGTGTTGCTAAACGCGGCCACCGCCGCCTGGGTGAGTGAGTGAGTGTTGTTTATTGGTACTCAATTTAGTATCCTCTACACTTCCATGTATTTCGCCGCCTGGGTGCATGTGATCAGGTTTCCGTTGAAATTGAACAGACCCAGGGGGTAAGGAGAGCACTCGAGGAGCTTTCGCACATATTTGTTCGAGTCCTCCAGATTCCGCTTCACCTGCGCCGGCCACTGTTGACGCACTGGCAGGGAGAGAGAGAGAGAGAGAGAGAGAGAGAAGTTTATTGACAATCACATAGATGACTGAAGGTCGGTAAGTACAACGCCTCTTCAGGGTGACACCGCCGCTGGGCACTCGTGGCCCAGCATATTGCGGCGAGTACTATACCCCCACTCTCCGTTTGGCCTTGTTGCACGCGTGAGCAGCATGAGCAGGAGCATGCACGAAAGCGAGTGGAAAGGGCCCAAAAGCTTTATAATAGACCCTGCAGTAATTATAATAGACCCTGCAGACCCTGCAGTAATAAACACACACACACCAGTGTCGATTACATGAAACAAAGAAATACACACGGGTTTGGTACTCAATGCAGTGACCTATACACCGCAGTGGATACGCCAGGCAAGCCGCAGTCAGCCGCGTGATGCTTTGAGGCTGTTTAGACTTACAGAGGGCCTTGCACTAATGGTAGGAAGACGTAGGATGGTAGGAAGACGTAGGATGGTAGGAAGACGTAGGATTGCCCTAGCCGCTCCTGGCCTACTCCACACACCACCCCCTTCTTCCTCCCCCCCAAAGACCCCTACCGGTCTCCCCTAACTTTTAGCTCTTTTAGGGTGTGCTGGCGTTTCTTTTGAGCCAGTTTTTGAAAAAGACGTATCTTTTGAGCCGGTCCAGAAAATTCCTTACTCCTTCAGGACTCCGACCGCGGCCCCTGACAATAATCCCCTGGCAACCCTTCTTTAACAGAACCAAACACCGAACGCTGCCAGATTGTCTCAACCCGCGCCTCAGTCACCATAACTCGAACCGTGCCTCTCCCTTTCTCCTTACTAACCTACTCTCCCATCGCTGGCCTTTCCCCCGCTCTGGTTCGTGCGTTTGTCTAAGGGCCCCGCACTGAATGCGGCGTTGTCTTCCTCTCCATCACCTCTTCCCCGTCCTCTGGCCGCTTCAAGTGATAGTTGCGTTGTCGCCGTATCTCACTCAGCACCTAGAGTGGCCAATACACACACACACACACACACACACACACACACACACACACAAAACACAAACACACACACAAACACGGTTGGTGCTCTCTCTCTCTCTCTGTCTCTCTGGAGAGAGAGAGAGCGCGCGCGAGAGAGAGAGAGAGAGAGAGAGAGCAAGAGAGAAAGACAGCACCAACCTGGTTGTCGCGGTCAAAGAGTCTTAGCAGTCGCATCTCCTCCGCCGAAAGATCTAGGTGCCGCCCCAACCAAGCCACTGAGGAGGAGGACGCATGCGGACTTTGGCCACTATTCTCACCGTTGCCGCCTCCGCCATCACTTCCACTTACACCACCACCACCCGCTACAGACATTGACCCTGGGATATCTCCTTTTCCCAACCCCAACACCGCGTTTTGGTTGGCAGGTTCGCTTTCCAGCGCATCATGATTGTGGGCAAGTGCACCACCGAGACAAGCGCCTTGTACTTCTTCTCGTTCTCGTCTTTGCCCAGCGCCAGCGGGCGCAGGATGTGCGCCAAGTCCGGCTCGCAACGTGGCCAGCACTCCTGACTTCAAGAGCGCCGGGCCCCCGGAATCAGATCTCTCTCTCTCCCTCCCTCTCTCTCCCTCTATTATTCTTTCAACGGAGGTAGCGGGCGCTGCGGACACGCTGGTCTCTTTTGCGGGTCGCGGGAGGGTAGAGTGCTGGCACTCAGTCAGAAACGGTTTGCGGAAGCATAGGGAAAACCCCCGTTTGCGCGTGATGCGGGGGAAGGCAACGGGCAGGCGCCTCAGGGGATCGCGCGACTCAGCCTTGTATACAGGATCATCGAGGAAGCCTAGAGCTGTGGCCTCCAGCACCTCTGGCCACATATGATGGCTGCTTTCCGTCATTAGAAACAGCGAGCCCGGTGGCGCGAGACGCGCGAGGTCGCGGAAGAAGATGAACTTGCCCTCTCGCAGGCGCACCGCATTCTCTGCCACGACGTAGGACGCCACAAAGATGAAGCCGCCGGCAGGAGGGGCGCGGAGCACGCTCGCCAAGGCCTCGTTGTCGGCATGCGCCATGGACAAGGTGATGTCCGCCGTTGCAAAGTCTGCGCTATGCATTGCGGTGCTGCCGGCAAAGGGTCTACGCTGCCGCTGCGACTGCGCCACTGCGCGGGCGACGTACGATGCGTCGCTGTGCCAGCTCGGTTCGTAGTCTGTCACAAGGGCATCAATCGGCAAGGTTTCGTCGAAGGCTAGTCCGAAAAAGTCACTCAAGAGCACTAGCGCAATAAAATCGAAGCCCGGCCCGCCGCCGACGCTGAGCACTCGGCACGATTCCCGCCCCCCTTCCTTTCCCCCTTTCCTGTCCTCCTCTCCTTCCCTCTCTCCCTCCCTCTCTGCGCGCGCATTGTCTCTGACAAGCAATTCCCTGAGAGCACCCCGCAGCCAAAAGTCTCTCGAGGGCTGGTGCAAGAGAGAGTCAGCAACCTTTTGCGACCGGCTCATGAGGCGCCCGAGCGTGTACCCAGCGCGAGCCCCCCCGTCTTGAAACCCCTCTGGCATGACCCCTTCAGTCAAAGCCACCGAGAGCGACGAGCTGAGTTTCTCCCACGCGGCAGAATCTGCCTTGATCTCTTGCTGTGCGAGCACCAGATCCAGCACGAGCTTAAGCTGGGCGTGGCTCCAGCTCTTCCACAGCCGCGCCTCGAGATTGCTTAGCACGCGGTGTTCGTCTTCTGGTGTGTCGCCATGCATCCTCAACCGTGCACAGCCCTCAGCAAGCATCGTCCTAGCAACGAGGTACTCCCCGGCCTCCAAGCAGCTTTCAGCAACCAGCGCGTAGCTGACGGCATTGGGCGTCACCCCGAGGGTCTGCGCCGAGGCGAGGAGGTTTCGCGCTCGCCACCAGGGGGGCTGGGTGCTAGCTTCTTTGGTTCTGTCACTGCTACTGTCAATGCCGCTGTCATTGGTGATGTGCGCCCACTCCCGCGCCATGCTGTGGTACGCCTTGAGCGCAGTGTTGAAGCAGCGCACATCTACGCGCACATCTGTTCCCTCGCCTGGGTTGCCGCCGCTGATGCTGAGGTGCGACATGCGCACGAGCATCGCTTCAGCTTCGATCCCGCGCCCCGATCTCTGCAGAGCGCTGAGGACTGTGTGATACGATACAAGGTCAGGCTGCACACACATTCGCAAAAGTCAGTGCTCTAGTCTATTTCCTATATACAGTCACTATAGATAATACTTTTGAGAATGCACGCCTGCGGGATGGAGTCAAACAGCTCCATGGCCTTGCGCCAATTCCCACCCTTGCCGCACACTGCCAGCGCCGTGGACACGGCAAACATGTCGGAGCTGCCAAAGGTGCTCGTCATCTCCTGCAGAATCTCGAGTGCCGCCGAGCTGTCCGCCCCACACGATCTGATGGCATTCACATAGGCTGCTGCCGCGGGATGCCCTCTCGGCTCACGGCCATCAGCGGGCTCTTCCATCAGCGGAAGAGGACGCAGCCTCCCGCTACCTGCATCGCAGGTAGCGCCGCTTCTTTCTCTCGCTACCTCTCTCGCTGCTTCTTTCTCCCTCCGGAAGACTGCGTGGACGTATACCCGATCCATGTTGATTTCCTTCTTCTGGTTCCGCTGCCGGATGCAAAGATACCTGCTCTCCTCAACCTGCAGCCCAGCTCCTGCCGCAAGCGCGTCCAGGTTGGGTAGTGAGTAGTATCGGCGGTGCATCCCTCCGGGCCGCACGTAGGCGGGTCGTATGTGATCACACAACCACGCATCCCGCTGCATGTCCCGCAGGTGCCGCATGTCGTACAGGCCGTGATCGCGGATCAACACCGCCCCCCCGGGCTTCAGAAAGGCAGCAGTCGCATTGAGGAGGGCTGCGTCATCGTTGCCTGGGATGGCAGAGAGCGTGCACAGGACCATAACCACATCGAAACTTTCCCTGTGCTCTGGCGAGCAAGGGACTGTCGCCGTGGGCTGCACCTCCGTGGTGAGGCGCCCGCTGAGGCCTGCCTCGTACAGACGGCGTCGGGTGTCTTCCACGGCCGTCGGGCTGGGGTCCGTGGCGTGCACTGTGGCGGACGGGTTGTGCCTCAAAAGCGGCAAGACGTTTGAGCCGTTCCCGCAGCCGACCTCGAGGATGCGTATGCCGGGTTCCTTTAGCAGCGGAAACTCCTCTAGCAGCGCGCGGCGCTCCTTGAAAAAGGGCGTCGGCGCCTCCTTGTGCCTGCAAAAGTGCCGCTCCCATCCAGCAATCTGGCCCGCCGTGTCCACCGCGCCGGCCCCGCGCGTCGAGTTCCCCGCCGCCTCGGCCTCCACGGCCCGCTGCTGCTGTGCGCGAAGAGTCGGCTCAGCGCGCTCGCGGAGCTCGTCCCAGTCGAAGTCGCGCGACGCGTGGAAGTGCACGACAGGGGCGTCCTTGGCGTCCTGCCGCCGTGGGAGTGAACATGGCGCTGTCACGTGCATTTTGGTGCATGCCGAAAATTCAGGCACCAAGGATGCGGCACGCTCAGTTCTTCGGAGACCGGGCGCTCTGGGCTCCACTGCGCGATCATGGCCAGCAGCAGGCGGCAGCAGGCAGGCCGTTCGCTGCGGACACCCCGGGGGAGCCTGGTCGGGCGTCGCATGGCCCCGCTTGGTACCAGCGGCGGCCGTCTCCGCGGTGTGCACGTTCTTCAGAAAGACTGTGTTCACAGATGCACGTCTCCTCCCTCCTCGTGCTCGGGCTGTCGCTGTGCAGCCGGGCAGCGCATGTTGAGGGCTTCGTATTGGCGCCGATGCGCCCTGCAGCAGGCGCCATGCTCCGGCAGCCCCCCAAAGGGCCTGGGCAGCTCATGTGGCGTGAGCGGGAGCACGGACGAAGACCCTTGCTGTGCGGTTGCTTTCCCACTGCCACAGCCGAAGACCAGGCCTCGCATGCGTGCACCCCCCCATCCGTGCTCCTGGGACGGGTGCACAGGGTGCTAGAGATTCTCGGGGGCTCTGTCGGACCAGCTCTGCGCCAACGCGCGAGTGAGGTGGCGCCCGCGGCGCCCGAATGGATTGCGCGGGAGGGGTGGGGCCGCTATCTTCTTGACCTGGAGGATTCGATCCTCTTTCGAGCAGAGGCGGAGGGCCTGCGTTCGGTTTTACGTGACGACCCTGCCGCGCCGGACAGCCTGCGCGCGCTCGCACGGTCGCTTGATGAAATCGAAGGGCACCTGCTATGGCCTCCCAGCGACTCGGCAAGGAACGAGGTGCAAACAGAGGCGCTACTGTTTGAAAAATGTGTGGAGGCGGGCAGGCTGTGGGACAGAAGATGCCAACAGCTGGAGAGGTATTATGAGGAAATAAGGGGAGAACTGCCAAGCGAATGGGACTCGTCACCTCATCTCCACCGCAAGGCAACGCAGCCCCCGCCGAAAGGCACTCTGTTGAGGGATTGGGTCGATGAGCAACGCAAACTGTTTGCGCAGGGTCGGCTTGACAGCGCGAGGGTTGAGCGCCTTCTAAGCACTGGCATACAGCTGGTCAGGCGAAACCAACGACGACGCGACGCTGATGCTGTATTCCCACCTGCGTTCACATTCACGTCAGCTCCGTCCCCGTCTAGCATGAAGGAGACAAAAGCGAGACAGTTGTCAGCCCTTGCGGGAGCAGCGCAACAGCACTTTGACGCGTGCCGGCGCGTGGTCGATGTAGGTTGCGGACGGGGCCACCTGACAAGGTGGCTCTCGCAAAAGCTTTGCGTGCGTGCGCTGGGCCTGGACCGCGACGAATCACTGGTGTTGACAGCCAAACGACTGAGCAAGACCGTGGGGCAGTTGCCCGCTCGCGCTCACTCCTCCCGTTCTTCATCCCGGGAGATGACTGCAGCTGCTCGTGCTGCTGCTGCAGCGGCCGCCGCTGCTGTGGAAGATGCGGACGAGGGCGATGATGAGCCGCAGCAGGTCCCGGCAGAATCTTGCACGACAGACTTCGAACAGTGTGATGCGCGGGCGCCCGGAAGCCTCTCGCGCGTGTTGCGCTCGGGCGATCTTGTTGTGGCGCTTCACCCTTGCGGGCCCCTGGGCGAGTCGGTTGTGCAGGGGGTGGTTGACGCGTCGAGAGAAGGTGTTGATGTCAAGATGCTCCTGGTGTCGTGCTGTCTTGCGGGGCGCGGCGGCGCAGATGTGTCTGACCCACGACCTCCAGCTTCGCTCACCGGTCAACGCCTGCATCTCCAGCTGCCCCGCACTGCCCTCAAAAAGGCAAACCTCGGGGTCTTTCCGAATGGCAACGAAATGCGGTGGGAAGAGAGGGAGGAAGAGGGAGGAAGGGAGGAAGCAGACGGAGGGAGAGAGCGCATGCATAGGCGACGGGAGGCTAGATTGGCAATGCGCCTGCTGCTAGAGGCCCGTGGCATCACTGTGGCAGCCGGACGTGAAATGGACGGATTGCCAAAACGAAGTAACTCGGGCACCAGTGTTGAAGGGTTGCTGGGTATCTCCAGGGGATCCGGGGGCAGGGCAGAAGGAGCAAAGCGGGAGAGTAGCGAGGAAGGACGAGCAGCGCAGGCGGTGATGGCGTTAGCTAATGAGGCGTTGGCTACGAGGGGGCTGGCGCTGTTGAGCGAAGGCGAGGGCGCTGCGGTGGCAAGGGCTGCTGCCGAGGCAATGCCGGCGCTTCGCAGGCTAGAACTCATGGATGTGCTTGTTGGGGACGCCGTTGAGCTCTGTGTGAACCTCGACCGTGCGTGCGTCTTGGAAGAGGCAGGGCTCTACGTGTCAGTAGGACGCCTCTTCCCGCGTTCGGTCAGTCCTCGTAATCTAGCCATTTTGGCGTCAACTACGCCTCTGCGAACGCAGACATCGCCGACCGATGTCCGCCCGCGAATAAACGTCCCTCCCTGAAAGCGCGCGCGCGAGAGAGAGAGACAGAGTTTATTAGGCACGAATTTCGAAAATCCTTTGCACCCCAAAATAGCTCCTGCCTTACTGCACCGTCTCGAGCCGCTGTGCAATGCACCACTTGCCACAATTTCTCCGCTCCCCGCAAAGGGGAGGCAGGGGGATTCGTGGGGGGGCAAACTAAAACACAACAGCCGTTGGCATCAAGATCAAGCAGCGAAGTAGACCCTTAGGACTACTTGGGGGGAGTCACGGTCTTTGAGATGGGTTTTAGCTTTATAAGCGCGACAAAACTCTAAGTGTGGCTGTACCAGAAATTGGTCAAAACCTGCACGAACTGG
>Ga0315905_10006213_pt1 | contig 12138 bp, 2 predicted proteins | sample LakEriMetagenome_5_FD_203522 | JGI IMG/M metagenome (GOLD analysis project Ga0315905, IMG submission 203522) | Freshwater fungal communities from buoy surface, Lake Erie, Ohio, United States - Buoy 4 MA121 | ecosystem: Environmental > Aquatic > Freshwater > Lake | place: USA: Lake Erie, Ohio...
GAGGCGGGAAGGGGCAAAGGGGGGGTTAGCGCGCGCGCGAGCAAGGCGGTCATATTTTGGGGCAGAAGGATTCGCCGCGCTCCGCCCGTGATCTCGAGGCGGCGGCCTCCTCCTCCTCCTCGTCCTCCTCAAGCACACGAAGGCAGGCACTCACGTAGTACTCGCCGCGCTCGTGCGCGATCTTGTTGCGCGACTTGGGGACGGCGAGGTAGCCGTGCGCGGCCGCCGGCGTCGCGAGGCATGCGATGACGGCCGCGAGCGCGGCGGCGAGCGCCAGGGCCGACGACGCGGCCAGCGCGGCGCGGCGGCGGCGCGCGGGCTGCGCGCGGCGGCGCGCGGGAGCGTTCGTCGTCATGGCGGTGAAAAGCTGCTCGTGTGCTGTCTGTCGCCTGGCGGGTGGCCGGGGCAAAAGGGGCGGGGCAGGCGCGCTGCTTTTGGGGGGGTCGGGGGGAGAAAAAAAAGAGAAGGAGGGCTTAACGAGGAGGAAGGCCTGCTGCTTGGGACCAACAGGTCGAGTGACGAAAGTCCGCGCGTCTGGACTTGCGTGTAAGAGATGGTGCAGCACCGCAAGCTGCAGGTCTCAAAGAAGGAGGTTGAGTTTGACGATTCCAGAGAGGAGAGTCGAGCGGGGAGGGGTTAAATAGGATGAGATGGGGAGAAGCGGAGGGCGGAATCGAGAAGGGTGGAAGGAGGGCGAGAAGGGGGCGTAATAGTGGATGCGGAAAAAAGTGATGCGCCCGCGACCGCCTCTCCGCGGCCCGATCGATCGCCGCCCGTGCCGTACTGGGGTCCCGAGTCACCACAAGGTCCAACTGAGGCGGCGAGAGGGGGCGGGAGGGGGCGCGCGCGGGCGCCGCGGCGGGCGGGATGAGCGCCGCCGCGCCTTTTCGCCGCCTGCCTCGACGCGGCGGCGCTCCGCCCGAATGAGCCGCGTCACCCCTTGACGGCGGCGACAGCAGCGCCGGCCGCCGCCGCTCGCTTGCCCACTTTCGATCCCTTGCGCCCACACGACCCCGGGCAGCGGCAGCTCCCAAGCGTCGTGCGCATGCTCGCCGTGCGGGTTGTGCTCGGCGTCCTGGCGTTGCGATAGGGACGCGCCGGGAACAACAACCGACATGTTGTTGTTCCGTCGTCGTCTCGCGACCGCCGGCGAGGCCTCGTCTGCGCCCGCGTCGTCTCCCGCACCCTGCGCCGGTCGCATCGCGCAGTGGCGCGCGCGCCTGGCGCGATGCGGCGCGTCTCTTCCGCCGCGGCAGGCAGGGCCGGCGGCGGCGAAAGAGGGCGGCGACGCCGTGCCGCCGGCGCCGGCGCGACGGACAACGCGCACGCGCTCCGCCCAGGCCGCCGACGAAACCAACACCCCAACCCCGAACGTCCTGGCCTCGGCCGCCGAGGCCGCCCAGCGCCGCCACCGCGCCGACCTCGAGCGCCGCCTGGGCCGCGCGGGCCTGGGCCTGCCCGCCGCCACCGTGCAGCGCGTCGCCGCGCGCTCGGCAGCGCCGCGCGGCGGCGTGCCCTCGGACGCCGCCGTCGTGTCGGCGCGCGCCGTCGCCCTGCACCGGCTGCTCGGGCGCGACCTGGCCGCGCGCGTACTTTACACGCACCCGACGATCCTGGCGCGCGACGAGGCCGCGCTCGCGCGCAACCTGGGCGCGTGGCGCGCGACGCTGACCGAGCTCGACGAGCGCGCCGAGGCGGCGCGCGAGCGGGAGCGGCGCGCGCCGCTGACGGCGACGGGGGAGGAGGAGGAGGAGCAGGAGGAGGGCGGCAGCGGCAGCAGCGCCACCGAGGCTGCCGCCGATGCAGCAGCAGACGCTCTGTCGCCTGCCTCGACCACCGCCGCCCCGCAACCAGCCGCCGCCACGACGATGCTGCGCCGCCTCACCCAAGTGCCCGGCCTCCTGGCGCTGCGCCCGGAGCGCGCCGTCCCGCACCTGTTCGAGACGGCCGTGCTGCTCGGCGTGCCGCCGCGCGGCTGGGACGCGTGGGCGGCCGGGCGCGCGCCGCACCTGGCGTCGCTGCGCCCGGACACGGTGGCCGCCAAGCTCGCGGCGGCGCACGCGGCGCTCAACTGGCGGCCCGACCCGCTCTGCGAGCCGACAGCGCCCGCGCCGCCGCCGCCAACGACGCCGCGGCAGCCGCCGGGCGCGGGCGCCGCCTCGCTGCCGTGGCTCGGCAGCACAACACTCGAGGAGGAAGAGGGTGAGGAGGAGCACGTGACGATGGACGAGGTGCGCGCCGCCGCGCGACGCGACCACCGGTGGCTGCTGTACGCGTCGGCCGAGGTGCGGCGGCGGCTCGACGCGCTCGCGCGCGCGGTGGACGGCAGTGGAGGCGGCGCCGAGGGCGACGCCGCCTCGGCAGCAGCAGCGATAGCGCCGCCGCCGTCGGTCGAGGCGCGCCGGGCGGCCGCGGTCATGTTCCTGCGGCAGCCGTCGCTGGTGTGCAAGCCGCCCGAGCTGGTGGCGCGGCGCCTGCGCGCGTTCGCCGCGCTGCCGGGGATCAATGGGGACGAGGACGACGACGAGGAGGAGGAGCAGGAGGAGGCGTCGGACGGCGGCGGCGGCGGCGGCGGCGGCGGCGACAGCGGCCTCCCCTCCCGCCCTTCCTCCCCCTCCTCCGCTTCCCTCCTCTCGCCCCACCTCCCGCGCTCGGTCCGCGCCCTCGCCTCCATGCCCTCCCTCCTCAACCTGCAGCCCCAGGCCGTCGCCGCCCGCTGGGCGCGCCTGCGCGCCCTGGCGTCGCGCCGCGCCCGCTGGGGCGGCGAGCTCGGGCGCGCGGCGCCCTCGACGCTGGCAGGCGCGCTGGCGCTGTCGGAGCGGCGGCTGGCGGCGCGCGAGGCGGCGCTGCTGCCGGTTCTGGCGGCGGTGGAGGCGGCAGAGGCCGAGGCGGAGGAGGCCCAGGCGGCGGCGGCGGAAGCGGCGGCCGAGGCGGCGGCGGAGCGCGCGGAGGAGGAGGAGGAGGAGGAGGAGGAGGAGGAGGAGGAGGAGGAGGGCGCGCCGCCGCCGCAACGGGGCCGGCGAGCGCGGGGCGAGGGCGCAGCGCCCGCTGCGCGCAAGCCCAAACTGCTGCGTCCTCCGGCCCTTCGCTCGCTGGTGTACGAGCTCAAGTGCACGGATCGCGCGTTCGCCGCACGGCGTGGCGGCGGGTGAATGTAAAATCGCTGGGAGGTTTTTCTTTTTTGCGTCGAGCGACACTCTCTCTCGTCGTCGCCCCACCGCCCTTTGGCGCGCGCGCCGCTCCGCGGCCACCATGCTTCACAATCCCATCTTCGCGAGCTCGAGTGGTCGGTCCCTGATCTCTCTCCGCCCGCGCAACCACCGATCCTGTCCTGCGCGCCTGGTGCTGGGACGAGGGCGACCGAGAGAGACCACACATTGAGTCTCGGGCGCGCGCGCGCGCGGGCGCCAAAACCAACCGCCCGAGAACAAACAAGCGCGTGCCGATCGCCAATCAATCCACCGCCCACGATGCAGCCACAGCAAGCATGGGCTGACGAGGAGGACTGCCTCCCGCTCCCGCTCTACGTGGCCGAGCTCGAGCTGCTGCTCGACGGCGTGCTGCGCCGCCGCGCGCCGTCGCCCGCCGCCGCCCCGTCGCCGCCGCCGCCGTCGTCACCGTCCACAGCAGCCGCCGCCCCCGCCCCCGCCTCTCGACAACAGCAGCAGCAGCAGCAGCAGCAGCAGCTCGACCAGGCCGAGCTGCTGGCCCTGCTGCAGAAGGCGCAGGCGGCGCTGCAGCGCGCCTCCGCTTCCGAGGTCAAAGCGGAGCAGCGGCGCGCGGAGGCCGCGCTCGTCGAGGCCCTGTGGCCCCGACCCGCAGCAGCGGCAGCAGCAGCAGGCGACCTGCCGCCGCCGTCCTCGCCGCCGGCCTGCCCGCAGGCCCAGGCGCGCGTCGCGCACCTGCTGAGCGCCCTGTACGAGCGCGGCGACGCGCTGCCGCTCTTTGCGCGCGCCAGCAGCCTGCAGGTCCTGCTGTCGGAGCGCCCGAGCCCGGCCATGGTCGCGGCCGCGGCCACGGCCGCGACGCTGCCCGGCGGAGGCAGCCCCGCGGCGCCCGGGGGGGCGCTGTTTCACCTCCACGCCGCCGCGAGCCTCAAGAGCAGAAGCAGCGGCCAAAGCATGTGCTCGCCCGCCGCGACGGCTGCCTGCCTGGACCTCCTCGCGCACCTTTCCGCGCGGCACGGCCGGCAGCTCGCGTCGGCCGCGTCCGACAGCCTCGCGATCGCGGCACGGCTGGCGGCGCCGACGGCGAGCGCGACGGGGGGCGGCGGCGGCGGCGGCGGCGCCCTGGGCGGCGCGCTGCACGCCGTGGGGCTGCAGCGGGCGACGGTCCACGTGCCGTGGCGCGTGCGCGCGGCCGCCCTGCGCCTGGCGGCGGCGGTCGTGCGCGGGCTCGACCCGCGCGACCGCGCGGCGGCGGGGGTGCACGCGGACGCGTGGCGCCTGCTGCAAAGGCACGCGCCGGCGACGCTGGCGGCCCGATCGGCGGGCGAGGCCGACGACCCTTCGTCCGCCTCCTCCTCCGCGGCCGCCGCCTACCTCGACCCGACCGTCCTTCTGCCCGCGCCCTCGCTGTCGTTCGGCGCCGCGCTCGGCGCCACCCCGGCCGGCGCGGCCGCCGCCGACCCGGACGCGGCCCTCCGGCTCGCGTCCCTGGCCCTGCTCGCCGCGCTGGCGCGCGCGGGCGCGGCACCACTGTGGCATCCGGCCGCGTCCGGGGGGGCCCTGGCGGCCGCCTCGGCGTCCGCGTCCGCCGCGCAGGCGGCGGCGCAGGCGGCCGCGCAGGTGGTGGCGGCGGCGGCGGCGGGCGGGGAAGGGGGAGCAGCGTCAGCAGGAACAACAGCAGCAGCAGCAGGAGCAGCGTCGTCCTCCTCCTCCTCCTCCACCTCGTCGTCAGCCTCTGCGGCGGCCGCCGCCGCGTCGGCCGCCCTGTCCCCGCCCCCGCCCGTCGCCGCGCTGCCGGACGACTGCACACCCAACAAACCGCACTACATCCCCCTGGGCTTTGACGAGGCCCTGGCCATGGCCCTCGCGTGCCTCCACGGCGACCGATCGCCCTCGCCCGCCGTCCGCGAGGCGGCCGCCAGCGCGCTGGCCGCGCTCGCGGGCGCGTCGCTCGGCGGCGGCGGCGGCAGCGCCGCGTCGGCGTCCTTGGCCGCGGCCGTCGCGGCCGCGGGCGAAAAGAAGAAGGCGCAGCTCCGGCGGCAGCTCGACTGGCTGCTGCGTGGTGGTGGTGGTGGTGGTGGTGGTGGTGGTGGTGGCGGTGGCGGTGCCGGGAACGCTGCGGCGGCCGCCGCCGCCGCCCCCGCCCCCGCCTCTTGCGCGTCGTCCTCCTCCTTCAGCGCCGCGGGAACCTTTCGCCGCGCGCTCGCCGCGCCGTTTGTCGACGCGGCGGCGGCCGGGCGCCGCGACGCCCTGACGGCCCTGGCGATCGGCGGGTGGGGCGCCTTTGCCGCGCGGCTGCAGCACGGCGGCTCCGGCGGAGCGGCAAGCGGCGGCGAGGAGGGGCAGGCCGCGCTCGTCGAGCTGGCCGCAGCCGCCGTCGCCGCTCTGGAAGAGGCAAGCGCCGCGCAGCAGCGGCAGGCGCGGCGCCTGTTTGAGCAGTCGCTGTCGCCCCAGGCGGCCGCCGCGGGGCTGTTTGGTGGCGCCCTTGGCGGCGGCGGCGGCAGTGGCTTTTCGCTGGCGGGGCGCCTCGGCTTTGGCGCGAGGGGCACCGGTGCTGCCGGCGGCAACGGCAGCGGCAACGGCGCCGAGTCGTCGCCCGCGCCCACGCCGGCCGCCCTGGCCGCCGCCGCCGCGAGCACCAACATCGCGCGCGCCCTGCCGTTTGCCCTTCTGCTCGAGGGCGCGGCCGCCCTTCCCGCGGACGCCGACGTCGTGGGCGGCGGCGGCCTGGGCGCCCCGCTCGCGGGAGGGGAGATGCCCCACGGCCAGGCGGCCGCCTGCCTCGTCGTGCGCGCGTCGGTGCTGCCGGCGCTCGGCGAGGCCGGGCAGCGGCGCCTGCTGGCCGCGCTCGCGGGCGCGGCCGAGCGCACGGTGAGCGCGCCCGTGGCCGCCGTCGCGCTCGACGGCGTCGGGGCCGTGCTGGAGGCGCTCGGGGAGCTGCCGGGGGCGGACGACGACGAGGACGCCGAGGCGATGGCGGAGGGGCGGCGGCAGCACGAAGCAGCAGGAGCAGCGGGGGGCGCTGCGGCCTCCTCCTCGGCCGACGATGGCTGCTCGGCCGCGGCGCTCGAGGCCTGCATCTCGCGCCACCTGACCGACGGCTGCGGCGCCGTGCGCGCCGCGGCCGCCGCCGCCCTCGCCGCCCTCGCCGCGGCCGCCCCGCGCTCCGCCGCGCGCCTGCTGTCCGCGGAGCTCGACGCCGCGCGCCGCTCGGCGGAGCAGCTCAGGTCTGTGGCCGAGCCATACGCGTCGCTCTCGGGCGCTGCCGCCGCGCTCGCCGCCGCCGCCGCCGCCTCCCCGGCGCCCGGCACGCCGCGCGGCGCCCCCGGGACGCAGGCTAAGCACTGCGTCGACGCGCTGCACGGGCACGCGCTCGCGGCCGCGGCGCTCCTGGTCGCGGCGGCGCGCCTGCCGCTCGGCGTGCCGTCCGCGCTCGAGGCGCGCGCGCTGGCGCTGGCGCGCTCGCTGATCGTCGCCGCCGTCGCCGCTGGCGACGCCGGCCCGTCGCCGCCCCCTCCTCCCCCGTCTTCTTCCTTGGCGTGGGCGGTCGCGGGCCGGCGCGGCGCGGGGTACGCGCTGCTGTCGGCGTTCTGCGCGGCCGCGTCGCCCGCGGCGGTCGCCGCCGCGGACGGCGAGGTGTTTGGGCTGCTGCGGCTGGCCCTCGGGCGGGGGGACGGCGACGGCGGGGGGGTGGGCGTGCGCGCGGCGCTCGACTGCGCGGCGCACGCGCGCGCGGGGCCCGTCGGCGCGACGCAGCTGGCCGTCGAGCTGTGGTGGCGCGCGGCCGCTCTCCAGGCGCTGCAGGCGTACGTGCGGGGCGTCGTGGCGCCGAGCCTCGGGGGTGGCGGGGAAGGAGCAGCAGCAGCGGCGGCGGCGGCGGCCCACCCGCCTTCCGCCCCGACCACCCCGACGGCGGCCGCCGCCTCCTCCCCGGCCTCATCCTCCTTGTCCGCCCGCGTGCGCCGCGTCGAGTCGGAGCTCCTGGCGCCCGTCCTCGACGCCGTCGTCTCGCAGCCCCTGCTGCAGGACCCGGGCGCGTGGCACGCCGAGCTCGTGGCGCGCGCGTCGGCCGCCGCGTCGGGCGGGCGCGCCGCGCGCGCCGCCGCGACGGCGGCGGCGCAGGCCAACCCCCTGCTCGGCCCGGGGGCGCCCGCGGCCGCCGCCGCGGCCGCCGCGCTGCAGCTGCGTCTGGTCGAAGCCTACTTCTTTTTGCCGTCGTCTCCGGCCTACGCCGGCAGCCACGCCCGCCTGATCGGCCTGTGCGTGCGGCAGCTGCGGTCTCCGTTTGCTTTTTCTGCGGCGTCGGGCGACGGGGCCGCCGACGCCACCGCCGCCACCACCACGATCCTCTCCCTCCCCGCGCCGCGCGTGCTGCCCGAGGCCGCGCTGACCATCGCCGGCACGGCTCTGCGCCACGTGCTCAACGTCCAGGATGCCGTCCTGGGGCCCTGGGCCCTCACGCCCGGCGGCGGGGCGGGTGGCGGCGGGAGCAGCGGTGGCGGCGGCGGTGGCTTTGGCGGCGGCGGCGGCGGCGGCGGCGGCGTCCGCGCCGACGCGCTTGCCGACGAGCTGCGCGCCTTCCGGGGCGCCCGAGGTGGGCCCCACCCGGCGCCCTGGGAACTCGGACTCGCTTACACGGGCGGCTTCCTCGCCGCAGGCGCCAGCGCGTCGCACCTCCTCCTGCTGGGGGGCGGCGCCGACGCCGAGGCCGAGGCGGCGGCCGGCGGCGGCAGCGGCGGCGCGGGCGCGGCGGGGGGCGACGGCGCGCGCGTCGCGGGCCGCGGCCGCCCCTTCAGCCAGCCTCTGGGCCTGGCCGCGGCGCTGCTCGAGGCGCAGATGTGGCTGCTCGGCAAGATGCTCGCGGTCGTGTCGCCCGCCAACAAGGCGCAGGTGCTCGGGCTGATGGCCGCAGCCTGCGGGAGCGGAAACGGCGGCGGCGGCGGCGGCGGCGCCGTCCCCGCTCTCCTCTCGCACTCGGCCCAGGAGCAGCGCGCGGCCAACTGCCTGGCGGTGGCCGTGGCCGCGCTGGCGGGCCTCGGCCCTCTGGCGAGCCGCGCCCGCGCCGCCGCCGCCTCCTCGGCGCACCCGAGCGGCGGCGGCGGCGGCGGTGGCGGCGAGGGCGGCAGCTCGGGCGCCCCCGCCAGCCCCCGCTTCTCGTCGTCGGCGGCGGCGGCGGCAGACGCCGTCGCCGAGGCCGCGCTGGGCCTGGCCGCCTCGCTGCTCGAGGGCAGCGCGCGCGACGCGGCCGCGTGCCGCGCCGGCGCCGAGATCATCGCCGCGGCCTGCTGCGTCGGCTCCGAGGCGCTCGCCTTGAGGCAGGTGCGCGCCCTGGCTGCTCAGCTCGCGGCGGCCGGGGGGGCGCCGCAATCGCCGACGCCGACGCCGCCGCCGCAGCAGCCGCCGCCTGCCCCCGCCGCGCCTCTCCGCCCCGAGGCGCGCGCCACGCTCGCCCTCGCCCTCGGCGCCGCCCACCGCGCGCGCGGCGGCCTCGCCCTGCGCCCGGCCGTCGCGGCGACCGCCGCGGCCCTCGTCGCGAGCGCGGCGCGCCCGTCCGGGGCCGCCCACCTCTGGGCCCTCCACGCGCTCGCGCTGGTCGCCGCGGCCGCGGGCCCCGGGTTCGCGCCGCACGCGCGCGCCGCGCTGCGCCTGTGCCGCGGCCTGCTCGCCTCGCCCGCGGGCGACGGGCCCTCGCTCGCGCCCGCGGCGGCGCGCGTGGCCAACGCCGTCGTCGCCGTGCTCGGGCCCGAGTTCACGTACGGCAGCGACGCGTACGAGCAGGTGCGCGCCTTGGTGTCGGCGAGTGGCGGCGGCGGCGACGGTTGGGGTGGGGGGGGCGGGGGGGGGGGGGGGGGGGGCGGGGGGGGGGGGGGGGGGGGGGCCCGCGGCAACGGCGGCGGCGGCAACAGCGGCGGCCGATTCGCGCCTCCTCCTCCGCCCCTGCTGCTCGACCTGAACGACCCCTCGGCCCCGGGCGCGCTCCTGGCCGCCTCGAGCGCCGACGTGATGATCGAACGCATCACCTTTGTGGCGCAGCTGGCCGTCTTTGCGCCGGCGGCGGCGGCAGGGGGAGGAGCAGGAGGAGCAGGAGGAGCAGGAGGAGGAGCGGCGGCGCCGGCCGGCATCAACAAGCACCTCCCGCTGCTGCGGTCGGCCCTGGGCGCCCGCCGCGCCGCCCTGCGCCGCGCCGCGGCCGACGCCCTGCGCCACCTGGCCGAGCGCGACCCGGCGCCCGTGCTCGCCGCGCGCCTCGAGCCGGCGCTCCTGGCCGCGCTCGACCAGGAGGGCGAGCCGGCCGTGGCGCGGCGCCTGCGCGCGACGCTGCGGGCGCTGATGCGGGCGCCGGGCGGCGCCGCGCGCCGCCCGGGCTACTGGATTGCGCTGCTGTCGGACGTGGCGCTGGCGCGCGGCGCGACGGCCGCGTCCGGCGGCGCGGAATTGGTCGATGGAGGTGCGGGCGGAGGGGGGCAGCGCAACGCCGAGGACGGCCGAGGCCGCCCGCCCGCCGACAACACCGCCGGCGACGACGATGACGACGACGACGAGGACGGCGGCTTCGCCCGCCGCCCCTCCGGGCCGAGCGCCGCGTCCGCAGGCGCCGGGACGGCGCCCGCCGCCGCGCCGGCGGCCCTCGCCGATGCGCCGGCGGCGCCCCCCTCCTCCGCGCGCCCCCCCCCGGCCGCCGCCGCCGCCCCCTCCACCACCCCGCGCCTGCGCACGCGCCTGTTTGCGGCCGACTGCCTCTTCTCGCTCCTCTCCGCCGTGGCCGCGTGCACGGCCGGCTCCCTGCCGCCCGCCGTCGCCGTGCGCCACTGGCACGCGCCCATGGCCGCCTCCGACGACGAGGTCGGGGCCGAGGTCCAGCGCGTGCGCAGGGCGGCGGCGGTGACCTCGGCGGCCGCGCTGCAGGCGGCCGCCGCGTCCGCCACGGGCCCCGCGCGGGCGGCGGCGGACGCGGCCGCCGCCGCCGCCCGCGTCGCGGACGCCGCCTTTCGCGCGTCGTCGCTCGCGAGCTCGGTCCCGCCCGGCGGCGACTACCTCGTCGACCGCCTGCCCGCGCTCGTCGACGTGGGGTTCAAGCTGGCGACGGGCCCAGCCGCCGCGCTGCGCCCCGCGGGCGCGCGCCTGCTCGAGCGCGCGCGCCGCGCCTTTGGGGCCGCGCGCGACCCCCTGGCCCCGCCCGCGCCCATCCTCGCCCAGTACGAGGCGCAGTACGTCTCGGCCCTGCGCACGGCCCTGGCGCCCGGCGCGGGGCCGGCCCTCGCGGTCGCGGGCGCGTCGCTCGCCGCCTCGCTGCTCGGCGGCGGGGGCGCGGGCGCAGAGGCGGACGAGGCCTCGAGTGCCGCCTCGGCCGCGCGCGACCCGGCGGTGCTGCGCCGCGTGCTGGCGCTGCTTGATGGAGGCGCCGGTGGTGCCGGCGGAGGCGGCCCGTACGCCGCATGCTACGGCGAGGCGGTCGGCGCGCGCGTGCGGGTGGCGCTGCTTCGCGCGCACGCGCAGTGCGCGGTGGCGGCGGCCGCGGACGAGGCGGCCGCCCGGGGCCTCAAGGTGGCAGAGGCTATTGCGGCTGGTGGTAGGGGTGCTGCTGCCGCGGCGGTCGCGAGCGCGGGGGGAGCAGCCGTCGGTGCTGCTGCTGCTGCTGTTGCCGACCTCTTGTCCCCGCTTGATCTGCTGGACTTGGAGTCGGACGCCGCCCCGCTCGCCGCGGCCGTGGCGCGCGCGCACGGGCCCGCCGCGCGCGCCGCGCTGGCGCTCCGCTGGTCCGCCCTCGCGCGCGACCACTGCGCCGCGGCCGCGGCCGACGCGCGCGGCGACCTGTGCGCCGCCTGGTCGCCCGTGCTGTGGGGAGGGGCCGCGATCGAGGCCGCGGCGGCGGCCGTAAACGACGGCGACCAGCTCGCGCCGAGCGCCGCCGCCGCCGCCGACGCCGTCGGAGCCGTGGCCGCCGCCGCCGCGGCGGGCGCGCTCGTCGGCGCCTCGGGCGCGGCGGGCCGGGTGGCGGCCGCGTGCGCCGCCGCCGCGCCCGTCGTGCTCGAGGCGCTGTCCTTGACTACGAGCGCGGGAGACGGCGAGGAGCCAGACGATGGGCAGGAGGAGGAGGAGGAGGAGGCGTGGGCCGAGGTGCTTGCGGCGTCCACTGTGGCGGCGGCAGAGGGCGGGGAGGCGGCGACGGCGGCTGCGGTCCTCAACCGCCACGCCCGGCTGCTCCGGGGATTCTGGGCGGACGCCGCCCTAGCGGTCGCGGCGTCGGCCTCGGACCGCTTCGCGTCGGCGGCGCTCGAGCTCGCGGCGCTCGAGGCGGAAGGGGCGGCCGCCGCGGGCTCGAGCTCGGCCGCCGCCGCCGCCGACGCCGCGGCGGGCGCCCTGAGCCGCGCCCTGCGCGCGCTCGGCCGCCTCCTGCTGCTGGCGCCGCCCTCGCCCGCGCGCGTCCGCGATGCCCTGAGGCTCATCACGGGCTGCTGCCACGGGTCCCTGTACCCGCTGGCGTGGTGGCGGCGGTGCGGGGACGGCGCAGCAGCGGGGGCCGCTGCCGCCGCCGCCGCCGCCGCCGCCGCCGCGCCCTCGTTGTCCCGGTCGGCCGGCGTCGCCGCGAGCGTCGCGGCCGCGCTCGGCGCGCTGCTGCTGGCGCTGTGCGGCGGCGCGGTGCCGGTGCTGGGCGGCGAGGTGGCGCGCTCGGCGCTCGAGGCCGCGCTGGCGCTGTCGAGCGCGGCCGTGCCGCACGTGGACGACGACGGCGACGGCGAAACGGAGGAGGGCGGCGGCGGCAGCGGCGGCGGCGGCGCCACCACCACGCTCGACGCGGACAGCGCGCGCGCCTTTGCCGCCGCGCTCGAGTCCGCGCGCCTGGTCTACGCCGCATGCGACGGCGCGCCGTCCCTCGCCGCGCCCGTCTGCGGGCTGGCCGTGCGCGCCCTGCTCACGGCGCCGCCGGACGGGCTGCAGGCCGCGCTGCGCTTTTCGTGCGGCGTGGCGG
>Ga0315905_10006214_pt1 | contig 12136 bp, 17 predicted proteins | sample LakEriMetagenome_5_FD_203522 | JGI IMG/M metagenome (GOLD analysis project Ga0315905, IMG submission 203522) | Freshwater fungal communities from buoy surface, Lake Erie, Ohio, United States - Buoy 4 MA121 | ecosystem: Environmental > Aquatic > Freshwater > Lake | place: USA: Lake Erie, Ohio...
AAAAATAAAAATAAAAAAATCCTCAGGTCCTCGCCCTCTAGAAGGCGCGCGGGCATTTTGATGATAGGCATGCGGGCTATCCATCCTTTCCGCAATCCAGCACGTGTCAAAAGAGACCTATAAGTGGACCTATTAAGGAGCAAAAGAGACCTACTAGTACTGACATACCATTTACGCCGAGCGGGTTCGTGACGTCCACTGATAGGCCTCTCAGACGGTGGTTGAAGTCGATAGAATACCTACACACACGCACACGCACACGCACACGCACACGCACACGCACACGCACACACACACGTATGATACATACATGCACACGCACACACGCACACACAGGTTCGTGATATCCACTGACAGGCCTCTCAGACGGTTGTGCAAGTCGATAGAATACCTCCAGGTTTTGATAGCCTCTAGGGCCCTGTATTATAATATATATATGTATGTATATATACATATATATACATGTACATACTATATATATACATATAATACCTCCAGGTGTTGATGGATTCTAGGGCCCGGTATTTTGCCGACATACTGGCAGCCTCAAGACCACGGTACAGCTCGGCAACGTAGGCCACCCACCCGCGCCATGCCGCACGCAACAGCCTGTTAATAAAAAAAAGACAACACACATACACACACACACACACACACACACACACACACACACACACACACACACACACACATACTGTAAATAAAAAAAAGACAATATATGTATATGTATATGTATATGTATATGTATATGTATATGTATATGTATATGTATATGTATATGTATATGTATATGTATATGTATATATATACACACGCACGCGCACAGACACACAAACACACACACACAATAAATACTTATACAAATGTTGTGCCAATCACCAGCCGCCTGAAAAAACAAAAAAGGACAATATATATAAACACCCACCCACCCACCAGCCGCAGTGTGTGTGTACACACATACACACACACACACAATACACATATTTACACACAGGCTGTGCCACTCACCAGCCGCCTGTAAAAAACAAAAAAAGACAATATATAACTCACCAGCCACGGAAGTGCAGAGCCGCCCTTTGACACGTGCGCTTAGCCCCCTCATACTTGACCTGGACCTGGTAAGCGTCTAGTGTGTCAGTGTCAAAAGAGACCTAATACAGAGGCAAAAGAGACCTAATACAGAGGCAAAAGAGACCTGTAAGGACAAAAGAAAGAGACCTGGCAGGCGTCTAGTGCGGCAGCGTACTTGAGAAACCTTAGGTCAAAAGAGACCTAATACAGAGGCAAAAGAGACCTATAAAGAGACCTGGTAGGCGTCTAGTGCGGCAGCGTACTTGAGAAACCGCACCGAGATGGCGCACATATTATCTAACACGCGTGTGCTGCGGTGGTACTCATCCTGAATACATACAATAGTAAATAGTAAGTACTTTACTAGTAAATGGTAAATACTTACATACTAAGTAGCACGTACATAGTAAGTAGTAAAGAGCTAAAAGCGTGTGCTGCGGTGGTGCTCATCCTTGCAGATCGCGAAAGCCCAAATTTATGTATTATTTGTTTATCTATTTATATACACATTATCTAACACTGCGCTGGTACTCATCCTTGCAGATCGCGAAAGCCCAAATTTGGGATATTCTCAAAAATCAGTGCACTAGTACATTTATTATACCAAGTCAGTGTATTGAGGACTTTTCAGAATTTGTGCACCTTGCAGATCGCGAAAGCCCAAATTTGGAGTAAGGTCGCCCGTCGCATTCGAAGCTTCGCTCCTAGACTCACCTGGCACAACATAATAATAATAATAATAATTAAAAGAAGCCCAAATTTGGAACAATGTCGCCCGTCGCACTCGAAGCTTTGCTCCCAGACTCACCTGCAGAAAGAAATAGTAATATACATATACACATATAATATTAGAATGTACATATATAATACATATAATATGCGCGTCGCATGGGCAGCTTTGTGCTCCCAGACTCCCCTTGCACAAAAAAAATAAAAAATTACCAATCTGCGCTCACGCCTTTCAAATGCCAGCGTCACGTCGGACCGTTGTCCGTGGCGGGCTGGTGAAGTTTCGCCAGCGTGTGTTGAGAGCAAGAACTGGCCCACGAACTGGCCATGTTGCGCGGCGCGGCTTACCGTGGCGCTGGAGGTGTGAGCACTTTCCACCCTCCCTCCCTCTCTTTCCACCCTCCCTCCCTGTCTTTCCATCCTCCCTTCCTCTCTTAATCTCTTTCCTTTCTCCTCCTTTGCTCGTTCCACAGGCCAGGATGCGCCTCCTCCTCCTCCCCCCCCTACTTGGGTCAGGGCTTGCTGGCATTCTATCCCCTCCCCCTCCCGCCCCGAAGCCTCCGCCTCCACGCGCTCCCGCTCCCGCTGGTCAGCTGTCGCTCCTGCATGCAGGGGCGACAGCTGACCCGATGCTCGCTCCAGCTCCTTTGCCCTCGCCCGAGTTTTTGCACGCTCCCGCTCCCTCTCTCTTTCCTCTTTGCGCTCACTCCTCGGCCTCAGTGGCCCATGAACGTTAGAACAGTAGCCTGGTCTGCTCGCACAGATTCTAAGAAGTCAGCGCCCTACTGTATTTACTATATAAAGTCACTGAGAGTACTTTGAGAACTTGTGCCTGCGGAGAGTGGTGAATGCGGGCTCGCTGCCCCGCACCCCCATGTGTTTCCTTGCTTCTTGTGCGCGTATATCCTGTGGCTCGCGGCGCGTCTGAGGGGACGGCGAGAGAGCGTCGTGCTGAAAGTCGACCGTATGATGGACGCTGTGCGGCTCCAGCAGATTCAGCCAATTCCACTTTTCCAGGGGGTCCACCGTCTTGTCGCCGCCCGTGAAAAAGAAGGCTGGCACCGCTCTGGGGGCACCTTCGCCGGCCTCGCTGGAGCCCCCACAGCCACCCCCGCCCCTGCCAGCACTGTGCGACGAAAGCGGAGGACAGGCGCTCAGGGAGCAGTAAGTGTTGACGTACGAGGACGGGGAAAGCGCACGCGTCCGACCTCTGCCCGGAACCCTTTGATGTGACTTGGTCGTGAAGGCGGGCGTGGTGCTCGAGGTCCTTGTAGATGCCGGAGAGGTTGTCGAAGTCGTAGGCGTCGGAGTGATTCTCGAGGTCAGGGGCGCAGGCCCGCCACTAGTCATGAGGGCGGTCGTGGTGATCGAGGTCCTGGTAGTTGCTGAAGCGGCTGTATCAGCGACGGTCGAAGTCCTTGTTGGTGCTGGAGAGGTTGTCGAAGTCGTAGGTGCCGATGTGATTCTCGACGAGGAGGGCGCAGGTCCACCACCAAAGGCAGCATCATCGAGCTGCTGGCGGGGCATCATCATCCCCGCCAGCGCCGGCTGCCACCACTGGCAATCTCCAGCAACTCACACGACTTTCATGCGCTCAAAAAGCGTGTACTCTCTTTTGAAAAGAGTTTCGTGACTATGACCCTTCCTGTGTGGGGTTGAACGTCTCAGGTGGAAAGGGGAGGACTGCGTGACTTTTACTTCAGGGACTTGAACTCTGCGCGAGTGCGCCAGCGCCGCTGGCGCCCACTTGGTGCCGCTACCGGCCCGTCGCGGATTGGCGTCCCCCTCTTTCCCCGCTCGTGGCCGCTTGGCCTGCATGGCCAATTGGAACCGCGCGTCTTGTCCGAGCTCGGAGAACGTGATGAACGTCATGGACGCGGGCGATGACGGGCGCTGTAGCACGCTGACCGTGCACGGCACACACATGGGTATGCACGATGAAGAAGACCACAGGCACCATTTCTTTGACCTGAAGGCCGACGGTTGGTCCACGGCCCTATGCGAGTGCATGAGCCCTGATGCCACTTCCATTTTCGACTGGGGTTATGTGTGCACTTCCTGCGCCTGCCCATGCCTGCAGTTCTATTTCAACTGGCTCAGCATTCTCAAGGGTGCCCCGGTATGCGGCCTGCACCTGAAAACATGCCGCTGCTTGCTGCTGGGACCAGCGACCCACACATGCTTCATGGCCTGCACGATGCTTGCATGCTTGCGCTGTCAGTGCCAGGATCTGTATTCTCGCCCCGCGCCTTGTGTGCCGCCTTTGAGGGCATGCCTGCAAATGCTCCTTCACTGGCATTTTGTGTCAACAGGACGAGAGATTCTATTGCATGGCAGGCCCCTGTTGCAAGTGCGGGGACCCAGTGCATGCTGCCAGTATGACGTTGTGCTGCATTGTCGGCTATCCATTTACCTCCTGCAGAGTTCGCGGGGTAAGTTTGGCATGCCGCTCTCCACCAGATTTCGCGTCCCGTGGCTCACATTGCAACATGCATGGTCCTGCGGGTGTGGGTGTTCATAATGTGGTAGGTGGGGCTGAGCCCGAGTGTTTGCACTTGCCTTGCCGTGATGCGAATGCATACTTGCGAACAGATGATTCGAGAAAATACCAAGGTTGAGGGATCGGCCTTAAAGGATTTCTTGTTCTCGTGCTGTTGCAACGCTTTATCGCTTGCACAAGAGGCGCGGCATCTTGACGCAAATCCATATAAAGGTGGAGAGATCATTCCGCTGCCGATGTGGCGAAAGTGCTTCAAACCATGTTTTCCCGTGCAAAAACGCAATGAGCGCTTGTTGTTGAGCGCGCGAGAGGTATCTCCCGTTTGCTCGAAATTGTCCGCTGCCTTCCATCCAGGACGTCGCTTGCGCAACGGCCGATAGAAAAGCTCTGCTTAGCGGCTAACGCAACATTGCACCGCGATGTGTGTGGCAGGGTGAGACGGAAAAATGTAGGGCCTTGTTGGGTGCTGGCGCAAACGTAAACGTGCGCGACGGAAACGAGAACACTCCTTTGATGGGAGCAGCAACCTACGGGATGCTAGAGACTGTAGACTTTTTGATCAAAGCAAAGGCCGAGCTGAATGCCGTGGATCGCATTGGTGCAACGGCCCTCGTGAAGGTAATGTCTCTGGTCCAAACATCACTCTTATGCTCGTTTACAGCATACTCTTTTTGAATTCTGCTCAACATGACTACCCAAGTATTTGTGCCAAAATGATTTTATCTCTGGTTGTTCTTTTATCTTTATCACCATGCTTCACATTCGTTGCTGTTGCTGTATGTACTCTATTCAAGTAACCATGGGCCTCATTGCTTGGGAATTTTGGTGTAGGCGGCTCAAAAGGGGCACTTTGAGACGGTATTCCTGTTGTGGGATTCAGGTGCCGAGGTCCAGACCAAAGATTCTTACGGGTGATCAAGCTACACATGCTAGTAATATGAATCCCGTGAATGTGAAACTTTGCGAAGACACGTTCTCACGCTAGGCGTGTGACGCTTCCGACCAACCCCCCCTCAGGAAATCGGCGTTGGATTATGCTGTTGGGGAGACCAAAGAAACGTTGAAAGCTATCCTGCGCATCAAGGTAATACTTCCATGTGCTTTCTTCGTATGTTATTGTGATTCGTTTTCGTCCGTGCGGAAGCACCATTTTGTTGCCTTTGCGCACCATTTTGTTGCCTGTGCGCGAGCCTCAATGTGCGTTTCATTTGAGATGCAAGTCAGCCACCAACATCTGATTGACAGAGTTACGATTTTGGCTTCCTGCGTCTCTGCACCTCTACCATGCCCCCTGGTTTCGCTGACCCGCACCTGTCCATTTGCTTTTCCATCGGCACCATTCCTTGTGACTTAAGGAGGACAACAGCGGTGCGGACGAACTGATTCGAGTGAACCGCGCCAAAACCTAAATTTGCTACAGTCAGATCGCTTTTTGGTTTAGCACGCCTCTACTCCATTCAACAAAATTTCATTTTGATTAAAAAAGTAAATGCCACCCCATGTCAAACTGAACACGGGACAATATGGCTGCAATCTTTGAAAAGAACAGGCAATCCGTGCACGATTACAGTGCCTATTACCTATTGAACAATACTTATTACCCCACCGACCCTTTACATCCATGCTGCCAAATTTAACATCTCGAAATCGTTCCAATTTGCACATCTATTTCGTCACGCACGTAGGCAAAACGCGCGCACCAGATATCTGTCCCCGCCGTAACCCTTTCATATGCACGTATTTGACTTTCCGCCTAGCTTCTTGCGGCGAGGCCAGCCAATGGTCTGTGCCCAACGCCTTGCTTATCGCACTTTGTCGTACGCCACAGGGGGGGCGCTCTTGTACCCCCAGCTGCTGCCGGCATAACCGCCCAGGGGATGATCCTGTGCGTGAGAATGTATGTGCATGCATGCGCGCACGTGGGCGTTTCAAACAGTGTCAAGACTGATCTTGCCGCGTTCATGGCGGATTGAGTGTGCTTAGAGCTACGCTTTCGCTCTGCCAGCCGTGCGTTGTCTCGCGAGCATGTGTATCATTGTAAGTCCCGACCTGTGACATGTTATTCATGGATTTGACGAAAGCCATATAGTTGAAGCCGTTCATACCGTCTGGAGCTGGAATGTCAGACTCAAACTGTCCAGTTACACGCTCAATCTCGTCGTAGTCCAATAACACCTCAAAGTTCCGTTGTAAACATTCCTTCAGCTCTTCATGCGTCAGGTATCCTTTATTCCCAACGTCCGCCTTCATGAGAGCGCGGAGGGGGTGCTTACAGTCGACCATGCGCGATGCCGTTTTGCTCGTTTTCGAGCGATCATTCATGTGCTGATGAATCAAAGCGACGCATTGCCGCGTCGACCGAGTGCCAGAAAAGGGGCCCGGCTTCCGAGATTGCGTGAGCGGACGCTTCTCGTACACTGCGCACATAAAATAATTAATCTGCGTGAAAAGACAGGTGAGAAGTTCAAAACCCGCTTGCACTTCGCAGAACCAGAGAGGGGCAAGATTCTGGAGGCGATGGCGCTCGCTTGCCAATAGAAGGGCTAGCATTCATATGTGGTGACACTTCTCACCAGTAAGGTAGTTTTTGTCCGCAATCGGCTCTGACTTGTGCAACACAGAGCTCTTGTAGAGCCACTCCCCAGCCAGGTAACGACGGTCGGCGGCGTACGGACAGTTCCTTTGAAGCTGGTTAATGTAGGCTTTCGACTCCACAGCCGTCCTCATGGGCGCGACACCGAACTCCTGGCAGATGGTTCGGCGCACCCCCGCGCGGCTGCCCCACGGATCGGGGCGAAACTGTTCTGTGAAGTTGTGTGTGCTGGCCGCGAACGCGGCTGCGCGCGCCGCTAATTGAACCTGCATTTCGGGGATGCAGTGCAAGGTGTAAGCCACCACTCAGCGATGCTGAAACACATAGCCTCCCTCTTTCCGCGAGTGGGCTGACAGCGTGCGAAAAGCAATACCGGCGACGGAGTCTTGATAACACGCAGCATAGCAAACTCGGGCAGGAGGTTGTCGTCGATGTTCGTGGGCGTCTCCCAGCCCATGGACCGCTTGCAGCGGGTGGTGACGGCGCCCCCATTGCGAATGACGTTGGTGTAGCCCATGTCCTCGTAGCTCAGGGTGGGCCGCGCCGATATCGACTGCGTGTCGTGATTGTCCTGCAGAGACCGGACCGCAAAGACCACGGGGTGTGCCATCAGCGCGGCTGACGCTTAACACGGGCATGCGGCCGCGGCATCGTCGCTGCTGCGTTCGGCCAGCAACCCTCTGGGCACCAGCGCCGCGGTCCCTGTGCAGCACAAACGCAGAACAAACGGCACCTGCGCGGCGCAGGCGCGGGGGATGCCGACGCACCTTCCACTTGACGCGCCCGAGGTCGAGGCCGGGAACCGCCATGCTGGTGTGCAGGCGGTAACACGCAACTCGCACGTAGCTGCGCGGTCTTGCCGTTCGGGCGGCCCTGAATCTTGGCCCTGAATTATCAGTCCACCTGCCGTTTTGTGGGGACCCGTATAAATAGGGGAGAGGCCCGAACTTTACGACAAAGAGTCGGAATGACTGAATGACATTGACAAAAGGTAGTGAAATCTAATCGTTTCGAAAAATCTCGTTTCGAAATGGATCGATTTCCGGGCGAGCCTGAAAAGAAACACATTCATCTCGAAGATTGTGGAGATTCTGTTGCCTACACCGGTTTCCCCTCATGTGCAATCCCGTTACGACAGAAAAATGGCACCGCACACAGCAGGGTTGCACAAAGAAGGGTTTGCAACGCTAGCTTTTGGAGGGGCTGAGAGGCGGAGAGACGGGGACGTCCAGGAGCACTACGCTCTCAATCGAGGCAACGGCCAAGATTCGCGACCGCATCCTGCCGTAAGTTCCAAGGCAAGGAAAGAGCGCGAGAGGCACGGCGAGAGGCACACAGAGGGGCGAAGCCCAGATGCAGCACGGCCGCTCAGCGGGTTGAAGACAGCTGCAGATAGGTATCCCGGCGGAAACACTGGCGCGTGCCGAGCCGGTCCCCAGAGCCAGCAAAGTCGCGGGGGCATCCACGAACTCGGCGATGGCAATCGCATGTCGAAATCTCATTCGCCACTTGCATCTACCAGTCAAAGGACTGCGCAATTACCGACGAAGGACGGAGTGAGAGATCGGCCTTCGTTTCGCTCAATTCCAGCAACGCTTTTTCAAGCCCCACCTGCAGCTCCTGTGCGCCCTGTTAGGACTGCAAGCGTTCCCCGGGACACCCATGCGGGAATGCGAGACAACAGAGATTATCGGAACGAACGCGAGGGAGAGAGGCGAGCAAAAATGAGCCAAGCTCTTGTCGTCTTAATGTCAAAGCTTCGAGACCCGACCAAGCTGTACGCAGTGCAAACAATGATGCAGCGCTGGATGTCTCAGCGATGCGTGCGCTCTGCCGTCGTAGCCTTCGACTACTGGCGCCAGGGCGCAGTATGCTCGTCATTCCACAGGCGCTGCCACCGTTCGGCATGTGAGCGTGTGTGGTCAGAGTGGTGCCACAGTACGCAGCAATCGTCGGAACTGCGCCTTCTGTATGCACGGATTCTACATCGAGACGTGGCTGTATGTTTCATGGCATGGAGATGCCAGACGGAGCGATTTATCACAGATTCTTCGCTCATTGCAGACATCAATTATGTTGAAAGTGTATTGGCCCACAAAGTGCTCTGTCTGGAGCAAGTGCTTTCAGACACGGTGCCAAGACTGGTACGCGACAAATGCGCTGCCAGCGACTTCTACAAGGCACAAGCTGCCAACTTGAGGCAGGAGAAGCAGGCGCTTGAATCTGATTTGCTGCAGTTGCAAGGGCAGTTGCGGAAGGAAATAATGCGTGGCGATTGGTTGGAGCAGCAGGTGAGGGCAATGGCCGTTCTTGCTGCAACTCTGCCACCGACTCAGATGAACCGTGCCGGAGGAAGGCCTGGGCGACAGCAGGGGGGAAAAGACGACAGGCGACCTCTTGCTGGAGGCAATAGTAATGTTGTTGGTCAGGGTGTGTCTGGCGGGGCGGCGCTGACTATCTCTTCTTCGCCGATGCCGCAACGGCAACTGCCTCCAGCGGAACTTGAAACAACTCTCGTTCCGCGCTCGCTTCAACTCGGCGGTGGCGATGGACAGCGTGCCGTGATCAGCAACAACACAAATGAGAGATCAGCAACAACACGAATGAGAGACATCACACTATTGCGATGCGCGTCGGGGAGAGTTGGACTGCAAATTGTCAAATCATTTCACGCCGATGTGCCTGTGTTTGCGCAAAACTTGCATCGTCAGCTGCGTGAGCAGCAGCAGCTGCTGCTGAGCGAGGAAATGGGAATGATGACAGTGCAAGGGATAGGCTCTCCAAAGGCGACATCGCCTGTGAAACCGCACGTTTGCTATGTAATAACACATCTCAAGCCGAATGCTCCAGCTATTCTGAGCGGCAATGTGCAGGAGGGCGATCATATATGGCGGGTAGACGACACTTGGACGTTTTCTCTCTCTCCGGACCAAGTAACGAGTATGCTGAGCGGTGCGCCGGGCTCTTCAGTGGTGATCACCGTCTCCTCGCCTTCTCTTCGCTCATGTGGCCTCGCGTCTTCAACCCCAGCGAGCATTACTAGCGGTTCGCCTTGAGCTTTACTCGGAGGTGAAGCAGAAAACGACTTGCAGTAGTAATAAGAAGAGGAGCAGCAGCCCCATGCGTGCTCCTTCTCCTGGTCGTTCAATAAGGAAGTCTTGATTCAGAGGGGTGATCATGGAGGCCGTGCAATCAGGTGAATGAGCAAGGGGGTTGGCGGGCGGATGGTTTGGACTCTGGGTGTCTTGATTGAAATCTTTAATAAAAAAATTTGATTTTTTTTTATCTGCAGCCAGCCACGGAGTAATGTTTTACTCTCAATCTTCCGGTCTGTGCAAAGGTGGAGCGCCAATATGTGTACTGAATGTATGTGCTGTGGAAATATATGTATGTATGTATGTATGTATGTATATGTACACACACACACACACACACACACACACACACACACACACACACACACACACACACACACGCACACACACACACATGTACGTAAACATCAGCACTTCGTTTTGTTGCGGGTTTGAATCTGAGTTTTGTGTGGATATGGTTTTTTTGTAATTTGCCCCTTTTCCAGAGTACGGATGTTTCTTACGTCTATATGCTTATCATCTCTTGAGGATGTGTTCCTTTTGTTCACAAGTGTCTGTTTGTGTGCACACGTGTGCATACAGAAAGAACACCAAGACAGAAGACACTGTACAGACAGCTTTCTATACGCATTCCAGAGGAGCGAATCACGCGTGATGACGATGCCTCTCTCGATGAGTAAGCCTCACTTCAAACGTTCAAAGAAACGTGCCAGGACGAGGTCCCTCTCGGCAAGATAGAACTTATTTTCCCTGGCGTCATCATCTCTCATCTTTCGCCTCATGTCCTTTGTGCTGAAGGATTTAGCAAAACTGGCTATTTCCTAAATCCATTTAAAAAAATGTGCACAATTTTTTTCTAAAAAATGCACATCCTGCATATAAAAAATGCACATCCTGAATTAATAATAAATATTTGAGCATGATGTGATCCTGGACCTCAGTGGGAAAAGGATAAAGGTGTGTGATTCTGCAAACGGGAATCAATTTTTTATGAAAAGGGGCCGTGATACCCGCTGATAGTCACGTGAGAATGCTGCGGGAGACAGCGTCGGTGCGATAGAGGGCCGAAAGCGTCGCATCGCCTGCGCCGCCTCCTGAACCCGCCTCCTCAGCCTCGCGGTTGCTGCCCCGCACGTGGCCATTGCGCCAAGAGAGGCGTTTTCGAGGCTTGCGCGACTTCCCCCGCCAGTCAACAGCGACATGAATGTCTGCATTGTCAACCGATTGGCGCGCAGGCAAGTTCGTGACGCCCTTGTGACCGTGCACCGCAACCCTGCCATACGGATCAACCGTGACCGAACCTTTGTTGGTGTCTTCGGTCCCCGCGCCCTTGACCATGGCCCGCCGCATCAGCAGCGGATGGGCACGCAGAGTTGTCTGCACCAAAATTTTGCTATGATCCCGCCCGCTGTTGCCATACACAGCCTCTGTCCGACACAGTGCCTCCTCCGGGCTGGGGGGTGGAGGGGGGGGGGGGTGGACGGAAGTCTCGCGGCCTTCGCCCCAGGAATCTGCTGTCTCTGTCTGCCGTTGCTCCCCCTTCTGTGTATCAGATACATTATAATTAAGAGGCATACCGCATGGGGGGTACTTATTAAGATGTATACCCCCATACACATGGATGAAGACAAGAATACGCCATACGCGGTATGGGGGAAGACAGCAATACGCCATACGCGGTATGGTTGAAAGCAAGAATACACCGCGTATGGATGAAGACAGACATCCGCCATACACGGTATGGAGGAAGACAAGAATACGCCGTACGCGGTATGGATGAAGACAGAAATACGCCATACGCGGTATAGATGAAGACAAGAATACGCTATACGTGGTATGGATGAAGACAGGAATACGCCATACGCGGTATGGTTGAAGACAAGAATACGCCATACGCGGTATGGAGGAAGACAAGAATACGCCATACGCGGTATGGGGAAAGACAGCAATACGCCATACGCGGTATGGTTGAAAACAAGAATACGCCATACGTGGTATGGAGGAAGACAGAAATACGCCATACGCGGTATGGACGAAGACAGGAATACGTGTATGGGGGGTATTTATTCACCTGCCGTTGCTCTCCCTTCTGTGCATCTGAGTGCGCCAGAGACACTCCTTGCACCGAGAGCATCTGTGCGAAAGCGG
>Ga0315905_10006215_pt1 | contig 12133 bp, 6 predicted proteins | sample LakEriMetagenome_5_FD_203522 | JGI IMG/M metagenome (GOLD analysis project Ga0315905, IMG submission 203522) | Freshwater fungal communities from buoy surface, Lake Erie, Ohio, United States - Buoy 4 MA121 | ecosystem: Environmental > Aquatic > Freshwater > Lake | place: USA: Lake Erie, Ohio...
CATGCGGGGTGTCGATGGTAAACAACAAAGTACCCCATCGATTGAAAATCTTTACCTCCCATTCTAGCATGAATCGATTGGGAATCCAGAAATAATCATTATCACCATCTCCATTGGGAGTTACCACAGAGGGTATCTCGCCCTCAATACAGTGCTCTATACCTGCATCACAACCCAGCAAAGACTCCGCAAAAGTTTCAATCCAAACGGTATCGTAGGCAAAACAACCATCAATCTCCGCTATGGCCAGCAACATAAATTGCCCTGGATTTTCATAAATATGATAAATGGTATCGGGCATTGTGGTAAACAATGATGAGGTGGTATCTCCAAACTCCCATAAAAAACTCTCAGCATTTCCATTGGCCATGAATTGGGTTAACAACGGATAATACCCTCCCAAATAACCCTCCAACTCGGGATGTGCCGGTGCCGCTTGGAAAATATTAATGCTCGGCAAATGAACAATCATATTCTCTGAAGTTGCATTGGAACACCCGAACTCATCTGTTCCTACCACTGTAATTTCATCCGAACTATTTCCCAAGAAATCAAAGGATAATCCGTTGTATGATCCATTCCATACCGCTGAAACCACCCCAGTTACGTTCATTGTTATCGATTGACCTAGACAAACAGAATTATCCGCCACCACAATATCCACTTCCGGCAATGGATGTACCGCCAAAATCAAATTCAACGGATCCGATTCACAGCCCGCAGCTGTCGCCACCGCAGTGTAATTACCTGATTGACTCACCTGGGCATTATTCAAAACTACAGGATCTGCATTGCTGATAAATCCTCCTGGCCCTGTCCAAACGAAATTACTGCCACCAACTGAAGCCATCGCATCTAAGATGACGGTCTCCCCCTCACAATAGTCATCTACCTGTTGAATGGTGACATTCGGGATAGGATTGACTTGGACTTCGGCTGTAATGAGGGAGGAAACACAACCATCCTGCTCAATGGTCAAAGTGACAGTTCCATCATTGTTCAAAGTGGCTGCACCAGTGCTCCAAGTTTCGCCATTCTGCTGACCTGCACCAGGAATATTCCAAGTGTAATTGGCAATAGAAGCATTTTGGTAGGTAATACAACAGTTACCATGCTCGCTCAGAGATTTGATTTCATTTAACCAACATGCATATTGCGACCAATGAAAATACAAATTGGCATTCAATGCATTTTCAAAATAATACACAATTTCATCGGGAGTGTTCACTCCTCCTGCAGACTGGAGAGTGTCACACTGACCATTAGATCCAATCATGATTCCGCCCCATGGTCCAGCACCATTTCCATGGGCGGGAGTATATCCTACCTGAGGAGCTGTTTGAATGGACACAATTCCAGGATTGACTCCTGTAATGGCCGTCACAAAATTCCCCTGTCCACAGTTATTATTGTTTTGGGTTGAATTAAACCCCGCATATACCACCTCCGTGATATTTCCTACAAACGGCCCAGAAAAATTCACCTGTATTGGCTCGTAGGTACAAATACCTACTTTCAAATTGGGAATATTTTCATCCACATTAATGTTTAAAATTCCACCGTCATAATTGGAGTAAATCACCAAGTTACCCGCCGCATCACATACATTACTATTACTTCCAGTGTTATTAATGGCCGTTAAACTTAGAAGCTCTCCTTCGCAAACAGGGGAGTTTTGGTTGATCAATCCGGTAGGAATGGGGAAAACTTCAAATGATACTCCCGCTGGTGAGGAGCTGCATCCATTTTGGGAAACGATGACCTCGTAGGCCCCTTCTTGTTCTAGCTGGACATTGTTGATGAGTACACTCGCCTGACCACTCGTAAATCCGTTCGGACCGAACCATTCATAGCTTGCGCCTGGCAATACGTTTGCGTTGATAGCAAGATCATCCCCAACACAAAAAGATGTGTTGCTGATACTCGCTTGCGCAAAAGGGATTTCGTTGACAACAACATTTGTACTCGAAGCTAAAGAAGGACATGATGCTGAAATCACCACAACGCTATACTGGCCGGCAATCCCATTGTTGGCATTAACGATAACCGGAGAAGGTTCTGAAGAACTAAAGCCGTTGGGTCCCGACCACTGATAAGAAGCTCCTGAAATGAGGTCACAGGATAAAATCAGTGAATCACCATTGCAAAGTGGCCCATTGTAGGAGGCCTGGGTGCTCGGCTCGGCCAGCACATCCACATATACCGAATCCCATTCGGAGACACAACCATTGCTAGTGACTTGCAATGAATAAAAACCTTCTGTATTAGCGCTTACACCGCTCAATAAGGGAGACTGCTCTGAAGATATGAAATTGAGTGGCCCTGCCCATGAATAAGTGGCATTGGACAGTGTATTACCGATCAATTGAATGTTTCCGCCTATACATGCGGCACCACCTGAAGTAGGTTGGGCATTGGGCGTTGAGTTTACGGTCAACACCACAGAGGCAATTGGAGAAGAACATCCTGAGAAGTTAGCAGTAACATAATACGTTCCCGATTGATTGACAGCTACATTGTTTAAGACCGGATTTTGTTGTCCACTGAAAAAATTTGCCGGACCAAACCATTGATAGGTAACTCCGGGAAAAGTAGAGGTTTGCAATTGAACATCGGCCCCAACACAAACAGGATCAAGGGAAGAAGGCATGGTACTTGGCACAGGAAAAGCACTATAGGTCAAGGTAGTAGTATCCGCGCAATCCAAGCCTGGATTAGTAATCAATGTAATGGTATAAGTTCCAGGATTTTCGTAGGTAAAACTAGGTTGAAATAAATTGGAAGTATCCGCATCGCTTCCCGAAACTCCAAAATCCCAATGATAGTTTGTAGCGTTCACAGAATTATTGGTAAAATTAACTACTGCTCCGACACAATTGGATTGGTTGGAAGGTAGGCCAATGGCCGCTGTCGTTGTGGGATCGCAGAGCACTACATTGAATTGGTAATCCCTTCTGATGGTGTTGATCAAAACTCCATTTCTGTACTCAGCCACACAAAGGGCTATGGCATAAGTACCCAATTGATTCGCCACCCCACTCATTACACCCGATTGGGGATCGACTGTCATGGCTGGACCGCTCGCTATGGGGTAACCGGTGGAATATCCGGCTGCCCATGTAACGGCATTGTATGGCGGAGCCGTGGGAGGATTGGGAGTAGGAGCCGTAGAGGTGCCCCCAAGATATGGATCGCAAAAAGAATACACCAAAGAATCACCGTCCACATCTGTAGCGGCCGCATCGTACACGAAACTAGATCCCAGACACAAAGCCACAGGAGGTTGAGCGTTAAAAAGCGGACTCGAATTTTGAACACTCACAGCATTCGTCCCTGGAACGGTGGCCGTAAGGGTAATGCCACTATTTGCAGGATTGGTAATGTTATCAATACTATTATTACGACAGCATCGCTGATAAGAAATAACATACCCTGATGCCGAAAATGGCAATGTAACAGTGGTTTGATAAATGGCCTTTTCAACACAGAGATCGACGGGCACAGACAAACATGGATCATTGAGTGTAATGGGCACTAAACTCACATTGGCATTATTCAAAGGGACAGAAACGGTTTGGAAAATTCCGCCACCCGCATTGTAAATTCCGATAGCCGCATTGGCATCGAATCCGGTTCCGTTGGTATTGGAAGGGCCACAGTCACGATAGACAATCAAAGTTATTTGATAACTATTGTTACCCAAATGGATATAAGATAAATCACCGCCAAATATGTGCGTTGCAAAACTGCTGATATGTCCTAAAAGCAGTATTAGAAGGATTAAACCAATTTTTCTCATTTTATTTCACAAGTTGAAACGTTCCCTGTCGTTGGAAATGTACGCCATCTTTTCCAATGGCGTGTATAGTATAAAAATAAACTCCAGATTCGAAGGCATCCCCATTCCAATGACTCTTCGGAATGTCCCAGTAATGATTGGGTTCTGTAATACTCCCCACTAAAATTCCCCACCGATTGAAAATTTGAATATCCAATTCTTTCAAATGCACATTCGGAACCCAAAAGAAATCATTATGTTCATCACCGTTCGGGGTAATGATATTAGGAATTGCGAACTCTGCACACTCCACATAACCGTCAGGACAGCCAATAGCCGCTACTCCATATGCATTGACTAAAATGGTATCGGTAATTGAGCATCCATTCAAATCACCTGAAACAACAGCAAAATAAATATTTTCTGATTGGTACTCATGACTGAAAATTACCGCAGAGTTGTTGCCCCCCTCCACTGGACTATCATCACCAAAATCCCAAACAAAAGAGGTACAATTGGTGCTGACTGAAAACTCCACCGGTAATGGTAAATATCCCTCGACAGTGCCGGGATTGTTTATAGATTCAGGAGTTGCGTTTGCAATGATGATCGGTTGTGTCACCACCACTTCCAATTGATCGGCTCCACTGCAACCATTGGCGTCAATACCTACAACAGAATACTCTGTATTAGTATTTGGAGAAACTGTTGGATTTAAACTCTGTAATTGACCGGGTTGCCATACCGCTTGAACTACGCCACTCACAGAAAGTTGGGCAGTTTGACCATAACAAATAGAATCTTGGCTAATGGAAGCGACGACTGTTGGATTCTGCCAAATGATTACTGAAGTTGAGCTCAATTGAGATGCACAACCATTTTGAGTGACAACCAATTGGTATTCCCCGGAATTATTCAACTGAGCTGCGTTAATGACGGGAGCAGAAGCTGTGGAGGAGAATCCATTGGGTCCTTGCCACTGATAGGTCATACCATTGGAGGTATTGGTACTCAATTGCAATGTACTTCCCACACAAACGGGTCCGCTATTTATAGGATTCGCGATGGGAATCGGATGAATGGTAATAGCAACACTTTGTGGATTTGAAATACATCCATTGGCAGCCACTATCAGGGAATAATCTCCTGCTTCTGCTAATGACACTCCTGGAAATTGAGGATCTTCTTCCGAAGATTCAAAGTTATTGGGTCCCGTCCATGAATAGGTTCCGTTCTCAACAGTAGTGGCCATCAAATTCATGTTATCCCCTGCACAAATTGGGCTATTACTGGAAACGCTAAACGAGGGGATAGGAAAAATTTGCAAGTTCACATTAGAGATAGACGACTCACAATTATTAGCGGTAATTGACACTGAATACACTCCAGTGGAGGCCGTAGCAACTCCGTTCAACATAGGATTCTGACTATCGGAAGTGAATCCATTGGGGCCAACCCAATGGTAATTGGCCCCTTCATAATCGGTAGCAAACAATGTGATATCATCTCCCTCACAACCTTGAGATAGAGAAGCCGAACCCACTACTTCAGGGATGGGATTTACCACTACCTCTACTACAGATGCGCTCGAAGGACAATCACCCGCAATGGCAACTACACTGTATGTTCCGGCATCATTCAAAGATGCGCCGGTTATCAGAGGATTTTGATCAATCGATGAAAAGCCATTGGGCCCTGTCCATTGATACGATGCAGAAGAAATAGAATTGGCCAATAATTGAAGATCCTCACCATCACAAATAGCGCTGATGGGAGCCGCTTGTACTATTGGATTAGGGGTTATTTGAGCATTTATTGAACTCGCGGCTGATACACAGCCATTATCTGTCACTATCAAACTATAAGTACCCTCATTGAGCACGCTTGCATTCAGAATCTCAGGCGTTTCTACTTCCGATACGAATCCATTTGGACCTGACCATACATAACTGTCCATATCAGGATTTCCTATCAATAACAACGATTGACCCTCACAGACAACGCCTGCCGTTTGCGGATTGGCAATGGGCGTGGGAGTAATGTTTACGGTTACTGGAACTAAACTGGAAAAACAGCCATCAGCACTGGCCGTAACGTAATATACTCCACCCGTATTGATATTCACATTGGATAAAACAGGATTCAACGCGTTGGAAAAATAATTGTTGGGGCCAATCCAAGTAGTTACACCGGGAATACTCAAATTGGCATTCAATTGAACATCGTCTCCCACACAATTCGACTCACTGGCGGTAGGTGAAGGGATAGGAGTGGGATTGACTTGAACAAAAATGGAGTCTAGATCCGAACTGCAAATGGTAGATCCCATTGCATAGATGTATTGTGATTCAGAGATGGCATTGTTCAAGGAAGATGTCGTAGAAAGTTGCTGTCCGAAAGAATCTGTCCAAATAAAACTCTCTGCGCCAACCGCATTCAAAGTAACCGTTTCTCCCAAACAAATCACGTTATCAGGCGATGAAACATCAGTAGCCGCTGGGACACCATTATTGGGCACAGTAAATGTGAAATTAGATGCCGTTGCGCACGGCATTCCCGTGTCGAAGATGCTGATCGTGTAATTCCCTGCAGGAACATTGGTGATATGGTCAGTAAAATTTCCCGGAATACCTACCCAAGAGGTGATAAAAGGACCAATTCCATTCACTATGGAAACATCCACGCCACCTGAAGCATCACCACATGTTGTGGGAGTAATAACAGGATCCACCGCTGCTACACTCGTTGCACAAGATATAAAATCGATGAATATGGCCGAATCGTATGAAAAATCACCCGCATCCGCAATGGCCAATTTAAAGGTATATTCTTGACAAGCAATCACATCTAAAACGGGGGTAAGCACTGTGGTGACTCCATCGTATGCAATCGTAGTTGAACTGGCATTATTTACATAAAATGCATTGTTTAAATTGGGGTTTACATTATTAATGGAGACCGGTGTTCCATTGGGCAGTTGTGCAACATTTAAATTGTTGTAGGTTCCACCTGCAGGATTTGGACCACTGACAAAAAAACCAAAGACATCATTGAAATTGCCCCCTACAAATTCAGGGTATTCTTCCGATCCGAATACAAAACGCAAAGCCAACGTGTTGCATTGAGGAACCAATGTAATGGTGATAATACAAACATCGTTAGTGGCACCGGCTGCAATCGCCGTCAATTGAGGATCCGTCACGCTTATATTATAAGTACCTGATGCAAAAGAAGAGGCAGCTCCCGCTGCCAATGTGGCCGTTCCTGAGGACATGATTAAGCCGCTATTAAACCCCAAAGAGGTGGACATTCCATTGGAAAACACACCGTATTGATTGACATTACAATTGATGATCGGTTCCCCCACAATGGTAATTCCATTTCCAAATGCCGAACCGCCCAAAGAAGCGGCAGGGACACCCGGAGTGATCTGTAGTTGACTTAGTCCATTCATAGACACACCGCAAAAAATTACCGCCACTGCGATAAATCGCGAAAATGCATTTCTACAATTATTTTGATTGCTCATTCTCTTTAAATAATTCAAGTATATAATTTCCTCTTGCGGATTTTTCATCTTCATTCAATTGCTCAAGATACCTTCCTTTTGGCAATTCAAAGACAGCTGCATCATCAGAAAAGTTGTCTTTCAGAAACCATGCATTGACCGCATTTCTCTGATTGTTGAGCAAAGTTTCAGCTACCTTGCCCATTGGACCTATGTATAATATAGGTTTTTGAGCAGGTAAATAATCATAGTACTTGGTGGTAAAAAAATCTTTGTTATAGTCTGCCAAGCAAATCACCAACGCAGACGCCGCTGCCAGGCGCTCGAACACCTGCTGACCTTGGTCGGGGTAAATCTTCACTTGCTCCATTCCGTTAAAATATTCCCGAAAACGTTTCCAATCTTTGGAATAAATCTCCCATCTCACTTGTTTTTTTTCTAAAATGATGTCCTTCCAAACACCCATATACGTATCCATGCCCACATAAAACTGTCCTGAATAAACCACTAAATCGGATTCTGTATTGATTCCTTGGGATTGCATCCAATCTTCCCAATCAAAGAAATGTTTCAAGTGCACCTTTTTATGAGCAAATTGAGGCAAAGGAATTTCGTCTAGTAGAGACATCGTAGGACTTGAAACAAAGTGAGCATTGGCAAACATACTTCGATACCTCTCTTCCTCTCCCCTTCTCTGAAAAATTGATAGATTTTGCATCCCCCAATTATTAGCCCGCAGCCAGGGATCTCGGATATCGATCCATATCGGCAATTGAAACTGAGCACTCCATTGACTGACGGTGGTAACCCAGCTAAAAGGTGGTCCAGTTACAAACACCGCTTCAATTTGATTATGACTTTTTATAGTATTCAAAGTGCTCTGCAGTTCAGATAAGCTCCACCTTCCTTCATCAAAAATGGAATACTCTCCAAGCCAATGGGCTTTCCAGGCATTGCATTTAAAAATTAATTTATCTATTAGAGAAAGATTGGAATTCTTGGCCAACTTTCCCGGATTAATCTCGTACCTCAGCAATAACTGATGTTCCATCCAATCTAATGGCTTCAATTCGGAACTATCGCCCCAATTCGCATGCACTAAATGAACCTTAATGCCTTGCTCTAAAAAAAAATGGGTTAACTTTCCCCAACGCCTTCCTCCAATTCCAATGAATGGAGGCGACTTAAAATTCACCACCATTACCTCTTTCATTAGGCAATTGTTTGAATATTAGAGTAAATTTTTTCAATAGCATCTATGCTCTTAATTCCATCCATTCCGTCTACGGAGAGTTTCTTTCCGCTTTTTAACTCATGGAGAATCGCGTAATAAACTTTGATATGATTACCTCCAAAATCTTGATAAAGATTGAACTCATCTTGCACATCTTCTCCCCAATTGATGCCCGGTAAAGGATAGCCCTCAACACTCCAATGATCAAATTGATTTAAATATGGCCCGCCAATTTTAACCGTACCCTTTTCTCCAACAACGGCAATACTGCCTTCAAAGTTCTTTTGATGTGCCAAAGTGGTCCATTGAACACTTCCCAAGGCTCCACTTGAGAATACCAAATTGGCGCTCCCCAAATCTTCCGTCTCAATCATTTGTTGTCTTCTAGTACAAAATCCATTAGCCGCCACTACCTCACCTCCCCATTCCACCATCAAGTCGATAAAGTGACTCGCATGTGTGTACAACGCTCCTCCCTCCTCTTTTAACTTTCCACGCCATGAGGAAGCAGTATAATATTGATCATTTCGGTTCCAAAGAACATGTGCCTCTATAAAATATATCTTCCCCAACTTTCCAGATTTAATCAAATGGTCTAAAGCAAACACAGGAGTATTGAATCGGTTTTGTTTCACCACCCATAATTTGCACTCGCATTGCCGGGAATACTCAATCATTTTTCTAGCCTCGTCGGTTTTGAGAGCCATTGGTTTTTCAACGATAACATGAACCCTCCTTTGCAGACACATCATGGTTTGCTCGAAATGTAAATGATGGGGTGTCGCTATGACCACAATATCCACATCTTCGGCGGATAACATAACTGAGATATCATTGTATTGATTGACACCTCTCCATTGCATTATTCGCTCCTCATCCACATCACAAATCGCAACGAGTTGAAAGAACTCAATTCCATTGATCATTTCAAAGTGCCGTCTACCAATGTGACCCATGCCAACAATGGCTATCCGCATAACTTTTGAAACTCCTTCTAACTTCATGAGGGCAATTTAAGAAAGATTCCAACAAATTAAAGCAACTTGAACTTCTATTCAAATTAATTTATTATTATTGCAATACACCTAACGAATACTCCTTATGACCAAAAAGCAAATTTCACTAGAGTTTATCATTCGTGCATCTGTTCACACGATTTACAATTGCATGAGCACGCCCAGCGGATTAGAGGAGTGGTTTGCTGATAAGGTGAACATCAAAGGTGATGAATACACTTTTATTTGGGAAGGCGAAGAAAAGAAAGCGAAATTGGTTTCTTCCAAGAAAGATCAATTTGTGAAATTTCATTGGCTCGATGATGGAAAAGAAAAAACTTTTTTCGAAATCAAAATCACAATTGATGAGATGACTTCTGAACTTGCCTTGATCGTCACTGATTTCTGCTTACCAGAAGAGGAAGAAGATTGTGTAATGTTGTGGGAAAGTGCCATGGAAAACTTGAAACATGCGGTAGGAGGTTGATATTATTGAAGCTGTCCAGCCGTATACAAATCTACCACTGCGAGTAGGATCTGTACGATCCATCCGAATACACAAAGAATCGATAAAGACAATCGCAAAGAAGATTGCCCCTTTTCTCTCCACTCATCCAAACGGATTACTGTATCCGCAAAAAGCGAAACCACCGCAAGAAATTGTAATATCGTATACCATCCGAAGACTGCATTGAACTCGTGATGTATGCTGAATGCCCAACCCCACTTTGTGGCCAGAGATTTGGTAATCCAATACAACAGATGAAAGAAAATAGAGAGAATAAAAACCACATTGATCAACATGTCACAAAGTTAATCAATAGTATTCAGGACAAATCTTTTTTAATGGAGCTAATTTCTTAGGAGACTTCCAAGTCCATTGATAAACCATTTCCAAAGCACCTCTTCCATGAGAAGCCATGCGCAGAGCTGAAAGATTGAAGTCATATGAAAGCATTACTTCATGCTGCATAAAGAAACCTCCCCATTGAATAGTCACTGCATCTGCTTTCCTTGCTCCGACACCCACCACACCGCCCCATTGATTCCATGATCGTGTATCCATCGTAATTTTATCTTTGATCCAAAATATTGCATTGTTGGATGAACCCTGCTGTGACCATCCGGTCTGAAAATTGAAAACATGATTGGTATTCAACACCCATTGCGTGTTTTGAAAAATCACCCATCTGGGATACCATCGATAGGCATCCATCCCCATTGATACGGCATTGGAAAACAAATTAAATGCGCCTACACTTACTTGACTTCTTAATCGCGCATTCCATTTCAATGCACCTGCTCCTCCCAAATGAAAGCTGAAAAATGAATTTTGTTGATCAAAGTACTCATTGGTAGGCAATTGAGCATCCCACTCAAATCCATTCCATTGATTACCCCATTGCAATACAGAAGGATTCCATGTCCACTGTGTCCAAGTTACGCCCATTCCTACTCGCCATTGATAACGACTGGTGTCCTGTACACATTGATAACTACCTCCCGCATTTATTTGCGTTTGTCTCCACAAACCATCTCCTGCCTTATCCAAATGCAATGATCCACCATAAGCCCATCGTGGATATTTGGCCTTGCTCTCCCCCTGAATACTCTGAGTTAAATAAGGTACTCCGCTCACACTTCTCCATTGTGATCGATGAGCTCCTGTTAACCTGATATTTCCTTCAAAATTCCCCAAATCTGCCCATGATGTAGACATGAAATTTTTATCCCACTGTGAAAAATGAATATCCTGTGCACCTGCCATCCAGCAACCTAAAATGAGAAAGCAAACAATATGTACAAGTCTACTTCTCAACGCATTAAAGTAATATTCCCTTCCTTTTGATAAAAGCGGCCATCATCACATTTGACTTTTAATACAAAATGAAAAACAGCCGATTGCATAAGATGATCACTATAGGATCCATCCCAACCTTGATTGGCGTCTTGTGAATAAAATACTTGATTTCCCCAGCGATCAAAAATCCACCATTCCAATGCTAATCCATTTGCCCCGATTATCTTCAACTGATCATTTTCTCCATTTGCATTGGGACTGAAAGCATTGGGTACAAATATTGATTCATCACCACAAAGCCATTCCTCCACCCTTATCCAAACGGAATCTCGGACGACACACTCTCCATCCCTCAACTGACAAATCACCCACTGAGATTGATCGGGCAAAAGCACAGTCTCCGCTGTAGTGGTCATTCCCACGATCTCATTACCTTCCCAATTGATCTCTTCGGCTGTGGGAGTAACGGACAATTGCACTTCCCCGCCCAAATAAACAGAAGAGGGATTGGCAATAATATTCATTTCATTCTGCGTCAATGAGGAAATAGAGAGCGCAATCGTATCAGATCGACTGCACAAGGCTGTGCTCGTAGTCAATATAAAAACCTCGCTTTCATTGGCTACCACATGCACCATACTGCTGTCCAATGAAGAAATGATTTGATCATCTGCATTCCATTCATATTGGACCATTTCCATCACCGTATTAGCGCCTAACCACAAAGTATCTCCTTGACAGACCGACAAATCGTCCCCTAAAATTTGATCCAAGGAAAGAACCAAAACATGCATCGAATCCACCGCATAACAACCAG
>Ga0315905_10006216_pt1 | contig 12132 bp, 11 predicted proteins | sample LakEriMetagenome_5_FD_203522 | JGI IMG/M metagenome (GOLD analysis project Ga0315905, IMG submission 203522) | Freshwater fungal communities from buoy surface, Lake Erie, Ohio, United States - Buoy 4 MA121 | ecosystem: Environmental > Aquatic > Freshwater > Lake | place: USA: Lake Erie, Ohio...
CAATGTTCTACTAATATAAGTTTATTTAAATATTCAGCTCTCTTTTCCGCTGAAGGAACTAATTTTTCCATGTAGGTATATAGTCGAATCGTGTCAGCAGAGCCTCTCCCATAGTATAGTGTAGCAAATGCAATGTCTAATTTTTCATTGTGATCTAATCCCTCTTTAAATAGACTATCAGATTCAATAACCTCATATGCGTGTTTGATTTGGGAATAAAAAGAAACCCAAACTTGTCTCCCGGTAACTGGTTGGCAGGTTCTAGGACTCTTTATTGAAACATCAATATTATTTGACCTATGGAAATCCAACACTTTGTAGAAGTTGTTTTCAAATTGCTGAGAATTATTGACCTTATTTTGGTCCATAATTGTACCATAGATGATCAGAAATCCTGCAAGAGCAAAAATTGGACCCGTGAGACCATTTATAAATTCACCAAAACTAGAGGCTTTATCATGTGTTACTGAGACTTCTTTTTTAAAAAAAAGATTACTGAAAAATGCGAAATACAAGTAAAGGGAAATCCCAACAATTACAAGTGCTGAAGAAAAATAGATCAACAAATTACTTAATTCCATAGAGAGCCTGAATTACATTTAAATCTGACTAAAATTAAAAAATAACCTACTTTTTTACCTATTTCTAACTCAACTATTTTTAAGATTCGAATTAATGGAGTCTCATCTCTGCTTTTTAACACGCTAACATTTTGAGAATACTAAAGATAGTGGATCAATGCCCAGGATATTTTAAAAAGTAACAAAAACACAAAGGCCTTGGGAATATCTCTATAATTAAATGAAATTAACATTCACCTATTTGTCTAAAACTTCTAACTTCAAGAGATAAAAGTGAATCATTAATCAAGTTTTAAGTGACGGGTAAAAAACTTACTTATGAAAAAAAGTAGAGTAATTTGGCTGACATTAGTTGTGATCATCTCCGGATTGATCGGTTATTACTTTTATCCGGAGCAAAAACTAAAGGAAGGGCAAAAAGCAGACAAAATTGTCATTAACAAAACGGATCATGAACTCTTACTCTACAACAACGAAGACCTTGTTGCATCCTACAAGGTTTCGCTTGGAAGAATTGGGTTAGGAAAAAAAACAAAGGAAGGCGATAATCTGACACCTGAGGGCCGTTTTAAAGGTACAAAAAGGACACAAACCCAATACCACAAAGCAATTGCGGTTGGAGAATGGGGTGCTTGTTGCGATGTGCTAATCCATGGTCTAGGAAATGAATATGGCCCTTACAAAAGATTTCAAAGATGGTATGATTGGACAGAAGGGTGTATCGCACTTACAAATGATGAAATAGATGAAATTTATAAGGCGGTCAATAACGGTGTAATAATCGAGATAAACCCATGACAAAAGAAATACCACAACAACTTAATATGGTACAAATCCAAAAGTGGTAGTTCGGTGGTTAAACCAAGCGATGTGCTTCTCTAAAAATTTCTCTTGAGTTCCCAGTGAAGTGCATCGGAATCGATACATTTGGGTAGGTACAAACCATAGTACGTTAGTTTAAATACGGAGGAAGCCAAAAATCCGATAAAGAGTAGGCGTTCTAAAAGAATCTCAATATGAATACTGAGTACAAACTTTCAGGAAAACCAGGTAATACTTTTATTATTGGAATAGTATTAGGCCCTATTTTAGTAATACTCCTAAGCATTATATATGCTTACATAGATGTATACAATCCTTTTGTATATTTCACTCTATTGGTTTTTATCGGACTTTTAATTGGAATTATCATTGTCCAAAAGCTTGTAATTCGTTTATCAAAATGTAGGAGCACCAGTAGTTCAATTATTTACGGAATAGTTACCGGGCTTTTTGGAATTTATGCAAGTTGGTCCACTTTTCTATATGTAATGCTTCAAAAAGAGGATTTACCTATGGAACTTTGGGATATTTTGCAGGATCCCTCCTTTGTATTTGAGATGGCAAAATCAATTTCAGTTGATGGCTATTTCACGATATTCGGAACTACAGTAAAGGGGGGATTTCTTTGGTTTATTTGGATTGTAGAGGCAATTGGTATTTTAGGGGCAGGAGCACTAGGTGGTTTAGCGGTAATGCATGAAGAGGTTTTTTGCGAAGATTGCAACAGATGGGCTGAGGATATTGATTTCGATTTACGACTAGCTATTGATGATAAAGATGCTGCAAAGGTCCTCATCGATACAGATATTGAAAAAATATTGAATTTTAGAAAACTAGAAAATCCAACTTCTGAGCACATCAGAGTCAACCTGCACCAATGCTCAACATGTAGAAATATGAATACAATTGATATTGACCTGATGACCTATGAGACAAATGATAAAGGTGAGGTAAAGGAGAAAAACGCAGACTTTAGTAGTGTGTACGTCCTATCGACAAGTCAATTTAACCTATTCGTTACTAAAAAAAATGAAATCACCTACTAATAGTGCTTAAGCAAAATTGCCATGCAACAGTCTGAAAACAAGGCAACATCGTACCCTTTAAACTTTAACGGCAAGTAAAGTTAGTTTTCTATGAATGCAAGATTCTTCAAAAAACGTTTTATTATACCCTCCTCGTTTCTGGTAATTATTCTAATCTTGAATAGTTTTAAGCATCCTTTTGTTATATACCTTCCTTTTGCAATTCCTGGTAATCAGATGGCTAGCACCATACCTCCTTTTGGGATATTTATAGAGTCAACCTATGCGAATGAAAATCCAAATGATCCCTGCTCAATAATTACACACGAAATGGTGCATTGGGACCAATACCAAAGAATGGGGTTGTTTTCTTTCACAGCTAATTATTTGAAAGTTTATTTTAATTCAGGACGCATAAACAATTGGATGGAAGATGAGGCACGCAAACCCTGTAGCAGCAAAAGCCGCTAATATCTTTCAATGGTCCTTACCCTGACCAGCGCGCAAGACAAGGGTTAGGAATACTCGTTTGTAGAAAGTAATTGCCAAATGGAAAAGGCTGAAGAATCCTAAAAAATAGTAAATGTAGGCTTCCCTAGTTTCAAGGAAATCAATTGGGGTTTAAAGGAATCATTACCTACTCGAATTCGCTTAAACGAATCACCTACCTAGCCATTTTAACACCATAGCGAATTATATAAAGTTCTACACTACCAAATTCCATAAAGGAAAGCCATTCCTTCTCCAGGAATCTAACTTCAAATGGTCTTTAAAAAGACGGAAGAAGTTGAATAGAATTTCAACCCCATTTTTTTCACAAACATCGATCTCAGTGATTTGAAGAGGTAATTTTTAATTACAAAATCATTTCAAGCCGATCGATTGAAAAGGATGATGCCATGGGAATCAAATAAAATAAAAAAGTACTAATTCTGAGTAGTATCCCGCACTAACTTGATGCCAAGCTTCATCGATGCAGTACCCTAAAAACCACGGTGATTAAAGCAATAAAATCCTAAGCCTTCTTATTTAAGAGGTCTAAATCACTGGAGAAAAACAATTTTTTTAAAAGTCTATAAAAAAAGTAGACAATTCATAGATTTTCGATGGGACTTGTAGTTTATTTACAACTATGAGCATTCAACTAGGAGACATCGCACCGGACTTTACCGCAGAAAGCACCCTCGGAACCATTCATTTCCATGAATACCTCGGCACTAGCTGGGGGGTACTCTTTTCACACCCTGCAGATTTTACCCCCGTCTGTACCACAGAATTTGGACGCACTGCAGAATTACAGGCAGAATTTGAGAAACGAAATGTCAAAGTCTTGGCTTTGAGTGTGGATCCATTGGATAAACATTTTGAATGGATCAAGGATATCAATGAAACCCAACACGTCACTGTAGGCTTTCCCATCCTAGCTGATTCAGATAAAACCATAGCAAATTCCTATGGCATGATCCATCCCAATGCATCGGAAACCTTCACGGTTCGCTCCCTTTTCATTATTGGTCCAGATAAAAAGATTAAGTTGACCATCACCTACCCTGCATCTACTGGGCGAAATTTTGTGGAGGTTTTGCGGGTAATTGATTCCTTACAGTTGACAGCAAACTACAGTGTAGCCACCCCTGCCAATTGGGTGAACGGCGAAGATGTAATTGTAGTGCCCGCAGTAAAAACGGAAGACGCGCTTATCAAATTTCCAAAAGGACTGAAGATAGTAAAGCCCTACCTCCGCTACACGCCACAGCCTAACGAATGATTGGAACTTCTTTTTAGATTACCGAATCTCTGTTTGCTAGATCGCTTATGGTTTTGGATCCTAAGACATTTAGGGTGGCATCTCTCACCAGCACCATTGTGGCGTGTAAACCACAATTTTTCTCATCGCAATTGGCACAACGCTCGTAAAAATTAAGGCTAGCACAGGGTAGCATGGCAATGGGTCCCTCGATATTCCGAATGATCTTTGCCAAGGGTGTTTCGATTGCCTCTGGGTTGATAAAATAACCTCCACCCTTCCCCTTTTTACTGCTCAAGACCTCCATGTTCTTAAGTTCAAGTAGAATATTTTCTAAAAATTTTAATGGAATTTTTTTCTCGCTTGCAATCTGTGCAATGAGTATAGGCCCCTCAGTTTTATGTTCAATGAGGTATTGAAGCGCCTGTAAAGCGTATTGGGTTTTTTTATTGAGCATTGAACTATTTTCTGGATAACAGTACAAGTTACAAGAAAAAGTTCAATGCTCTAGTTGCCTTAATTCAATTTGGCGAAGGCCTGCTCGAAGTCATTTTTGATGTCTTCGATGTGCTCGAGACCCACGCTGATTCGTATCAAATTTGGAAGTACTCCTGATTGTTTTTGCTCCACTTCTGAAAGCTGTTCGTGGGTAGTGGATGCAGGGTGAATAGCCAATGTTTTGGCGTCTCCTACATTGGCCAAATGACTTACCAATTGAAGTGAATTAATGAATTTCTTCCCATTCTCAGCACCACCTTTAATGCCAAATTGCAACACACCACCAAATCCGTTTTGCAAATATTTTTTGGCAAGCTCGTGATACGGGCTAGAGGATAACCCTGGATAATAGACAAACTCTACGGAAGGGTGGTTTTCTAGCCAGGTAGCAAGGGTAAGGGCATTTTCTGCATGCCGCTGAACTCGAAGGGAAAGAGTCTCGAGTCCTTGGAGCAGTAAAAAGGAGTTAAATGGGCTCAGAGAAGGCCCAAAGTCCCGCAATCCCTCTACTCGAGCACGTGTAATGAAGGCTACATTTGGAAGTCCCAATGGATTTCCTTCGCCAAAAACATCCCAGAACTTCAAACCATGGTATCCTTCAGAAGGCTCGGTAAACTGTGGGAACTTCCCATTGCCCCAGTTGTAGTTTCCCCCGTCAACAATAACCCCTCCTATGCTTGTTCCGTGCCCCCCAATCCATTTGGTGGCGGACTCCACGACAATGTTGGCGCCGTGTTTGATGGGTTGTGCAAGGTAGCCACCCGCACCAAAGGTATTGTCCACGACAAGCGGGAGGTCATGTTTTCTAGCCAAGGCGGCAAATTTTTCAAAGTCTGGGATATTCAATCGAGGGTTACCAATTGTTTCAAGATAGATCGCTTTGGTTTTCTCATCGATTAAGGATTCAAATGCGGAAGGATCATCTCCTGCAGCAAATCGTACTTCCACGCCAAGTCGCTTAAAGGCTACCTTAAATTGGTTGAAGGTACCCCCGTAGATAAAGGAACTACTGATAAAATTATCTCCTGCTTGCAACAGATTGTTTAATGCCAAAAATTGTGCTGCTTGTCCTGATGCGGTCGCCAAGGCAGCTACCCCTCCTTCTAAGGCTGCTACCCTTTTTTCAAAAACATCGGTAGTAGGATTCATGATTCGGGAATAGATATTCCCGAATTCCTTCAAGCCGAATAGGTTGGCGGCATGGTCCGTGTTTTTAAAAACGTAGGAAGTAGTTTGGTAAATGGGGACTGCTCGAGAGCCGGTGACTGCGTCAGGTTCCTGACCTGCATGCAATTGTAGAGTTTCAAAGTGTAAGGTAGTAGACATCGTTTTTTTTTATTAGTCTACAATTTTAGTAGATTATTGATTAATTACCAACCAATCGACAAATAATTTCTAAATTGAAATCTTAAATAGCCTCCAGTACCAAAAAATGAGGGGTTTGACTACGCAGATGGAAGAAAAAAAGAATAAAAATTCCGGAAACGGAATTGCTCTTGGTGCTTGTTTTGGGTTGGTTTTTGGTTCCGCTTTGGGACTTGTATTTGGAGACATTTCCACTGGTGTGGCTTTGGGTGCTGGATTTGGGTTATCCATTGGTGTAGGAATTGGAGCCATTTTCGACTTTGCAAAAAATAGCGCATAAACCAAACAGCTACCCGACTTCAGGATCCGATGGAGAAAGAAAAATCCCCGTAGTTGCTGGACTCACTCCCTTTTTTCTTCTTAAAACCCAATAAGGATTAGGTAAAATCTAGTTATCAAAAGGGGTAAACTTCCAGCAATCTTGAAAAAAATCGTTCTTGAATCTAAAATGAAGGCATACTATTTTGGGTATTTTTGCATTCCGATTTAAAGCTAGCGAATGAATATTGTCATCTACCTATACAACGGACTCACTGTCATGGATGCTATTGGCCCCTATGAAGTATGGAGCAGACTTCCTGGTGCACAAGTCAAATTCGTTGCAAGAGAAAAGGGGCTGATTATTTCAGACACGCACTTTTTGAAAATTGTCGCAGAGTATGCTATTTCTGAAATCCAATCTGCTGATATCTTGTTAATCCCAGGATCGGTGGTAGGTTTTATTAGAGAATCCAAAGACGCTGCACTTTTGAATTGGATTCGCAAAATTCATCAAACAACCGCTTGGACTACATCCGTTTGTTCGGGTTCAATCATTTTAGCAGCAGCTGGAATTCTCAAAGGAAAGAAAGCCAGCAGCCATTGGGCAGCCATGCATTTGTTAAGTGATTATGGAGCCGCACCCAGCAGCGAAAGATACATTCAAGAGGGGAAAATAATTACGGCACAAGGGGTTTCGGCAGGAATTGATATGGCTTTGTATTTGGTGGGTCAACTTGTTGGGGTTGAAAAAGCAAAAGCATACCAACTCTTTATAGAGTATGACCCCAATCCACCTTTCGAATCAGGAACTCTGTCCAAAGCGGATGAGGATACGATTCGATTGGCAAAAATAATGCTCCAAAAAGAAGCAAAAAAAGAGTTGGGAATTTGGGATATTCTTAAAAATCTACCTTCCCTACTGAAACTGAAAAAAGGCGGTTGAGTAGCAAAGTATTCACCCAAAAATGATGCTTACCTGAGCATCCCTCAAGAACTAAATAGGCTTAACTACTCAAATTCCTCTTTTTATTGCAAGGCCAATTTGCCCTGCATGGTAGGAATTGTGGTATAAAACATGTGAAAACAACCTGGTTTTGGACAGGGCTCCAAAAAATGGCGTTTCCACAATTTCTGACCATCCTGAACTAGGCGTACTTTCAATAATTTCTTCGAGTAGTTTAAACCCTTGTTCAATCAACTTTTTACTTTCCTCAACATCCTTCCCCTGCCCTTCATCTTGCTTCCCCATGGTGGTATTTTGAATCGCAGAGGGAATCCCAAAAAAATACCCAAACTGGAGCATGGTCTCTCCAACATGTCGGTAAATGAACCCAACCGAAGCGGTGTTTTCATTTAACGACTTCGACACATTCTCCGGACTTACCTTATTGAAAGCATAACTACAAGACAGCTTATTTTGGGCCAATAGGTCTTTAAAGATTTCTTTTTCCATTTTTAATATTTCAAGACAAACCAATTCAAATTAGTGATACAAATTAAAAAAAATACGCGGTAAAGGGTTCAACTATGCCTTTTTCAATCGTAGTACCCAGTATTTTAGTTAAATGGCTATTTTAGGGAGCATCAAAACAAATTCCCAGCCCATGAAATTCCTTCCCCTCCTATTTACTTTACTGTTGATTGCCTATTCGTCCATGGGCCAAACTACTCAAGTACAGCTTTTGGAACTGGATAAAAGCTGGGAAAAGGCACTATTGAATTCCGAGGTTGAAATTTTGGAAGAGCTGTTGGCGGAGGAGTTTATCTGGGTGCACAACCATGCAAGCCAAATCGATGGAAAAGAAGAAGCAATCAGTCGGGCAAAAAAAATCCGTGCAGGGCAGCAAGACGATACCCGCAACCGAACCCCGAGAGAACAAAAGGTGGTCCTCCTCGGACAAACCGCCGTGGTCAGTGGCTTTACGCTAGTGGATCGAGGCCCACAACCGACCAACTACCATTTTATGCGGACCTACGCGCTGGTGGAGGGCAAGTGGAAACTGCTCGCCAATCATACCATGGCCATCCCAGAAGAGTAGACACACTGTTTTCCAGGCTTGCTTTCAAACAACCATTTCTTTTGTAAATTGATCACCTAATCAAAAAAATCATGAAATATTTTCTAATGCTGCTGCTCTGCATCAGTTCTTTGGTTGCCACCGCACAAAAGAAAAAAGCAGAAACCCAAGTTCCAGTTAAACCTTCGCCAGATTCACTTTTTAGCAATCTCAAATGGAGAAACATCGGACCATTCCGTGGTGGAAGAGCCAATGCAGTTTCAGGCGTGGTAGGAAATGACCAGAAATTTTATGCCGGTTACACAGGCGGTGGTTTGTGGACCACAGCAGATGGTGGGGTAAATTGGGAAAATATTTCGGATGGATTTTTCACGGTCGGATCCATCGGCGAGATCGCCGTATCCGAATCAGACCCCAATGTAATTTATGTAGGATCAGGTGAACATGCAGTTCGCGGCGTAATGACTAGTTATGGAGACGGGGTTTACAAATCCACAGATGCAGGAAAGACCTGGAAGAACATTGGCTTAGAAAAGACCCGCCATATTTCAGACATTGCTATACACCCTACAAATCCAGACCTGGTGTATGTAGCGGGACAAGGAACTGTGCACGGCCCAAACAATGACCGTGGCGTGTTTAAATCAACCGATGGGGGTTCCACCTGGAAGAAAGTCCTTTACATCAACGATAGCACGGGAATTTCATCGCTTTCGATGGACATGAACAATCCACGAATACTGTATGCCACTTCATGGGAACACAGAAGGTTTCCTTGGACGGTTTCCAGTGGAGGAGCAGGTTCTGCAGTTTGGAAATCAACCGACGAAGGCAATACCTGGCAAAAGCTCACTGAGGGCTTGCCAAAAATGATGGGCAAGATGGGGATCAGCGTTTCACGCGCAAATTCAAACCGTGTATACGCCATCGTAGAAACTGAAAAAAGTAAATCAGGCCTATACCGATCGGATGATGCCGGCAAAACCTGGGCCTTGCTTTCCAACAACCAAGACATTAGCTCACGCTCTTGGTACTACATGGAAGTGTTTGCAGACCCCATCAATGAAAACATCGTTTATGTGTTGAATGCCCCGATGATGAAATCCATTGATGGCGGCAAAACATTTGCTTCCGTAAGCGTTCAACATGGGGATACGCATGATCTCTGGATCAATCCAAGCAAAAATAACGTCATCGCACTGGGCGACGATGGTGGTGCAGAAATAAGTTTCGACTTTGGGAAATCCTGGTCCAGCATCATGAATCAGCCTACCGCACAATTTTACCGGGTGAATACAGACAATGTATTCCCTTACAAGGTGTATGGCGGCCAACAAGACAATACCTCCGTAATTATCACAAGCCGAAACAATGGATCTGCACTTACAGAGCGTGATTGGACCTCAGGTGCTGGTTGTGAATCTGCTTTTCTTGCATTTGATCCCAATGATCCCACCCTTGTTTTTGGTGGATGCTATCAAGGCTATATTGACGTATTGAATCGAAAAACCAATGAATCCAAGGATGTGCAGGCTTACCCAACGCTCAACCTTGCCATCGAACCGAAAGACATGAAATACCGCTTCAATTGGAATGCACCAATTGTGGTATCACCCCATGATCCAAAAACGATTTACCATGCAGGGAATGTTTTGCTAAAGTCAACCAATGGGGGAATGAGTTGGGATGCCATCAGCGGAGACCTCACACGCAATGACAAATCAAAACAAGGTCCTGGAGGAGTTCCATTCACCAACGAAGGTGCGGGTGGAGAGAACTACAATACAATCTTTTATGTGGCCGAATCCACGATTGAAAAAGGCGTTATCTGGACAGGAAGTGATTGTGGTTTGGTGAATGTGACCTTGGATGGTGGAAAAACATGGACCAATGTAACACCAGCTGATCTTCCAGAATCACAAATCAATAGCATTGAACTTTCTGCGTTTGACAAAGGCGTGGCCTATATTTCAGCAACGCGGTATAAGTTAAATGATTATGGCGCTTATGCCTACAAGACCACTGACTATGGTAAAACCTGGACAAAAATAAACAAGGGCGTAAAGAAGGATGATTTTATCAAAGTAATCCGAGAGGATTCCAAGAACAAAAGCATTTTGTATGCGGGTAGTGAACGAGGATTTTATCTTTCTACCGATGCAGGAATCAGCTGGCAGCCTTTCCAATTAAATCTTCCGATAGTACCCGTTACAGATTTAATGATCCGAGACAATGATCTTGTGGCAGCTACAGCAGGCAGGGCCTTTTGGATCCTTGATGATTTGGGAGCCATCCAACAAGCTACCACTGCTTCGGCAGTCACTTTATTCACACCAAAGCCAGCATACAAGTTTGGTGGTGGCACGGGATTGCCAGAAGCGAAATACAAGGCTGGACAAAACGCCCCAGAAGGAGTCATACTCGACTACATCCTTCCTGAGGTTACAGACAGCATCCTGGTAACCCTAAAAATTACGGATGCATCCGGCAAAGTGATTCGAACCTACTCCAATAAAAAAGACGCGGCCTATGCGAAATATCCGGGTGGTCCAGCAGCAGCTACCCTGCTCAGTGCAAAGAAAGGGCACAATCGTTTCCTATGGAACTTGAGAAATGAAAACGTCCAACCCGATGTAAAGAACGTTTTTGTTTACGGTAGCTATGAAGGCTATGCCGTTCCTCCAGGCAAATACAAAGCGCAATTGAATTTCAATGGGACAATTTCAGAGACGGAAATGACTGTATTGGCAAATCCTGCTATTTCTGCAACAGCAGCTGATTGGAACGAGCAGCAGCAGGTGCTTGCTTCCATTACAGCCTCAATTAGTGAAATGCATCAACAGGTAAATGAACTGCGAAAAATTAGAAAGCAGCTTGTGCACCATAGCGACATTCTTAAGGGTGTGAAACCTGCAGAAAAAGTGTTGGATGAAGCCAAAAAACTAATTGAAAGTATCGATGCTTGGGAGTCAAACATTGTGGAGGGTAGAATTCAAAACGGGCAAGATGTGATCAATTGGCCGAGCAAACTAAATGTTGAATTCTTCAATATCAAGCGGCTTGCAGATGCTGCTGACCCAAGAATTACCCAAGGAATAAAAACCAGGTTGGCTGATTTGCAATCCCAATGGAATGCAGAAAAAGGCAAAGTGGAGGCAATTAAAAAATCACTTGCTGCCTACAATACACTCTATAAATCTCAGCAGCTGGAAGCACTCATTTTTTAACTCCTGGAGAAGATAAAAACCACATAGGCACACAAGAAAAATTTTTGTGCCTATGTGGCTTTAAAATCTAATCCGTCACGGCCTGCCTGCGGCAGATAGGCGAAAAGGCTTTGCGCCTTCCCTGCTTTGCAGCCAGCCCCGCAGAATTGCGGGGCGCCTAACCCGTCCGCCGCGGCGGATTCTTTTTTTATTTTTTTTGTCTCGCAAAGACGCAAAGAAATTGTGGTGAACTCGGTTTGACTTCCGGAGGCCTTTGCGCCTTCCCTACTTTGCGCGCCTTGTTTTTTTCTTTTTTCTTTTCGCAAAGCCCCCCGCGGCGGGACTGGCCTGCATTCCGCAGGCCGCTCTTGAAAGGGGGCATGCCTGTCCCGTGCGCCGCGGCGTACGGGAGGGGGATAATTATGCAAATCGTGTGCAAATGAAAAAAGGATCACACAAAAAATGAACCTAAAATTTGATTAACGTCTCTTTCAACCCGAGCGATTGGAAATGATCTACCAGTTCTTCCGATTCTTTCCCACCTTTCATTGCATGGTGCAATAAGGTAAATCCATGTGGCCCTTTAGCGTTTAAAAGGGATGGGTAATC
>Ga0315905_10006217_pt1 | contig 12131 bp, 9 predicted proteins | sample LakEriMetagenome_5_FD_203522 | JGI IMG/M metagenome (GOLD analysis project Ga0315905, IMG submission 203522) | Freshwater fungal communities from buoy surface, Lake Erie, Ohio, United States - Buoy 4 MA121 | ecosystem: Environmental > Aquatic > Freshwater > Lake | place: USA: Lake Erie, Ohio...
ATCAATCAATGGCTCAAACAATACAATCATATCCGACCTCATCACGCCCTCGGCATGCGGCCGCCGGTCCCTGAAACCATCTTAGTAAATCCACAAATCACTGGTACATAAAAAGGGGGCTGGACAGCTGCATGGCTAATCAATTAACTACTTTGGATGTCGGCCGCGCTGTCATTCATCTAGCCTGTCCCATGCGAAACGAGCAGTGCGTACTGTCTAGATTATTGAGGATGTCTTAGGGTTTGAGATTGGCGATCTGAAGCGCTCGTGTTTGGTGGTTCGAGGTAAATATCAGGTTTCCTTGATTATTAGGCCTCTTTTATAAGTAACCCTAAAAATTAGTTGACCACAATAATCAAGCTAGTGGCGTTTTTTGACTTGCAGCCAGGCGCTTCAAATCCGCCAAAAACTGAAATTAAATCTGGGCCATTTTGCCAATGGTACCTCAACGTAGAATACCTTTATCTAAATTTCTGCTAGATGTTAGCTCAGCCTATTATCGCGCGATACATTCGACGGGAGACTAGCTCGTTTTTTCCATGCGCACAGCTGAATAATTAGCGTCGTGGTTCAGGTTTGCGCAAAACCGGTTCTTCTTGCGCAATACGCGCAGCCTCTTCCCCCGGCAAATCACGACGCCACCGGCTGGCGACGAAACGTTCGCCATTATGCCCGTTCGACTGCGGCGAAGCGAGCCAGATTGCTGCGTCGTCCATCACATCGACCGAGAGGGTGCGGCGCTGTGGCGTTGCAGGGCGTGTCCCGTCCGTATCAACCATGCCGCCAGGAATAAGAATATTGCAGGTTACGCCTGTACCTTCTAGATCGGCTGCCCAAATCAACGACGCTGCATCGATAGCTGCCTTGGTAACGCCATAAGGCGAATTATGCTTGCGCTGCATCGTATCGAGTGACGTAGAAATATTGACGATACGGCCCCATCCGCGCTGGATAAGGTGAGGTGCTGCCGTGCGCGACATCAAGAATGTACCCGAAACATTTACATTGACGGCTTCAACCCAAATATCCGGATTAGATTCCCAAAACGGAAAATTGTTTCCATCAATCGGCAATCCCGGGCCGCGCTGCTCACGTCTTGCATTATTGACCAGAATGGAAAGATCCCCAAATGCATTCAAAGTTGTTTCAAGAACATGTGCGCAATCAGCAGGCTTGGTGATGTCAGCTGGAATAGCAATGGATCGTTTGTCGCCACAGCTCTCATAAATCTTGTCTGCCACTTCATGCAGCAATTTTTCCTGTGGCGATGCGAGTGCTACACGAGCACCGGCCCGCGCCATGGCAATTGCCATGGACCGACCGAGGCCGACGCTGGCGCCCGTAATAATGGCAACTTGCCCGTCGAGTATCATGATGCATCTCCGCATATGGCGCCCGCCGAAGCAGAATTGGCTTTACCTTTATCGTCGAGCGTAAGGCCGTATAGATCGCGTGCAGCTTGTCGTGACACATAGCCCATGGCAACATCTCTCTCTACAGCTGAGGGATCGCGGCTCAAAGGATCTCCCAAGCCGCCACCTCCAGGCATTTCGACAACAAGCCGCTCGGCTGCAGGAATGATTTGCGTGCCGCGCGGAGGCACGGCAGCGCCTGAAGACAAATGCAATGTGCCTGCAGCACCGTTGGCACCGCCGCCGCGCCCAGCAGCAGGATATTTGACCCTCTGGAAACGTGCAAAAATTGCGAAAGGCGCATCTTCCCGCGAGCCGACTTCGATCGTCTGTCCAAGCCCGCCGCGAAAACGGCCTGCACCGCCGGAGTCGCAGCGCAATTCTTTGCGCCAGAAGACCAGCGGTGTCATGGCTTCAGTAATTTCTACAGCAATGGCTTTCACGCCAGATGGATAGGGGGTTGCCGCGATACCATCGTGTTTCCAATGCGCCCCCATCCCACCGCTCTGGAAATTTTGCGAAAGGAATTTCGTGCCTAAACTGTTTGGGCCAGTGACGCCGGGGCCAGCTCCGAAACGTAGGCTCCAACTTGCACCCGTGCCCTCAGCCGGTGCTTGCCCCGGCATGGCTTGTTCAAAGCAACCGAAGGCTACATCGGGTAACATTTGGCCGATGAGCGCACGCGCTGTGACCGGTGCAGGAAAAGGCGCATTGACAATCGTGCCCTCTGGCGCAGTCACGACAATGCGCGCAAGAACAGCGGCATTATTTGCCAATCGCGGTGCAACCAGACATTTGATGCCAAAACTTGTATAGGCATCGGTGTAGCAGATCGGGCAATTAATGCCATATTTTGAAACCGGCGACGTTCCTGTAAAATCGATATAGATTTTCTCTCCGTCAATTTTCAATGTTGCTACAATATCGACTGGATCGGCAAAGCCGTCGATTGTTACCTTGTGTGACCATGTGCCTTTCGGCAATTGGGCTATGGCCTCACGCATGGATTTGTCGCTTGAAGACATAATATGCGCACTGAGGTCCTCAATTGATGAAAGCTTGTATTCTTCCATCATGCTGGAAAGCTGTTTGCCGCCGGCTTCATTTGAAGCGATCAAAGCATAGACATCGCCTTCGAGCTTTTCCGGCTCGCGGCTATTGGCAGAAAGCAGTTTCATGAGCCATTGATTTAGCTCGCCTTGCGAGGCAAGCGGCATGATCGGCAGAAAAAGTCCTTCAGCAAAGACATCGCGCGAATGAGGATCGGGACCATTGCCGCCGATATCAGCAACATGGGCCGTGCACGCAAAAATAGCGACCAGTCGTCCCTTGTGAAAAGTTGGGGTAACAACTGTAAAATCGAACAAATGACCTGTGCCGCGCCAGGGATCGTTCGTCATATAGACATCACCCGGCTTCATTGTGTCGGCCGGAAAGACTTTAAGAAATTCCCGGATTGAACGCGCCATGGAATTAATATGACCCGGTGTTCCAGTGACCGCCTGTGCCAGCAAATCGCCCTTGGTATTGAAAACACCGGCAGAAAGATCCCCCGCCTCGCGCACGACAGTTGAGAAGGCGACGCGCATTAAGGTGCGCGCCTGTTCTTCCACTACGGAAATCAGACGATCCCACATCACTTGATTGCGGATTTTCTGGAATTGCGAGCTCATTTCAGCCCTTCCTTTCCAAGATCACGTGACCGCCTGCCGATATGCGCCCGCCAAAACTTGAAGGAACCCAGACGGTCGTCTGATCTTCCACAACAAGGGCGGGGCCGGAAAATTGTGCGCCAGGCAGTGCGCCATCGCGTGCAATCACCTGCGCCTCAACGAAATCGCCGATTTCTGCATCGAATACACGGGTCTTGCGCAGCGCCTGGGCCTGTGAGGAAGTAGGTTCCGACCCTGTCGAATAGACCCTTTCCTCATCGACAACCGATAGAACCAGCGTCCATGTCAGCGCTTCAATTGTGAGGTTGGGAATACGCCGTCCGTAACTTTTTTGATATTGCGCCTCGAACAATTCGGACAATACAGCCCCGTCTGCCGTGTCATAAAGCTTGGTGGGTATCTCTACCGCCAGCTCGTGGCCCTGTCCGCGGTAGCGCATGTCGGCAAACCGGCGCTCGCGCAAGGGCCGCCGGGCAGCTGCAACGCGCACAACGGCTTCAGCCTCGGTTCGCAGGTTTGCAAAAATACGATTAGCGGTAGGCGCATCAAATTTTGCCAAATGTATGATTTGAGAATGGACTGCCTCATAGGCAACAGGCGCTTTCAGAAACCCAAAAGCCGAGCCGACGCCGGCAGCTTTGGGAATAACCAAAGTTGCAATGCCGAGTTTCTCGGCTATGCGTGCAGCATGAAGGGGGCCTGCACCACCGGTTGCAATCAGCACGCGGCTCTCCAATTCCTCTCCAGCGTCAGCTGCATGGACGCGTGTGGCATTGGCCATATTTTCATCGACGATTTCGCACACGCCGCCCGCAGCATCCGCCCATGAAATACCGGCGGGCTTACCGATGGATTCGTCGGCTGCAACGCGGGCTTTGTGCAGATCGAGCTTCATCGAGCCTGCAGCAAAAGAATCTGGATCCAGTTTGCCGAGCAAAAGATCGGAATCGGTGACAGTCAGGCGTGTACCACCGCGCGCATAACAAGCCGGGCCCGGGACAGAGCCTGCGCTTTCCGGACCTACTGCAATACGTCCCAGCTCGTCGACATGCGCAATAGAACCGCCGCCTGCCCCGATCTCGATCATTTCGATAACGGGGATACGCAAAGGCAGCCCGCTTCCCGCCAAGAAGCGATAAGCCCGCGCAACCTCCATCGAACGTGCGTGGCGCGGTTCATAATCGGTTAGCATAATGATTTTGGCAGTTGTACCACCCATGTCCAGGGCCACAGAACGCTCAGCACCAATTTCTTTTGCGACTTCCCGCGCCAGAATCGCACCGCCTGCAGGCCCGGATTCGACCAGGCGAATGGGTAGACGGCGGGCCGTCTCAACCGATGTCAGCGATCCCGATGACATGATCATCAATAGCGGCGCATCGACGCCAAGCTTCTTCAATGCGCCAGACAATTGACCGAGATAGGTCGACATTAGCGGCTGAACGTAGGCATTAGCGACGGTGGTTGAAGTTCGCTCATATTCACGGATTTCCGGACAAACTTCATGCGACAGGGAAATGAAAAGGTCGGGACATTCTTCGATCAATATGTCGCGTACGCGCTTTTCATGGATGCCGTTGCGATAGGCATGAATGAAGCAGACAGCAACCGATTCAATCTTTTCAATGCGTAATCTTGCTGCAATATCCCGTATGCTTTTCTCATCCAGCGGCAAGAGAATGCTGCCGTCGGCCGCCATACGCTCCACGGCCTCGAACCGCAATGGCCGGGAAACTAGAGGTTCAGGTCTTTCGAGCTCAAGATCGTATTGATCGAAACGATGACCAAAGGCAAATTCGAGCGTGTCACGAAATCCACGCGTGGTGATGAGTGCAGTTCGTGCACCTCTGCGCTCGATAATTGCATTGGTAGCGAGCGTTGTTCCGTGAATCACAAGATTTAATTCTGCAGCAGAGGCCTTGGCTTTTTCTAGCACAAGCCGGACGCCGTCGATTACGCCTTGCTCAGGGCGCTCAGGTGTAGTCAATACCTTCCCAGATTCAATGCCATGGGGCGTTTCCAAAACAATATCGGTAAAGGTTCCGCCAATATCGACGGCGAGCCTATAGCTGGCTTCTTTTCTTATTGTCATTGTCCTTTACTTTCCCCCGGACTCGAGCGCCTCACGCACGCGCTTGACGACATCGGTCGGTGTTTGCATGGCTTTTTCAATCAATTCGCTGACGCGCTCGCCCGTGATCGGATCGACATCGATTTTTGCGCGCTCTGCATCCGCAAGATAAGCTAGATCCTTCATGGTTGCATCGAAAGCGCGACGCATATAAGCGACGCGCTCAGGTGGAACGCCGGGAGGTAAAAAGAAGGGGCGCCCATATTCCAGGCGACCCACCATGAGTGCCATGGCCTGGCGATCGGACTCGGTTTTTGTTGCATCGAAAATAGTCGGTACGTCTGGCAAATCAGGATGGCGCTCGAAATTGAAATGAACGACTGGAATAATGCGCCGCTCCTTGATCCAGTCAGGATTCAAAGCTTTCAGGCTAAGCCACGCATTCGAGCCCATACCCTGTACTTCACCTCGTTCCATGGCCAGATGGATGTCGCTTGTTCCCTTGTAGCCGGAAATCAATTTATATTTGAGACCGAGTAATTTTGCTGCGACCAACGGATATTCATATTGGGTCGTGCCGGGCGTGGTTGCGCCCACAACAACTTCTGTCTGCATCAGGTCGGCGAGATTTTTTATCGGCGCTGTATGCCAGACATAAGTGATCTGCGTGTCGCGATTGGTTGAGCCCAGCCATACAAATTTTCTGGGGTCGAATTGCACGACCTCAGGCGTGAACAGCGCCGAGGTCGGCATGCCGTTAATAGCTGCGCCGAATACCGTGCCATTTTTAGGTGCCGTATTGTAGATCTGATTTGCCATGATTACAGAGCCGGCGCCGAGCTGGTTCTGGACGACGATATTGACGCCTTGGCCAAGGTGATTGGGATAATGCCGTGCAAAAAGTCGCGCATTGATGTCATAGCCAGAGCCTGCTGCCGAGCCGACAACAAGACGCAATTGCTTGTCCTGGAAAAAAGCCGGCTCATCGGCGGCTGCGACAGAAAAAGTAATGGTCATAAAAGCAAACATGCCAAAGGCGCGTGCGACATGCCCCATGTGATACCTCCCCGAAGACAGCTTCTTTGCCCAGCTGGTTGTTATCTTGAAACATAACAAAAGAAATCGTGTTGGAAAGGTCAATAACCCCGCAGGGTTGCAAAGACTCTCCCCGGTGGTGGGTCATCCCCATCCCAGCCGATCTGCCGGAGACTTTCGAAAATCACCGCCTGATTCGACGTGATCATCGGTCGATCGAGCTGCCGCTCGACGTCTTCAATAATGGTCATGCCCTGCACATTGGCACAGGAGAGGAAACTTACCTGTGCGAGCCTATCGCCTGAAAGGATGCGCTCAAGCCAGGCTTGCGGTGGCGTTGCACAATAGGCATCGCTGCCACTAAGCGCCCATCCTTTAGCATAGGGGACAGAAAATCCACGTTCCTCGAGAAAATGGATCTCATGCGCCGTAACTTGATCATCATAAGGTGTGATGAGCGATATTGATTGCGCCTTGAGCGCATTCAGCGCTGCAACAATGGCTGTCGATGTCGTAGCTACATGGGGCGCACCGACATTTTTCAATATATCGAGCAAGCGCGTTTCCCCCCCAGGCCCTTCCGACATCGAATTTGCCGTACAATGGAAGACGATGACATCGCATTTGGCATCGGCCAAAGAGGCTGCCGCGGCCTCCACGTCGGGCAGGAGATCGCTGATGGATTTGCGATTGGCGCCGGTCATGCGCAGGCGGGTAACATGCGGGACCACATTTTTGGGGAAGAACCGCACCATCTCCTGCTCGACCATGCGGTTTGACGATGGAATGATGAGGCCGACGCGGCGGACCATGAGCACCTCCCTCCTGCTGCTTTTTTGCTATGCTATGCTCAGCATTTGGCATCTGCAACTATATGGCGTTTGACGCCCGGCCACCCCCCGGACTAGCCTTGCATAAGAGAGCGTCGACCAGATGAGATCGGACGCCATTGGGGAGGAGCATCATGCGCAATGCTTTTGCTTTGATTATGCTCGCAGCGGCCGGTTTTCTCGGCAGCATCCAGAGCGGGCGTGCAGCCGACCCTGTCGGCGATTTCTACACCGGCAAGTCGATCACCCATATTGTGGGCGCAGGCGCCGGCGGAGCTTACGACCTTGTCTCGCGCACAGTGGTCGCTCATATGGGAAAATACATTCCCGGAAAGCCTAATTTCGTCGTCTCGAATATGGCTGGGGCCTCCAGCCTGATCATGATGAATTATCTCACCAATGCCGCAAAGAAAGACGGTACGGTGATGGGCATGACGAATCCTAATATCGCCCTCGAAGGTCCACTAAAAATGTTATCCAAGGGCGGTGGCAAGGCTATGTTTGATGTCAACAAGCTGCAATGGATTGGATCCCCCATGCAGCAGCCCCATGTCCTCTGGGTTTGGCATACGGCACCCGCCAAAACATTTGACGATCTGCGTACCAATAAAATTATTCTCGCATCGACTGCAGTGGGTGGCGACAATTACACATTGCCTCTTATACTCTCGCGGCTGATGGGCGCAAAATTCGACATTATTACAGGCTATGAAGGCCAGAATGACGTCTTTATTGCTGTTGAGCGCGGCGAGGTGCATGGCAATAGTGCGATCCTGCCCAATCTTACCTCCGCACGGCCAGATTGGTTTCGCGACAACAAACTACGTGTGCTGGTTCAATTTGGTATCACGCGTATGCGGCAAGTGCCAGATGTGCCAACGGCCATTGAGCTGGCCACGCGCGAACAAGACAAAGAAATGCTGCGTTTCTATGCGCGGAAATTTTCCATGGCCTATCCTTTTGTCATGGCGCAGGAGGTTCCAGCTGAACGCGCAAAAGCCATTCGTTCTGCTTTCGAACAGACGATGAAAGATGATGCTTTCTTGAAGGATGCAGCACGCCTAGGCCTCGATATTGATCCTTTTTCAGGCGCTGAAATGGAACAGCTCATTGCTGAAATGAACACGAGTCCAAAATCTATTATCGACGCGGTTGCGGAATTCATCCAGATGCCGAAGTGACAGGCAAGAGGCGCTCGATTGGCAAGCAATTGGGTTGAACGATATTTGCTTTTAGTTTGCAGCTTCAGCGCTCTCTATAGCCGTCAATGTAGTCATATAAATTACAATCTGTTTCATGAGTGCTTGTCGAGCATTTTTTGAAGAACATCTTGTCAAATCGACTTGTAGAGACCTGGTTCAGCGATCAACTTATTCAGCTCTCTATTAGCCATGAAAGGAGGAGGGTTACTTTTCTGGGGTCCGGCCGACTATTTTTTCCACTTGCAGCCAAGCAATACATTTCTCAAACTATAAAAAATAAAGGGTAGGGAGGAACGCATGGCTTTACTCGATGGCCGCGTCGCGATCATTTCGGGTGGTGGTGGGGATATTGGCGGGGGTATTGCCTACCGGTTCGCTCAAGAAGGAGCAGCGATTTCTGTTTGTGACGTATCTATCGAAAAAGCTCAAAAAGTTGCGTCAAAGATTATTGCTAACGGAGGCCGCGCTCTTGTTGTCTCAGTAGATGTCTCGCACCCGGAGCAGTGCGCGGCCGCAGCTGAGCGCACGGTTGCAGAATTCGGAAAAATTGATGCCCTGGTCAATGCCTCGGCCACAGTCTCGCCCGATGGTAATGTTGAAAAAATTGACCTTGATGATTGGAAGCGCGCCCTTGATATCAATTTCACTGGCATGTTTCTTATGTGTAAATATGTCATGGGTCATATGCGTGCAGCCGGTGGCGGTGCAGTAGTCAATATTGCCTCGAGCCATGGACACTTCGGGCTACCGGGGCGCTCGGCTTATTGTTCGACTAAAGCTGCGGTGATGCATTTCACTCGCGTGCTAGCTATTGACTATGGCCCTTATAATATTCGCGCAAATACGATTTCACCTGGCCCCATTGATACGGAGCGTTCTTTACGCCGCTATGGTACGCGTGAAAATTCTAATCGTATCCGTGGCATCGGTCAGGTTCTTGGGCGAACGGGTACGGTCGAAGAAGTAGCTGCTGCAGCTGCTTTTCTTGCTTCTGAAGAAGCCGCATTCATTACAGGAACAGATCTTCTAGTGGATGGCGGGCAGACATCTTTCAAAGGCTCATCACTAGAAAGATATTCGTCATGAAAAAAGCTCTTCTTGCTGGGATTCTGATTGCTTTATGCACTACATCTTTTGCCAGAGCACAAAGTGATTTTTATGCCGGCAAGCGGATAACCATTATTGTTGGCTCAGAATCCGGCGGTGGTTATGATACACATGCTCGTGTGATGTCACGCCATTTTGGTCGTTTCATCGCCGGAAATCCGACTGTCATTGTTCAGAATATGCCTGGTGCAGGATCAATAGTTGCAACCAATTACCTCGCGAATGTGGCCCCAAAAGATGGCACAAGCATTGGTCTGATCCAGCGGACAATGTTGACTGCAAAATTGGCACGGCTAGATGGCGTTCAATTTGATCCGATGCAGATTAACTGGGTCGGAAATCTGACAATTGAAACCGGAATGGTTGTATCTTGGCACAGCCACCCAGTAAAAACAGCGCAGGACCTCTTTGCGCATGAGCTTATTGTCGGTGGTGCTGGTGTTGCCGCCGACACTGAAGCCACCCCCCGTCTGCTGAATGCAGTACTAGGTACAAAATTCAAAATTGTATCGGGCTATCGTGGAAACACGAATATTCTTCTGGCTCTAGAAAATGGTGAGATCGGCGGTTTGGGCGATTGGGCGTGGCCCAATATCAAGACGCGTCGTCCAGATTTCCTGCGTGACCGTAAGATCAATCTTATTATGCAGTTAGGATTTGAAAAGCTGAACGATGCTCCCGCTGATATCCCGCTCGTTATGGATTTTGCCAAGACAGACGATGACCGCAAAGTTTTGCAGCTCTATTTCGCGCAGAAACAAGTAGCGCGACCCGTCATAGCGCCCCCTGGTGTTGGCGCGGATCGTATTAAGGAATTGCGCGTTGCCTTCAATTCTATGGTACAAGATAAAGAAGCAATTATTGATGCCACGCGCTCAGGTGTCGAAATCAGCGCAACGACTGCAGAAGACATCGGTAAGGTCATGGCACTGATTGCAGCGACGCCGCCTCATATTGCAGACCGTTTAGCTGAGGCAATCAAGCCGCGATGATCGCCAGTTCTAATCTGAGCTACCGCAAGAACCTTCGAGAGCTCTCATTGGTGTGGCGGTTAGGTTCCACATAAGCGACATCGCTTACAAGCTGTGAGCAATTTTAGGCGAGCAAGGAAGTGTTCCCGCAATCATTGACAAGCAAATGTTTGTTATGGTCGTTTAGGGAACAGATGCTGAAAAATCTACATGGGAGAAACCTGTTATGACGGTCAATCGAAGGTCGTTACTGTCTGCCAGCGTAGCTACGGCAGCATTTGGCCTGCAAGGGCCGCTCGCGCTTTATTCTACAGCAGAGGCGGCACAAAATTCGAACACGAGCCAGCCTGCCATCCGCCGCTTCAAGGTCGGAGATATAGAATGCATCGTGGTCAATGATGGTTTGTGGGAGCGCGAGCACGCGGAAGACTTCATTGCAAATGCATCTGTGGCCGAGACAAGAAAAGCACTCGAAGTCGGTGGTGTTGATCCGGCTCGCATTTCGATGGCAATGACTGTTTTGATCGTAAAGACGGGTGGTAAAACTTATCTGATTGATAGCGGGACAGGAGGTGAAGTCGTGAAGACGGCAGGATCACTGCTGTCAAGTTTAAAGCTCGCCGGGATTTCTCCAGAGCAGATCGACGGGATTCTTCTAACCCACTTTCATGCAGATCATATCTACGGAATGATGGCTGGTAAGACAGATGAGCGGATCTTCCCTAATGCGCAGATGATTATGTCTGAGCAGGAGTTTAATTATTGGACCCAACCCGACATTTTTAAAGAACAACCAGAGCGGCGGCATGCATATATCCGTCGCATTCATAGTTTCTTCCCAAAGTGGAAAAGCATGTGTACGCTTGTAAGTGGAGAAAAAGATATTCTCCCAGGCGTAAGGATTATACCCGCTTTCGGTCATTCGCCGGGTCACAGCGTATTCCAGATTTCATCAGCAAAAGAGCAGTTTTTCTACCTTGGCGATACAGCTAATGTTCAGGCCTTGTTCGTACCAAACCCACATTGGCATGTTTTTTACGATCAGAATGGCGCACAAGCAGAGGCTTCACGCAGGAAGCTTTTTGATCGCATCGTTGCAGAAAATGCTATCGCTTGCTGTACTCATTTCGCATGGCCATCTATGGGGCGGATTAGCAAGGATGGGAAAGCTTATGCCTATCAAGCGGTGTAATGCATAAAGACATTACCGCTTTAAATTTGTAGTGTTTAGCACCTATGAGCGGCTTGCATGCGCTGCATCAAGTCGTCAGGCAAGAGATTGTCCAGCCCCCTTTTTATGTACCAGTGATTTGTGGATTTACTAAGATGGTTTCAGGGACCGGCGGCCGCATGCCGAGGGCGTGATGAGGTCGGATATGATTGTATTGTTTGAGCCATTGATTGATGACAGTTTGGGCCTGGCGGGTGGTGCTAAACCATTCGGCGTTGAGAACCTCTCTGCGAAGGGTTCCGTTGAAGCGCTCGTTGTAGCCGTTCTCCCAAGGTGAACCAGGGTAGATCCGGATCGGCTTGATACCGACTTTGGCCAGCCAATCTGTGAAGGGTTCGGAAGAGAACTCCGGGCCATTATCGGAGCGCAGATATTCAGGTTTCCCTCGTTTGAGCAGTAAGGGGTAAAGCGCTTCCAGGACCTCCGATGATCCCATCTTGTTGGCGACGGTCACGGCGAGGGCTTCGCGTGTGTACTCATCAAGAACTGTCAGCATCTTGTAGGGACGGCCATTGCTGAGCTTGTCATGGACAAAATCAATCGACCAGACATGGTTCGGATAATAGGGCCGCAGCCGGATAATCGAGGCATTATGGTGG
>Ga0315905_10006218_pt1 | contig 12131 bp, 10 predicted proteins | sample LakEriMetagenome_5_FD_203522 | JGI IMG/M metagenome (GOLD analysis project Ga0315905, IMG submission 203522) | Freshwater fungal communities from buoy surface, Lake Erie, Ohio, United States - Buoy 4 MA121 | ecosystem: Environmental > Aquatic > Freshwater > Lake | place: USA: Lake Erie, Ohio...
TGGTCATGTGTTGTTGAATTGCCGACTCCAACCGTGAATCGGTGGTCAGCGTGGCGATGAGGATTGGATGGTAAACCTAAAACAATCTCTCTCATCGACGAAGACCGGAAAAGGGCGGAGCTGTTAGCAGCGTCCGACATCGACACAAAGTACGATGCGTGGGAAACCTAGCGTTCATTCGACACAGCACAAGTGAAATATGATTTTTATTTTCGCATACTCTAAGCCTGCGATACGCGAAACTGGCGAGGATATTTCTTAGACAATCGATTCATCTGGTTCTGTAGCAGAGGGATTTTCATACTTTTTCGTTAAAAAAATGGACTATTTTTCCTAAAATGACGGACTATTTCGCATGGCGTTATCTGAGCCATAGAATTTCGATGCCTGACAACAACGCCATGATCGAACCCGAGTTTACCCCAGCGCGGAAACTTCCTACTACTTTGGGAGAAGACAGAACGGGTTTTGCCATCGCGCTCATTGCGCGCATGGCCAAGGGTGATGGTGAAGCACTGGCGGAACTATATGGAATGTGGAGTCCGACGTTGCTAGGCGCATCCTTTAAAATTCTCGGCGATCGTCACGAAGCCGAAGAAGTTGTTCAGGATGCCTTCATCCGCATGTGGCATCGATCAGCCGATTATGATCCGCTGCTGTCACCTCCTTTCGCCTGGGCCTTTGCAATGATGCGGGGATACTGCATTGATCGGCTGCGTTTCCGCCATCGCAGCAAGCGCGACTCCTCGCGAGTAGTACCCCTGCATCTGCATACGCCGACCGAAGAAAGCGAAGATCCGCAGGTGATGATGCTCGACGATTGGCGGCGAGTCCGTGACGCGCTAGAGGCATTGGCGCCGAATGAACGCAAGTGTCTGGAACTGGCCGTTTTCCTGGAATACACCCATTCGGAAATTTCAGAACACCTCGGAACACCATTGGGCACAGTCAAAAATCGACTCCGCCGCGCACTGGAAAAAGTCCGCAACCAACTAACACGACATGAATTCTGATCGACACGAATCTGCCGCCTGGCGGACATTTGGGATGCTTGACACCGACGAAGCTGCAGGCTTCGACGATGCTCTTCGCCATAATCCTGAATTGCGCGATGCCTATCGGGAAATGAACAGCCTGAGCGCAGCTATCGGCGCAGCCAGCGTCGCACCGCTGGCCCCGCGGCCTGAACAATTGCAACGCCTCAAGTCGCGCCTTGGACTAAAGAAAACCAGATCGATCAACTGGGCGGCCATTAGCGGATGGGGTGCGGCGGCTGCGATGACGACTGCGTTACTGATAAATCAAGTAAATGTATTAACCACTCATAATCCAACCCAAGCGGCAAAGTCGGCGTATCAGGCGAAGAAGTCCGAAACAACTGCGTCTCCGCAACAAGCTCCACAAGAAAACGCTGGGTTGAACGATGAATCATCTATACTTTCGGAGTCTAACGACAGCACAAAAATTGCTTCCCTGGCGGCGCAGGCTCAGGAGGCAATACAGACCAAAAACCAGCAACTCAAAAAAGAACTCGACCTGCTTCGCGAAAAATTTCGGGTTGCCGACAATCGCAACAAACAACGCATAGAGCCCGTTCAAGGGCTTGCCTGGCCGATCGTCATGACAATGAAACCGCCGGGGGCAATCATTGCAGCTGCAGTTGCCAACTTACAAGCTCCAACCATCACCGACGTGCTCGGCGATGCCCTGGCCGGTTCCTCCAGCATGGTGGATGGACGAACTTCCGAGACGGAAAAATCGAATAGCCCAGCCGCTGTGCCCATTTACGACCCCGCCACGGGAGAGGGAACGCTAGTCATCAGCTTGCCAAAAGATTCGGTTGGCGATCCCCACTATCTGTGGGTCATCCCCGAAGGAGATGGCCAACAGCCGGAAATTGTCGGCAAGCTGCCCGCCATCAGCCCGGGAGGTCTTGGACCGGTCGCCTTCTCCCTCAAAACAGGGACGATACCCCATAATTTTATTATCACCAATGATGCGGAAGGAGAATCCGCGCCTCCTTCTGAAGCGAACACCATTCTCATCGGCCCTCAGTGATCTTCATTTGCGAAGTCACCAGAAGGTATTGAGGGAAAAATGAAGCATTGGATCATTATCCTCATCATTGGGGCCAGTAATCGGAAAGCCCATATCCACTTTTGCCCCCAGGCGATCTTCGTAGCGCCAACGCAAACCGTAACCAGCGGAAAGCAAACGCCCCACATCTCCATCGCGCTCACGGTCGAGCGCGGCACCGTCAAGGAAGGTGATCGCCTGAAAATCTCCCGCCGAGGCAGTTTTATGAATGCGTGACTGCAATTCCACACTGGCGACAATCCCCTTCGAGGCATAGCCCACAGTTTCATCAAACCCGCGCACCCGACCGACACCTCCGGCGGAGAGTTGATCGGACGATAGCAACTCGGAATCCGCACACTGCGCCTGGCAGCGGCCCGAAAGCGTCAAGAATTTTCCCAGTTTCAAAGTGCGTTCTAGTTCGATCCGCGCAATCCATGACTCGGCACCTTCGGCACCCAGCGCCATAAAATCCTCATCATCTGACCCCAGCAAGCCCTGACCGGGACTATAAATCAGCGAAACATCCATTCGGGTCATCCCCAGGAAATCCATGCGTCTGCCTTTCCATCCAATTTCCAGGTGAAAAAATCGCACGCTATCACTGGTGTCGTCCGAAAAAAGATAATCATGATTGCGGAACTCCATACCCAATCGCCACTCATGACTGATCGATTGCCAACGCGGCAGCGGGCTCCGATAGATGATTGCTACTCGTGAAAATTTTCCACTCTGATCAATCGGACCAGCGGTGTCGGATTCGGACTCGGTATAACCAAGCGAAATATCCAACAAATGTCTTTTCGGCAGCGGGATTTCATAGGTTCCACTCACACCCCGCAGACTCCTGTAATCGAGCGAGGATGTGAATTGCGTTATCAGACGGTGATCCAGCGAAAACAAATCGCCATGCTGATATCCAAAGAAAAGCCTTTCGTCACCTAGGTTGCGACTGAGCTGGGTGTCGATCCCCGCATACGCCCGCCATGGCTTCTCAGCCTTAATGCGCAGTTTTAAATCCAATGAATCGGGGACAAGCCCGTCACTATAGGAGATGGAGGCACGCCGCATCGGGTTGAAATTGATCCAGTCGAGATCTTCCATCAAAACATCCCTCGAGATGTCCTGGCCCGGAAGAGTCCGGAAGGCATCAGCGGAGAATTTCAGACCGAATGCAGGCTTCCCGCCGATAAAAACACCGCCGGCTCGGGCGGGATACACGACCACTGCGATGAAACCCGAGGTAATTTCCTGTGGAGGAAAATCGACTTTCACGAAGACTTCCCGCGACCGCCCCAAGGCTAACTCTATTGCATCACTCAACCGATCCAGTGATCGCAGGGTGACCGGGCGACCGATGGATTTCCGCGCGATCCCCCGCAAGGCCTGCACCTCCTGTTCCGAAAATCCATCCGACTCAACACCCACATGCTTCCGTTTCTGGATGCGCAGTGCGGTATCGGGTTTCGTGCCCACTGCCAACCCGAGCAACTGGGAGACCAATTCATCGTCCTTGCCTGCGACCACGGTAGCGGACTTATCCAAATGGGATTGATCCGCATTACCGGATGTAATCAATGGCACCGGACGACTCGCATCCTCCGCGCCAAAACCGTACACCAAAACAGGAAACAATACAGAAATCCAGTAACAAAAAGACAGGAGTTTCATCAAGAATGGGGGAAATGAAAAGCCGCCAGAGTTAACCGGCGGCTTATGTTACAACATCATCGAGGAAAAATCAGCGAAGGAAAACGCGACCCTTTTTGACAACCGCGACAGGCCCTTTCTTCTGACTCCCGAAGCTCGGCGCCGCAAGATTTGCTTTTGCCTCAATCTCGGCAGCCTTGTCATACTGCCCCAAATCGCGTGATTCGGAATTTAACGAGCCATCAGCGACCGCTGTTGCAGCAGGCCCACCAGCCATGAAGTAACAAATCACGGGATTTAGGAGTTCGTCATCTTCATTACCGCGTTTGATCCACTCGATTGGCAATAATTGCACATCATCATCCTCGACGACAACTTCTTCCCCATCGGTGGCTTCCCCATCGGTGGCTTCCCCATCGGTGGCTTCCCCATCGGTGGCTTCCCCGTCGGTGACTTCCCCATCGGTGGCTTCCCCATCGGTCACATCGCCAGAATCAGCTACATCGGTGACGACGACATCTCCAACAACTTCCTCGTCCACGGGCATGACTTCGATGTCAGTAACTTCTTCCAAATCGACAACTTCCTCCGTCGGAAGACCAAGGAACCACACACTGCCATCAATAAATTCAGGACATTCAGCAATAGAGGCACCGCCTTCAACACCGCCTTCAACACCGCCTTCAACACCGCCTTCAACACCGCCTTCAGCGCGGACGAACGAAACGGACATCAACGTAACAAGGAATACAACGGCAACTAGATTTGATTTCATTTTTTATTGTAATAGATTTTTTGTAAATCTTCGGAACAATTACAGTCCGTTTATACACATTTTATTGGATCAGGTAAATGAAAAAAAATCAATATTGACGACATTATTCTTTAATCATTCGACCAAATATTGAAACGCTGGCGCGGTGATCGAGGGCGGGCGCAGGGATCAGCCAGGTCTCGCGGCGGAACCAAGTTTCCTGACGTTTGGCATACTGACGGGTGGCTTCGATGATTTTCTGCAGGCAGGTTTTTTCATCATAATCCCCTGCCTGCAGCATTAGGATTTGCGCGATGCCGATGGCTTTGAGAGTGGTATGCGAGCACTCTTCATGGAGCCTTTCCACCTCCTGAATCGCACCGACCGCCATGATTGTGGCACTGCGAGTGGCGATGCGTTGGTGGAGAATTTCTCGCGGCATCTGCAGGACAAGACCACGCAGGGATTGCACGGTGCTTTGGGCGACATGCCGCCAGTCGTCGCGCTGTTGCGAGGAAGCAGTGCCAGTGAGCATGCAGATTTCCAGGGCGCGGGAGACGTAGCGGCGATTTTGCGGGTTGATGCGTGCGGCCTCAACGGGATCGACTTCGCGGAGTTGCGAGTTCAGTTCATCGAGGCTGAGGGAATCGAGTTGCGAGCGGAGTTGGGCATCACCACGCGGCAGCGGCGAGGGTCCGTGAGTGAGGAATTTCAGGTAAAGCCCGGAACCTCCGGTGACGATCGGTGTTTTGCCGCGCGAAATGATTTCCGCAATCACGGGACGGGCAAGTTCGCAGTAGCGTTGAGCATCGCAGGAATCGACGGCGGGAATCACACCGTAGAGGTGATGCGGGACCTTTTCTCGGTCCTCCTGCGTGGGTGCGGCGCTGAGGATTTCGAGCCCCCGATATAGCTGAAAGGCATCGGCATTGACGATTTCCCCGTCAAACTGCTCGGCAAGTTTGATCGCCAGCGCGGATTTGCCGCTGGCCGTTGGACCGCAAAGATAAATCGCTCGAGGGGTCATGACCCAATTTTACAGCTCGCCGGGCGGAAGCAGGTGATTGTAGCGGCTGAACTCAATGCATTTACCCGTGAGCGTGTCGATCTCGGCAATCGCGCCGCAGAGTCTCACCGGCCCCTTGGCAATAGGGAATCGCGTCGGTAAACCGGATTTGAAACGCCAGATCACCGATTGCGTGACGCGGCCCAGCACCGAGTCATCGGGACCACACATGCCGGCATCGGTCAGATACGCGGTGCCGTTGGGCAGAATGCAATCGTCGGCCGTCTGCACGTGGGTGTGCGTACCGACCACCGCGGAGACCTTGCCATCGAGCATGCGGCCCATGGCGATTTTCTCGCTGGTAGTCTCCGCATGAAAGTCCATGAAAATCACTTTCACACCGGCGGCACGAAGTCGATCCGCCTCCTCCTCGGCCCAAATAAAGGGATTTTCGAGCGGCGGCTGCATGAACGAGCGACCTTGCGCCTGCATGACCGCGACCTTTCCCCATTCCGTGTCGAGAACCACGGTGCCGGCTCCGGGTGTGCCGACTGGATAATTGCCTGGGCGAAGCAAACGCGGCTCGGTGGGAAAATAATGAACGATCTCCGCCTGATCCCATACGTGATCGCCGGTCGTGATGACTGTTGCACCTGCGCGCAACAGATCGATGGCGATCCGCGGGGTGATGCCGCGACCCGCTGCGGAGTTCTCGCCGTTCACCACAGTGAAATCGATGCGATACTGCTTTTTGATTTCAGGAAGCAAATGATGAACAGCCTTGCGACCTGGTTCGCCAACGACATCGCCGAGAAATAGGATACGAATGGTAGATGCCATGGAAAAATGTTGAATTGCTGACGAAAGCTAGAGAAGAAATCGGTGTTTGGCTATGGAAAAGAAATGAGTCTGAAATCAGATTGACCGCCACAAAAAAACTGATCCGGGACGAGTGAGAGGATTTGAATCAAATCAAGTCCGCACCCATAAATCAAAAAAGCCACACACAAGAAGAAGTCATTTGTTTGTTGCGCGAGTGCGACAACACTTTATAAACAGATGGTTTTTTCCCTAAGCCAGGATCGGCGCTATCACCTTGCCCTTGATGTCGGTCAATCGGTAGTCACGACCCTGAAAACGATAAGTGAGCCGGGTGTGCTCGATGCCCATGAGATGTTGCATCGTGGCATGGAGATCGTGAACGTCCACCGGGTCCTGAACCGCGTGATAGCCGAGCTCATCGGTCGCGCCATAGCTTATTCCCGGTTTGATCCCGGCTCCGGCCATCCAGATGCTGAAGCCCTTGTTGTGGTGGTCGCGGCCGTTGCCTTGCGACATCGGCGTACGCCCGAACTCACCACCCCAGATCACCAGTGTGTCATCCAACAACCCACGTTGTTTCAAATCGCTGAGCAGGGCCATGCAGGCACGGTCGATTTCCTCGGCTTTGAAAACGATGCCCTGTTTGATGTCACCATGATGGTCCCAATCCTTGTGATAAAGCTGGATGAAACGCACGCCGCGTTCGGCCAAACGGCGCGCCAGCAGGCAGTTGTAAGCAAAACTGCCATCGCCCGGTTTGCAGCCGTAGAGTTCCAATACCGAAGCGGACTCCTTGGAAAGATCCATCAATTCCGGAACACTGGATTGCATTTTGAACGCCATTTCATACTGGGCGATGCGGGTGGCAATTTCTGGGTCGTGCACCACGGCATCGTGAACGCCGTTGAGTTGGTTGATTGCCTTGACCGCATCCAACTGACGGCTGGCATTGATCCCAGGCGGCGCATTGAGGTACATCACCGGATCGCCCTTGCCGCGAAGGTGCACGCCCTGATTACGACTTGGAAGAAAGCCACTCGACCACTGACGTGCCGCGATTGGCTGGTTTTGCCCACCGCGTCCCAACGACGTCAGCACCACAAAACCCGGCAGGTCCTGCGCCTCGCTGCCGAGGCCATAGGTTGCCCAAGCCCCCATGCTCGGACGTCCGGCGATTTGCGAACCGGTGTTCATGAACATGTGTGCCGGATCGTGGTTGATCGCCTCGCTGTAGACCGAGCGAATGATGCACATCTCGTCGGCCATTTTTCCCAACTGCGGCAGCAGCGAACTGAACTCCTGACCGGACTTACCGTATTTTTGAAACGAATGCTGCGGGGCGAAACATTTCAACGCCTGACCCTGAAGCTGGGCAATCTGTTGGCCTTTTGTCATGCTTTCCGGCATCGGTTTGCCATCCATTTGCCCCAGCACAGGTTTGTAATCAAATGTCTCTAAATGCGAAGGCCCGCCGGCCATGCTCAGGAAAATCACCCGCTTTGCCTTGGGGGCGAACAACGGCGAACCGAGAACGCCGGGCACGGAGGCTGCCGCATCGTTTCCTAACAAATGCGCCAATGCGGCAGCACCGAAACCGTAGGATGCCTGATTGAGAAATGCGCGGCGATGAAGTGTGGAGAATGGTTGCATGGTTCAGGAGCGGGTGATGAATTCGTGAAGATTGATTACCACCCGGGCGACACTGCTCCAGGCGGCTAGTTCGGCGGCATCGACATCGGCTGCGACCGGCGCACCCATTTTGCCCAAGGCCTGGGCGGCGGGAAGGTCGGCTTTGTATTCCTCGCGGTGTTTGACCAACAATTCAATCAAGGCGCTGCGCTCTTGATCGGTGGGCAGACGCTGCAAGGCCTCACGCCAGAGCCAGGCAATGCGTGCCGAATCTTCGCCTTGGGATTCCTTCATCACCCGCAGGGCAAGTGCGCGTGCGGCTTCGACATAACTAGGGTCGTTCAGCAGGGCCAGCGCCTGCTGAGGAATATTCGAGCGGGTTCGCTCAGCAGTGCACTCCTCGCGGGTTGTCGCGTCGAAGGCAAGCATCGAAGGATGGAGAAACATGCGCTGCCACCAGGTGTAGAGACCACGGCGGTATTGAGCCTCGCCCTTGGAAGGATCCCAGTTGCGGGCGGGGAAATTCAAATTCTCCCAGTAGCCTTCTGGTTGATAAGGCTTCACACTGGTGCCGCCGATTTTTTTCACCAGTAGTCGCGATGTTTCCAAAGCATAGTCTCTAACAAATTCTGCCTCCAATCGATAGCGGCTCTGACGTGTCAATTCGCGGTTCTCCGGATCGAGTGTTAACATCTCCGGACTGGCTTCGGATATTTGCCGATACGTCTTGCTCGTGACCATCAGCCTCACCATGTGCTTTATATCCCACTTGTTGTCCATCATTTCCCCGGCCAGCCAGTCGAGCAAAGGTGCATTCGGTGGCATCTCGCCCTGCAGACCGAAGTCCTCCAGTGGCTTGCTCAAGCCGATCCCGAAAAACAATTTCCAAATCCGATTGACCAGCACGCGCGATGTCAGAGGGTTGTCGCGTGATACAAGCCACTGGGCTAGATCCAGACGGTTTGGCTCGCGACCTTCGATCTTCGGTTGCGGAAGATACAGCGGAAAGGCTGGCTTCACCACCTCACCGGTCTCATTCAAAAAATCGCCGCGCGGCAGGATTCGCACTGTGCGTTTGTTTGGCGTGCTGCGGGTGACAATGCAACGTGCCGCTGAGTCCTCGATCGCTTTCCTTTTTCCATTGGCTGCATCGAGCTGTTTTTTCATCTCGACAAACTCCGGCACCTTCGATTTGTAGACGCCAAGCATTTTTTTTCCTTCGTCGAGCGACCAGTTGGCCACAGGTTTTTCGATGATCGGCAGCCAGTCGCCCTTATCCCCGGCATCGCGCTGGGCTTTGCCCCAGGTCTCGATTCGCTGGAGCAACTCGGGGCTGTTTTCATCATAGGATTTTTGCAGGCGCAGTTGTTCTGCGACCGTGGTATCCAGTTCTTTTTTCTGGGCATCACTGATGACCGGAATCCCCTGCTCCGGGCCGGCGATGATACCTTCTTCGATGTCGGCGAAAAACGCACCCATCGAATAGAAGTCCTTGGCCAACATCGGATCAAACTTGTGGTCGTGACATTGTGAGCATAACCACGTCTGCGCAAGCCACACCGCACCGACAGCGCGCACGCGGTCCTGCATGTAACGGGCTTCATAATCTTTCGCCTGCGCACCGCCTTCGTCGGTGGTCAACAGGAGCTTATTGAAACACGAGCCAACTTTTTGTTCCATCGTCGGATTCGGCAACAGATCACCGGCCAGGTGTTCGATGGTCATCTGGTCGAAAGGTTTGTTCTGATTGAACGATGCGATGATGTAATCTCGAAACGGAGAAACGTTACGCTCCTTGTCGGAGTGATACCCCGCACTATCGGCGTAGCGCACTAGGTCGAGCCACCAGACCGCCATGCGCTCACCATACGCCTGGTCGGCGAGCAGTCGCTCAACCAGTTTTTCATAGGCATCGGTGGATTTGTCGTTAACGAATGCGTCGACCTCTACCGCAGGAGCGGGCATGCCCAGCAGGTCGGAATAGAGCCGGCGGATCAAGGTTCGGCGGTCTGCCTCGGCCGATCTGTTCAGTCCGATTTCGCGCTGGCGGGCCGCGACCAAGGCATCGATGGGATTTCCAGCAGCGGCAGGGATATCCGTCTTCACCACCGGCAAATACGCCCAGTGCAATTGATATTCCGCACCCTCGGCAATCCATTGGCGGAACATTTTCTTTTGTTCCACGGTGAGACTCTTATGGGTTTTTTGCGGAGGCATACAATCCTCAGGATCGGTTTCAAAAATCCGCGCGATCAGCTCACTATCGTTCGGTTTTCCCGGGACGATGGCGATATCGCCCGACTTCGCGGGTTTGAGCGCCTCATCGCGAATGTCGAGGCGCAGGCCCGCCTCGCGTTTGTTCGCGTCAGGTCCGTGACAAGCGAAACATTGATCCGACAGCAACGGGCGGATTTGCCGGTTGTAGGAAATTTTCTCCACCGCCGCGGTTGGCAAGGCAGGCAGAAAAATCAGGATCGGCAGATAAAAGAAAGCGTACTTGATCATTCTTTTGACCTATACGTTTTAGGACCTGGAAACTTTCATGTTTCACAGCGTCGAAACCAGCCGGTGATACTCATGCGCGGTTTGGCAGTGGGCATCACCTCGTGCCAGAAATCCCCTGCCATGAAAAAAACCATGGTGCCGAGCCGCGGTTCGATTAGTGCATAGCCCCCCTCGCGACTCCCCGCCGTAGTCCACAACTTCAATTCCCCGCCATCACCGGGTTGCCAGTGTTGGTTCAAATACAAAATAACCGTCACGATGCGAGCACCGCTCCCGGCATGACGATCGAGATGAGCTTTGTAAAATCCGCCTTCGGGATACATCGCGAAGTGACATTCGAAATCGAAGAGGCCGAAAAAAAAACGCTCGTTGATGGCGAGGCGCATGCCGTCCACTTTGGCCAGATAGATTTTCTGCTCCACGCTCTCTTCACCTGGCTGAATCCACTTCACTCGATCTTGCCGAATGCTTTCACGAACCTCCAAACCCTGGCCGCGACCGACTCCCGCACTAACGAAATCTCCGTTTTCGCACGATGCCAGACATTCTTGAGCAAGGCGGATCGAGTCATCGTGATTCATGCATCCAGGCACCGAAACCCAGCCGTGCTGATCAAGCCCGTTCAATATGCATTCCATCGGCTCCAGAAGCACAGAATTGCCCGCTCATGCCAGACAATTCGCAGCCGCAGTGAAAATAACGCGGCTACTGGATTCCGTAATACTCGCGCAATTTTTCCATCAAAGCCTTCATTTCCTCGTCGCTCAAGGGTCGATCAAAGATCAAAAAACGAGCGATTTCACCATCGAATGACTCGTGCCCTGGATGATTGATCGCGTCGCGCTCCTGCCCGATCGCCATTTTCGAAGGATTGCTTTTGGGATTCACCAATACCTCGCCAGCTGCCACAGCTTGCGGGGCATTGACAAAAATCTCAATCTTCACCTTGTCCGTTCCCGCAGCCATGCGTCCGGCAACAATCGCAAACCGTCCGGCCTCCATCTTCGGCCCAAGAATTTGAGGATTATTGGCATCGAAACGCCCGAAAGAAATACCATTGCGCGGTCCCCACCACACCGTGTTGTCGTCATTGTAACATCCCCAGATACCCTCGTAGTTTTCGCCGTTTTTGAGATTGCCGAAAAACGAATTCACATCCTTCAATCCTTCGCGCTGTTGGTGTGCCGCAACGACCGTCAACCAGGTGCAACCACTACCGCGGGTAAGTGAATCGAAGGCGTCTTCATCCATGCACACCAGCTCCTGTTGCAAGAACACCAGCGAGTTGTGGCCCTTGATCTCCTTAACCTCCCTACGCAGTGCCGGACGCCCCGAGCCCTCTTCCTTGCGACCCTCGTCGCGGGGAACGAAATCCCGCGCCGTGAATTTCTCAACCCGGTTTTTCCAAAGTGTAACGAATTTGCCCTCGACTACAGTGACCTCGTGATCCGCGTCGAGATCGAGAACAAGACCAATCGGCAGGGTGAAAGGTTCCTCGGCGTGCAAGGCGGCGATCAGAAGCAAAGGAAAAAGAAGGGGTAACATGCAGCATACTACGCGGCGTGTCCGGATACCTTTCAGCGGGAGAATTGTAAAGTTATTGTAAATAGGCGCGACGACCTGTAGCAGGCATGGTTAATAGGAATTGTCCGTCACACACCATTATCAAAAAATCACCCATCTCAATGA
>Ga0315905_10006219_pt1 | contig 12130 bp, 2 predicted proteins | sample LakEriMetagenome_5_FD_203522 | JGI IMG/M metagenome (GOLD analysis project Ga0315905, IMG submission 203522) | Freshwater fungal communities from buoy surface, Lake Erie, Ohio, United States - Buoy 4 MA121 | ecosystem: Environmental > Aquatic > Freshwater > Lake | place: USA: Lake Erie, Ohio...
CCTGTGGTTTTGGAGACTAACTTGTAGCCTCCCTTGATTTTTTTTATCATTTCTTATAATATTTTTCTTCTATTTCAATAATTTTACCTTCATCCATTCCAAATCCTGACAAGGATTCTAATATTTTAGTTGCCATTCTTCTATCATCTCCTGCCATAGATTTCAACATTTTAGCTTGATTGTCTGTTCCTTTTGTATAGTAGATAATCTTTACTTCATTTGAAATATCTTTTGGGATGCCCGATTTATTCTCTAGCTTATTAAATTTAAGTTCAGCTTTCTTTATCAATCGGTCTGTTGCATCTTCATCTCCAGCATAATCCCATTCTTGCGAGTATTTTTCTACACGGCTCATAAATGTTGCAGGATTTTGCTTATAAAATAAATCTATATTTTTATCTGCAATAGTCTCAATGTCAGCCGCTTTAAGGTTTAGCTTGCCGCTTTCCTCTAGAAACTTTCTATTTTGAATCCTTTCTTTCATTCCTGAATCTGTCAAAACTCCAAATGATTTTAATATAGTTTTAGGATTAAATAAACTAATATCGCTTTTTTCAATTTCAGATGCAGGAATAATTACATTAGCAATATCACTTGCTAACGAAGTCAATATTCCTGTCAAGAAACTTGATTTAGGGCTACCAATAATAGATTCTGCCGCAGCATTTATTCTTGCAGGAGACATTATTTTACTAGGGTCTTCTGTAGCCAATGCAGCTGCCTTAGCAAATATTTTATATATATAAGGAATATCTGGGTTATACATTCCATCTAATAAATTAGAATTAGCTTGATAGTTTTTGGCATCAATATCTTGTCCTCTAAATGCATCATATCCAAAGAATAACTTAGTTCCGCTACTTAATAAAGCAGAGCCACTCAATATTTTTGAACCCCAATCTGCTAATGCGTCTACAGGCGTAGTTTTTTCTGGAATACTAAATATTGATGGAAGTGCAATATTAATCAATCTAACTGTTTCTTCGTATGTGACTGGCTCAGTTTTCTCTCCCCGCATATTTTTTATAAAATGCTCAGCTGTCCTTCTAGCAACCCCCATTACAGGAACTAATGTTGGGTCAATCTTAGATGTTGGAATAAAGAAAGATGGTAGACCTAAAGAATCTAATAGCTTTTCTTTCATGAATCCCATTGGGCTTAACATATATACGTCTTTTGTATATTCGTCTAATTCGTCATACAAATCAGGGATAGCCATCATAAGCATAGTTGTCCACAACATATGACCTACAAATAGCTCACTCGTCTTCCTTAAAGTCTTAGCAGGATTATCATAACTATATTCTATTGCCGAACCTAATCCTTGTATAGAAGCGTTTAAATAAGCAAAATTTAAATGTGGGGTAAAAGTCCCTTTTTGGGCGAAGTCAGTATATCCTCTTGCTTGAGCTGAAGCAATCTCATTAATCTCATCGCTCTGAGCTTCATTAAGTTCTGTTAAATTATGGAGTTTCTTATACTGCTCTGTTAAATGTTTTTTAGCTTGTTCATAAGCAGAAATACGCATAGCTATCTCAGTCTTTACATTCAAAGATGAAGCTCCTTTTTTAATTGTCTCCCACTTGCTTTGTTTATTAGGCAGTAAAGATTTTACGTCTATCTCCGAACTTCTTTTTACTTGCTCTCTAGCCTCAGAATATGTATCCATAAACAATCCAACTTTAGTTGCCTCGTCTATTAACTTTAACATATCCTCGTCGTTAGCAAATATTTTCTTTGAATTTTTTATTGACTGAAATAAAAGCCTTCCATATGCAGAATAGACATTTGATTTTAGGAAATTTTTGTCAGATGTCCAGTAGTCGGTAAAGTGAACCTGATGCCTAATATCCATTGACATATTTCTCCAGAAGAAGAATGGATTGTATCGAGTTTGAGAGGCGGTTAACATTGTATTAGCAATGTTACTAACATCGTAATATTTCATTACAATACCTCCTGAATCTTGTGGATTAAATACAGAATTCAATCCCTCTACCTCATCATAAAGGTCTTTTTGCATTTGGAAATATTGTAATTTACCGTCTACCCTAAATGGAACATTTACAAATCCTTCACTTGCTGGCTTTACAACATATCCTGAAGCCTCTTGTTTAACATTTCCATCCTTCGTTCTTTCGTAAACTGCTGGCTTAAATGCAAAAGATAAATCTGCCCCATTCTTATCTAATATAACTGATTGTTTTGAATCAGCATTAGTAAAGAAATCTTTTGGATTAGACATAATATCATCAAAAATAGACTTACGTAAATTGTTTTTTGCAATAGCTTTATTAACAATTAAGATGTTTTCCGCAAGCAATACACGAGAATCTCTTTGGAAATAGCTTTCCTTCGAACCTTCTCCTAACGACTTAAATGCTGAATAATATGCTACTCCATCCTTGTAATATATAGGGACGTTAGACGAGTAGTCATCGTAATATCTCTCAAGCGTTTTCCTGAATGTGTAAAAATCATCCTTGTATTTATCTGCAATTTCTTTTGAAAGCATTCCCGCTTCTTGCATCTTATTAATAGATTCATTTCCAACTCGTTTATATGCAGCCGCTCTTGACATAAGATTATCAAAATCCTCAGTAGAATACGCTCCTCTAAGTGCATCAATCAAATTTTGAGCAGTCTTAGCCGTATATAGCAATCGGCTATCAAGTAATCCGTGATTAATTTCTGGTACAGATTTTCTAGCGTCTTCCATCAATCTTTCCAAATCTTTTTCATTCGGAAGTTTACCATTATTCTCCCTGATAAATTGCTTTCTTAATCTATCGTATTCGGTATAAACTTTTTCACTATTATTTTTATCAAGTTGGATAACACGTAATGCAAAGATTAATTCATCTAATGCTTTTATTTGCTTCTCCCCAAGTCCTCCATATATTTCAGCAATAGCCTGTTGAGCCTCCATTGAAGATGCCTTAGCCTTACCCATTATATTTCTAAGTCTAGCAGATGACAATGTCTGTACATCACTTAATGATTGCAAGATTCTTCTTATCTTAAATTTGCTATCGTATAATTGAACAGCATAATCAGCAAATGTTTTTTTCTTTTTTTCCTCCTTTAGTTTATCTGCCTTATCTTTTTCATATCCTTGAGTATATTTCTCAAGAATTGATTCAACCTCAGTAGGCATCTGCTCATCGCTAAGCTCTGCTTTATTATTACTTTCATAAGGTTTTAAATCTAATACACTTCCAATAGCTTTTGACACTAGCATTTCTGCCGCCGCTTGGTCTAAACCATATTCTTTCTTTGCGGCTTCAATAAGCACATCTGAAGTTACATCATTATTGTAGTACTCATTTCTTAAAGCATTAATTCTTGAATCGTCACGTGACATTTCAGAGAACTGAATTTGCTCTCCTAATTTGTTTTTAAATGTAAAATTATCATTGAATGCTTGACTTCCAAATGGTGCACGTTGAACATTTTTAGCTAAAACTAATGCTCCTACTTGAATAACTTCTTCTGCTCCAATTAAAGCTTCTCCTGTTGACTTATCATAAAAAAAACTATGACGATAAGGATTCATTCCAACCTGTGTCCACTCAGGGTCATTCATTAATTCGGTCGCCCTTTTATGAGCAGATTCAGGTGATTCATTTACCCAATCACCATAAATTCTAGCAACAGTAACTTTTCCTTTATCAATTGCAATATTCATTGCAGCCAAGGGGTCTGTCCCAAAAACTATATTTTTTAATACAGCCGTTTGCCCATAACCAAGAATTTTGCCATTCTTGATATTGTTAACTCCTTCGTGAATAGATACAACCCAAGTATTAAAATAATTATATGCAGGAATGTCTAATCTACTAGCAACTCGCTCGCCATCTTTAAATGTTTTATTAAGCCCAATAATTCCTCCTCTATCTAATGCTTGTTTATTAAGAGCACCTACAATCTCCTTGAATGTAGGAATCTTAGGTACTGTTGGCATAGAATATATAGGCATATTAGCTCTTACTATATCGACGTATCTATCTAATGTAATAAGTCCATCTCTTAACATCTCTACTCCCTGTTGAGCCACAGGATTACGTTCTTGTCTTTGACTTACTCTATTTTTCTCTTGCCAAGCTTCTTTTTCAGCCATTGTCATACCTGCATCTGCAACAGTAGATTCTGTTGTGTAAGTGCGGTCAATGTCAGAGAACTGAATCTTAGGATTTACAGGACTAAATTTTCCACTATTTCCAACAGCTGATTTAATATTAGGCTGATTGCTAATAAATCTATAATACTGTCCGTCTTGTAATGTTTTTCCGTCAAACAAAACAACTACTTGAGCGTAATCATAGGCAGCCCCTGCTTGTTTTCTATCAAAAGCAAATCCTTCAACACTCCTGTCCTTGTATCTAATTTGATTAAACAAGTATTTTTGACCATTTCTATAACTCTTGTTGCCTATTTTCCTATATTCATCCTGTATATTTTTATCGACATCCTCCTGATTAACAAGATTTTTTATATTTAAGAATACAGGAATTACACGAGATGAAGTATTTGTTATAATATATTTTCGTGAAGCATCATCATACTTCATTTTCTGGCTATCGTTACTTGAAGCATAACTAGATGCCTCTTCAGGAGAACTACTAAACCAAGCCCCTCTATCGCTTATTTTAAACGAATCAAAGTCTTTGTCTTTAGATGTGCCGTGATACATAACCATTGGCTCTCCATTCTCATCTACAATTTTAGATGCATTCTTAGGGTCTTTCTCCCAATCGCCAAACCAAGCCTTAAACTCAGGGGTTCTCACTATATTATATTGAGCTTCAGTTAAATTAGAAGGTTTTCCGTTAGGGGCAAGACGAGACTCCCTATCAATGTTAGAGTACTGAGCCTCAATATTTACATCGCCTTTGTTTGCGTCAATTCCATTCTTAAAGTCCTCGTCATCAACAAGGTACTGGTCTCCCATTGCTCCTTCCTCAATTACGCCATCAAGTTTCATGTCGGCGAGTTTTGCTGTACCATTGAGAACGCTTTCTAAAGACACGTTTCCATTATTAATAGATGTAACAATTCTATTTGCGGCAGCAGAATATGTAGAATCTTCTCGTTGTTTAACTCCAAGATATCCAAAAAGATTCTTTTCGAATATCCATAAAATAGCTTGGATATCAGAAATGTCTAATCTTTCTCCTGTCGTTTCTAATATATTATCTTGTACTTTCTCAAAAGTTTCTTTAGTAAAAGTTCTAAAATCTTTAGCAAACTTTGTTTTATTCTTTATATCATCCGTTAATCCATCTTTAATGTCATTAACTACGTCGGCAGATTTTGAATAAATACTTTTTCCTTGTCTATATTTAGACATCTCAGCATTTCGTTGTTCTTTTGTTAGCGATGCATAAACTCCTCTTCCCCCAAGTAATCTATCAAATTCCTTAGCGTGCGACTCTGCTAATGCCAATATATTTCCCTTAGATTGACCCTCTAAATTATTTGCTTTTATAAATTTATCAAAATCTACACTAAGAACTTTTGCTCTCATATCTCCTCGATACCTAAACATAGTTCTTATACACCATCTATCAATAGTAGGAGTTCCTCCTAATCCAGAAAGATTTGAATAGAACGCTCCAATTTTAGGACCAAAAATGATAATAGATGTAGGCAAGACCTGTGCATCGTCCCAATCTGGGTTTGTTGCATAGTCAGACGATAAGACTTTTGCATATGATGAAACGCCTAAGTGTTCTACTATAGCCTTTTTTGATTCAGATATTGGTCTAACTGTCTGTAAGAATTCTTTTAATTTTATAGGATTATTATCAAAAGTTTCTAATAGCCTGTTATATCTATTTATTGTAGTAGCAATAGCTGACAATGCTTTACCCGTTCCAATATCAGAAGGTATTTTTCCTGTTTTTTGATATGTTTCTAATCCATATATGACCCTCATTAGATTAGTAGAAACGTCTGTAGAATTTGATGCAATCGAAATAATGATTGTTGCAATCTCTCTAACATCTTCTTTCTCTTTAATAGCTGGATATATTTCCGATATTCTATCTACCGCAGCAGCAAAATCTTCTGTATACCAACCTTTTCCAGATTTATCCCCAAATTTCTGCATAGCAAAAATAGTTTCATCTGTAGCATAATCTGATACTACTTTTAGTGCATTATCTCCAAAATCATCAATAGCTAATGAACTAAATTTTTCGTTATAATATTTATTTAATGCACTTGCTACACCGTAGTTAGTTATTCCTTTTTTAGATTCTTTTTCCGCCGATATTCCAAGTTGTTCTAAGATTCCATCAAATACTTCATTTACCCTAGACTGTGTATCTTTATTTGCAAACTTGCTAATATTATTTTCTCCAACAATCTCAGATATATCTCGTCCTGCATTTAATACCTCAGCAATTTGATTGGCAAGTTTAACAAATGCAACATCATTGTTATCTCTTATAACCTGCTTAAATCCAAGTGCTCTTCCTATCTTATTAATTAAATCCTTAATTTTTTGGCTAAGTGTAACTGGTAAGTCATTCAACTTTAGTTTGCCACTTGCAATACGAGCAATTGTTTCAACAACAATTTCATCATTCTGAGTAAACTTTCCTTTATATGTAGGATTTGCTTCAATACTTTTAATGATAGAATCAATAGTAGTATTGGTAGAACGCATATCTCGAATAGCATCGATTAATTGCTTAAATGTCTTAGGGTCAGTATTCCTAATAATATTAATGATAGGATGCGTTCCTTCGTGGAATACAATTGTCTTTCCCCATTCGCTATCAATTACATTTTGATTGATAACAATAGTGCCATTATTAGCAATAAAAAATCCTTGGCTAGCGTTACCTTCATTGTATTTTTCTTTAATTTGGTCACTAGTCAAAACCTGTACTTTTATTCCCGCCTTAAATAAAGAAGATGTTATATTCGCAATAGCTGCCTTTGTGTTCTTAGTGTTTTCAGTTTCTTGAGCTAATCTTTTGGCAACTTCGTTGATTGTTCTTTGTCTTTCTCGTTGTTTTTCGGTAAAAGCTGGTTCAACAGGTTTAACCTGTCCTCCAACGGTAGTTGGCTCAGCATTTCCGATATTCTCTGTTCCTGCTGTAACCTGCTGCTCGACTTCATTGAGTTGTTCATCTGTAGATTCATTTAGTATTTTTCTTTCTTTATATTGAGCATCAATAAGCAATGCTCTTGTTCCTTTAATTACCTTGGTTTTTCCTTTTCCATCTTGTAACTTAACTGATATAGGATTACCTTCCTCATCGTAAGTGATAGCGGAAAAAGGATTTTGATTTTTATTTGTAAATGTCTTACCATCAATGGTCACAGAAAAGTTTTTGTCAGTAGACATTTCTTGCTGAACAATATCCCACTCGGAAAGAGCCATCCCTCCTATGTCCGCTATGTTACCTAATTCATAATCTCTGTCTTTTGTTTCAAACATAACTACTCCATTTGATTGTTGGCGAAGTCTTCCTGTTTTACCTTGATATACAAAAGGAGTTAACTCATATACTGCATCATTGATTGTTTTTTGAGCTGGCTCAAGAGGCTGTTCTTCCGCTATAGGAGCGGCAGCTACAGGCTCTCCTTGTGTAGGTTCAGCTTGAGTAGTAGGTTCTTCTGTGGGAGCTACAACTGGCTCAGCAGCAGCCTCATTAATTTCACGTTGAGTCTTAATATTTTCGTCGGAAGCATTAACTTGTTCTTTAATTCCCGATAAATTTAACATTTGTCCATCAGGAGATGTGCCAGTAATCTTATGAGCCTTATCGTTAAAGAAAACAGTATCTCCTGTATTAAAATTAGTAATATTGTTTATTGCCTTACTAAATGCTACAGGGTCGGTAGCCTTACCTGTTTCTTTTACCTGACTTGATACCGACTTTAAATAATTAATAGTTTTTAATCCATTAATTAATTGAGGTCTATTTTGCTCAAATTTTACTTTAAACTGAAGTTGACTTGCTGAGCTAGGGAACACTTCGCCTCCACCTAGTCCAACTTTTTCTAAGTCTTCAATAGTAATTAATTTGTTATTATCTGATAAAGATTTTATTGCAAACAATGGATTGCTCATCAAAGTTTGAACAGCCATTTGATTGTCTGTATGAGCTTTTACAATAGAATTAGGAACTTGGAATTGGATTACTTTATTCCCATTTTGGTCATCAGCTACCGCTGCAAAATTTCTATATGAATCTGGAATATCAGATACTTGGTCAAATGAAACAGGTGTAACATTTCCCTGAGCAATATCGTCATCTATTTGCTGGGTAGTTGGCATCTCTAAAGGAGTAGCCATCTGAGCTAAATCCTTAGCAAGCCCGTTCGATACCATAGGAATTAAATTCTCTTCTACGTTAAATAAAGAATAACGAGAATAAGGGTCTATCTTGGAATTTTGCTCAAACGATGATACATTCTTTGCAATTTTATCTACATTTTGCAATGCTGCGTTATACTGTTCGGGAGTTAATTTTCCTGCGTCGGCTGCTTTTGTTATTCCTATCTTTACATTTTCAATTGATGTATTAAGTCCATTTTTTCCTTTCTCATTATACTCTCTTTGTAATGTAGCGTATATGGTAGGATTAAAGTCTCCTGAAGAAGTAAATGAATAACCAAGCCCGCCAACAAGCCCTCCCATAAATGAAGAGTTTGCTATATCACGCACAGTATTCATAGAAAATACATCTGCCCCATATTGACCCTTTTTGTTAATATCTCCTTCGTTAACTTGATTTGTTGCCTTTTGGTATATATCAAATAACTGTTTTTCTCCTGTTGTTACAACTTGTTGGATGCCCTCTGAAATGGATTCTGGAGCTACTCCTTTTGTAAACAAATTCTTAATAAGACCACCAGAAGTTTTTACAGCTTCATCAAATACATCTGATTTAATTCCAAGTTTTATTATTTGGTCAATAGCTTCATCTGAAGCCATCTTGCCTAGTTTCCCAGAAAGAAACTTATCAATTCTTCTATCAATGCCCGAATACTTATCAATCAAAGTTTCAGTAAGAGCTAGTGCGTGACCTGCAAAATAGGATTTTGTTGGGTCTATGCCTCTTTGTCTAGCTTCTTGATAATTAGATTCTGCAAAAGACAAATGGTTTAATACCATTCCCCCCATATTGGTATTCCTTTGTAACTGCATTAATTGTTCGCCAAGTGCCGCACCAAAAGCTTCTGGGTCAGGAAGTCTTAATCCGCCTTCATCTACAATATTAGCTGTCCCCTTTATACCTACTTTCTGACTTTCAATCATTGGGGCAAATGTAGATTCATATGCCTTTAGTTTTTCTTCAAAAGACATTTTTTTAGCAGAAAAAAACTTATCGGGCATTAAATTGACAGTCAGTTCTTTTGCTGCTCCAATGCCTTCATCAATTATTTTATTCCAAGCCCCTTCTCCAAGCCCCTTAAATACTCTTGGAAATGCCATTAATACTTTCGAAAACATACCCTCTTCCTCGTTCGTATCCGATAAAGGTTTCACCCCAGATAATTCCGTAGCGTCTTTTTTTTTTGGAAATAAAGAGTCTAGACTTAATTCTGCATTTTGCTCAATAGTAGGATTTTTTTTAGGAAATAATTCCTCTAAGCCCAATTGTTGTTTGCCCATTATTTTAGTTTGATTGTTATTTCAATTCCTTTAGCCCTATTATCTTTAACCATTTGTTGAATTTCAGCATCATTATATCCTTGGTTATATAATTGTTGTTTTGTAAAAGAAGTCCTTTGCGTAATTGGAGGAAGTTTTTCAAGGGTAGGTGTAGCAGGTTCAGGTTTATTAGCTCCCTTTAACTGATTATACGTATACTCAATATTGTTAATATTAGATAACGCCTCAGCTTTTATTTTCTTGTTACCAGATTTTCCTGCTGCAATTTTAATATCACGAAGAAACGCAGGAACTGCACTTGGGTCAATTTTATGGAATTGATAATCATTTGCATATTTCTTGTCTTTAACTATTCTTTTTGTATCACTACCTTGAATAGCACGAACTCCTACTTTAGCATAAATTTGACCATTATCTCCTATTGCAATATCCGAAACTATAGCTCTTTCTTTCTTGCCATTTACTAATGTTATAGATGTAGGCGTTTCTGTTTCTAATGGAAATGCATTATACTTTACATTCTTTTTAGACATAGGGTCATAAATAGTATTTGAATACATTGCAACTGGAGACCCTGTAGCTCCTCCTTCTAACATTTTTGTTTGAGCATTATAGTATCCTGTTTGAGCACGAGAAGCGGCTGTTGAGGCTGCCATTTGCCCTAATTGACCTTCTATTATCTGAGGTTGATATAATGCTTCAGTTCCTAATTTTTTAAGTTGAGCTTCTTCTGTTTGAACTTGCCTTTCATTCTTTATTGAAACAGGTTTTATTTCTCCAGCAGGCATTGAATCAAACCAAGATTTTGCTATATCTGAATCAGGAATATCTGCTTGTCCAATCTTAGATAGTTTCTTGCGTTGAGCATCAAAGGCAGCAGGGTCAGATGCTTTAATTTTAGCAGCTAAGTTTTGGTAGAATACAGGGTCGGTAGGCTTTATAAGTTTACCATCTGCACCTACAGTAACCCCATCAAATACATTGGCATTATATGTAACCTCCATTTTAGTTTTAGGGTCAACATACATTCCTGTTATAGGAGTTATTGCTAAATTATTTTTAATTGCAGTTACACCCATCTTAGCCGTATTGATATGGTCGTCTAATACGTTATTCATAGCAGTAGCCAAGTCATTTGGGTTTGCAATTAATTTTTTATCGGCAGCAAGTGAAACCAAATTTTTATAAAAAGATTCAAAGCTAGTAAGGTTTTCTTTATTGGCTGCCCCTATTTGAACAAGTCTATCAAATTGTTTTCCAAATACATCATATCCTGTTTTAAGGTCAGCTAAATTAGAAATCTCTTGGCGAACTTGTCCTAGCTTGCTATAGTCTAGTTTACCGTTTTTATTTATAGCAGAAGAAACTTGACCCAATAAATTATTAGCCCCATCTGTAACTTCCTTTGTTCCCCAAATTCCAATATTTTTTTTTAAGGCTTCTACATTATTAAGTGTATTTTCCGCTAAACTATAGTCCCTTTGTTGTTGTGCAATAATTTGTGTAAATATATTACCAATTCCAGAAGAAGCTTGTTGGAATTCTTGTTTAATGCTTTGCGATGGGTCGTATGTATATGCCATTAGTCTTCTCTAGGTTGCATTGGATTTAATAAAGACGAATACCCTGCACTAAAAGGCTGATTTTGAAATGAGTTTAATGGAGGATAACTTGTAGGATTTAAGAAACTAGATAACCCTTGAGCACCATTTGCACTTGGATATCTTGTACTTATATTTGTCTTAAAGTCAATAGTTGGATTCGCCCCTTGACTCATAGCAAAACGTTTGAATCCTTGTGCCGCTGAAGATGGAGGATTTGGAGGATACATTGCTTGAAGCATCTTCATATTATTATCTTGCGCTTGAACTCCCATTAATCCTGACCCTATTCCTGAAGCCAGACCTCCAATACCTGACCATATAGCAGACTTAGCGTTTTGTACCGCCGCAGCCGACGCTTGTTGTTGCTCAAATAAGGACTGGTCTAACGCCATCCCTCCCTGAAACTGCCCTTGAGCTAGTCCTAATAATTGTTGTTGTTTACCTGACTCAGACTCAAACTGAAGTCCTGCTTGTTGTGCTTGTGCTGCTGCTGTCTGACCTAAAGATTGTAGGTAGTTCTGCTGAGCCTGTTGCCCTATCTGTTGACGTTGTTGCTGAGAACTGATGTCAATGTTTTGCATCTGAGCACCTTCTTGTTGTTGACCCATTAATGCGGCTGTTAACAAGTCAGAGGACGAACCTCCTGCTCGTTGTGCAAAAGCTAACGTATTAGCCGTAGACTGCCTAGCTTGCTCCCTCATTATGTCCTCTCCTGCTACACGACCACCGCCTGCCATACGCTTACCTAACTCAGCGGCTTGTTCTGCCTTAACGAACTTAGATATATCTCCTTGATATGTTTTAAGACCTTGGGCTTGATTAATTAAGTCTCCGTATCCTTTTGTAAAGGCAGACTTCTGTTGTGCCCCAAATTGAGTTTGGCGGTCAA
>Ga0315905_10006220_pt1 | contig 12130 bp, 9 predicted proteins | sample LakEriMetagenome_5_FD_203522 | JGI IMG/M metagenome (GOLD analysis project Ga0315905, IMG submission 203522) | Freshwater fungal communities from buoy surface, Lake Erie, Ohio, United States - Buoy 4 MA121 | ecosystem: Environmental > Aquatic > Freshwater > Lake | place: USA: Lake Erie, Ohio...
CGGAGCCAATAATGAGCGCCGATGAATCCGGCAATTGTTACCCGGATACTATCGGTTTTTTCTACTCACTCTTAGATACAAACTACACCGATTTAAGCACGTGTGTGTGGTCATTGGGCAATGGCACACTTCTGAACTATTGCGGCGACACCAGCGTCGTATACACTTCGCCTGGTACGTACTATCCGTCGATTACCATTACATCTGAATTTGGTTGCACAGCATCGGATACTTTATCTACGCCAATAATCATCCGTAATTACCCAGAGGTCGACTTTACATGGTCTCCACAACCGGTGGATATTCTGCGTCGAGAGGTGCAATTTCAGAATCTTACAGCGGGAGCAGATTCTATTTATTGGAACTTCTATAACGCAGGAGAAAGCACACTTGCCAACCCTATTTGGACCTTTCCTGATATTGAAACGACAAGTCCTTACTTGATTTGTTTGACAGCAGGAAATGAATATGGATGTCTCGACACCCTTTGCCAGGAAGTTTTTGTAGAGAACGTTTTACAGGTATTTGTACCCAACACGTTTACACCGGATGGTGATGGACTTAATGATGTTTTCTTACCCGTTATAAACGGCGAGGTCGAGGGTAGTTACCGCTTCTGGGTCTTCAACCGTTGGGGTGATGTCGTTTTTTATACCGAAGAGGTAGGAAAAGCCTGGACAGGAGGATATGATGGAGGAAATTATTATATCCAGGACGGCTACTATTTGTGGAAGATTGAGGTGGATGATTTAGAAACGTCCAAAACGAAGACCTTTGAAGGTAACGTTTTCATTTTACGCTAATGGCGTAACAATTATATTTGCATTCCCTAGCTTTATGGTTACATAAAACTCAGGCCTTATCAAATCTATTTATGAAGAAGTTTTTACTTGCCGGATTGCTGTTCGTGTTGGCTTTTGCATCAGTACAGGCACAAGAGCATTATTACACTGCGCCATACAACGCTCGATACTCTAAAAACATGACCGAGGAGGAGCTATACAGCATGCCTTTCCTGCAAAAGATGTCGAAGCAGGACTGGGTGAGATTCTCCAAGGATCCTCGTTTTGACGCTGAAAGAGTTGCGCGCTTGAAGACCGATTGGAAGCGAGAGCATCAGCAAACCCGCCGACAAATGAGAACAAGTCAGACGTCAGGTGAGTCGAACTGTTATTGGATTGAACCAACCAGCGAGTATACGCATCCAAACCCGATAAACTGGCCTGGAAGCCCGGGTAACAGCACCGATAATTACAGTGCTCCCATCAACCTAGGTTGGAACTTTAATTTTTTCGGAACGAATTACAATCAGATTGTCATAACTACAAAGGGGACGATTGTGTTAGGTAATACCGGTTATATCGACTTTACGCCCTCTGCATTTCCCGACCCGCTCGGAACTGAAACCAACCAGCAATACAATCATATTGCAGGTTTTTGGTCAGACTTTGACTTCGGTGCTAGTGGTGAGATTTACTACTTGCTTACTCCGGAAGCGCTTTATATCAACTACATCAACGTGGGTTATTGGCCGAATTTCGATGACAAGGTCAATTCATTTCAAATGATTATTACCCCCGATGGAAGCAGTGTGATTGGCGGTGGCAACAACGTGCAATTGGTTTATCTCGACATGCAGTGGGCCAACAGTCAGATAAGCGGTGCAACAGGAGGTTGTGATGCAAACAACAATTTCGCGATTGTGGGTGCCGACCGCTCATCAGGAACACAACACTATGCATTTGGTCGTTTCAATATTTGTAATTCAACAGCTTGGGACGGCCCTTATGGCGTGCAGCAAGCGAATGAGGACGGTGTTGACTGGCTTGATGGCCGTGTGATAGAGTTCAATACGGGCGTAACCAACTTCGTGGCCAATCAGCCACCTGTATTAGTGGGCGAGGCATGCGACACCATCACGATGTGTGTGGGAGAATCGTTCGATTTCAATCTCGCATTTACCAGCCCTGAATCGAGTCAATCGACGTCCATAGCATTCACCCAGAGCAGCACCGGCTTTACCGCAACATCAACTACAGGTAACGCGGCGGTGCTCAATAACGCTTCGTTTACAGCGACAGCAGCTAACATTGGCGCAAATACGGTTACCATAACTGCTACAGATAATGGTATCCCGGCAGCATCAACTACGGTAACGTATACTTTTTTAGTCGAAGATGTAGAGGCGCCGCCTATTCAAATATCCGGTTTGCTGAACATATGCGCTGGTCAGGTCACAGAGTTGACGGCAACGGATGGCTTCGACTCGTACTCATGGAGCAATGGTTCTTCAGGGCAATCAGCAGAAGTGTCCCAACCGGGAACCATAACGGTTGTCGGAGCTTTCGGCTTCTGTTCTTCAGTGGCAACTGCCGAGATAGATGTTACTCCGTATTTCATTCCACAATTAGAAGGAGGGAATGCGGCTATTGAAATATGCCCGGGAATCGACACTGTTGTTTGTGTGCTGGGTGATTACGCTAGTTATCAGTGGCAAATTTCTCCCGGTTATGATGGAGAGTTTGTGCCCGGTGCGCCGCTCGATGAAGCTTGCGCGCAGGTTACCGGCAACGTCAATGGTAACTATGAAATTTTAGTCACGGATGAAGCGGGTTGTCAGGGATTCAATATCAAACTCGTTACTACCTCACCATCTACACCATGTCCAACAAATGATGACAACAATGGTATTCGTTGCGATGGTCTTCAAGAGCTTGACTTCTGCGGATATTCTGTACCTCCGGAAGACAACCTAATCATCTATGCACTTAGCACGAACCAGAATGGATGGCAGGGATCGTTCATCAACATTTATGTGTATCCCGCTGACGGTGGTCCGGTAGAGGAATACTTCCTTACTTCTTTTGCGGCATTAACCCTGTATGATGATATCTTGATTGGCGCGGGTGATAGTGTGTCTATTGAATATTTCGCCAATGGCAACAACTTCCAGGGCAATTCACTATGGGTAATCAATTGCGGTCAAACATCTCCAACCATTATTCCTGCGCCACTAACAACAGGCTTGGTATGGTCGGGAGCTTCATCATGTGTCGCAACAGACCTCGATGGTACATGGACTGTTTCCGGTCCCGGAGGCTGGGCGTTCTCAGATCCTTCGCAAATGACAACCACCTGGACACCCACTCAATATGGTGTTTATGAGCTTTGCTTCAGTAATGCAAACTGTGCGTTCGATTATTGCTACGACATCGAGTATGCCCAAGCACCGAATATTACCATTACGCCGGGCCTTCCGGTTGCACTTTGCGATGCTGAAACGGCTGAGCAGTCTGTAGTAGTTAATGATCCATCGGGTAGTGGCACCATCTCTTGGTCGGGTCCCGGCTTGACAGCGTCTGCCGATGGTCTCTCAGCAGTTTTAGGCCCTTACAACAATTACACAAACGCAACTGTTACCGCAAGCATTACAAATGCCTGCGGAACGTTCAGCGACACATTCAACGTCTCATATCAACCGGATGTGCCAGAGCCTTCGCTTCAAGATGTGCCGCTTTGTCAAAACGGAAGCGTAACGCTGGATCCTATTCCGAATGCGCTCGATAATCCGGAACTTCAGTATGACTGGAATCCGGGGGACAATACAGGTTCAACCCTGAACGTAACTACACCGGGAGTTTACACGGTGATAGTTTCGAATGATTGCGATGAGTCAAATCCGGTTTCTGCAACCGTTAACGGCGTTGTTGCTGCTACTGTAACCTCTGCTCCCGCTGCGTCAATTCTGGAATGTGATGATGACCAAGTTACCCTTACTGTTCAATATGCGGACGCAGGTAATTACACTGCATCGTGGAATGGCCCGGTAGATTCTCAAACAGCTACTGTTATTGCTGATCAGGATGGCCAGTACTGCTACACCATCACAGACACCTTTGGCTGTAATTCGGAGACAACTGCATGTGTGAATGTGAACATTTCCGGCGCTCCAAACACATCATCCGGAAGTAGTGACCTACTCGCGCTCTGTCCGCGAGAATGCAAGAACCTCGAAGTAATCTCTGATGCTGAAGATGCGTCTGTAACCTGGTCAACGAGCTGTAGTGGTTTTGTGATTGGAACTTCAGGTGCGGCGCTCGACTATTGCGCCGATAACGTGCCGCTAAGCTGCTTAGGAGAGATTGTAACCCTCACAGCCAACATATCGAACGGCTGCGGAACAGCACAAGCGACATGGCAGATTCAATCCAATGCTTGCGAGGTGAAAATACCAAACGTATTCACCCCGAATGGTGGCCAAGGCAATGACACCTTCGAAATTGAAGGCCTCGAGAAATACAACGGTGCTGAATTGACGATTTTCAATCGCTGGGGACACGCTATCTATGAGAACACCAATTACCGAAACGACTGGCGTGCTAACGACCTAAGCGAAGGAACCTACTGGTATGTGCTCAAACTTCCCTATGGTATTAAAACAGAATACAAAGGGACAGTTCAAATCTTGAGATAATTTATTCCGGAACGGTATAAAAAGGGCTGCGAGCAATCGTGGCCTTTTTCTTTTTCTACCTTCGCTGCGATGAGTAAAGTGAAAACTGCATTTTTCTGTCAGCATTGCGGCAATCAATCACCCAAATGGCTGGGTAAGTGTCCTTCTTGTGGCGAGTGGAACTCGTATGTCGAAGAAGTAATTCAAAAGCAGGAGGCAACTGCAACGGGCATGCGTGTGGCCCAAAAGGTGAGTAAGCCACGTCCAATAAATGACCTTCAATCATCTCAGCTGCCTCGCTTTCCAATCATTGACCAGGAATTGAACCGGGTGCTCGGCGGAGGGCTTGTGCCGGGGAGTTTAATCCTGTTTGGTGGGGAGCCCGGCATCGGAAAGAGCACGCTTATGTTACAACTTGCTTTGAAGCAGCTCAATCTATCTGTGCTGTACGTAAGTGGCGAAGAAAGCGAAGAGCAAATAAGAATGCGCGCCGAACGCCTTGGTCTCGACAATCCACGATGCTTGGTGCTTATGGAAACATCGGTAGAGAACATCTTGATGCACGCCGAGGAAATGAAGCCGGATGTGCTCATCATTGATTCCATCCAAACACTGTCATCGCAAACGATTGAGAGCTCTCCGGGGAGTGTCTCTCAGGTGCGCGAATGTGCGACGCGCATGATGAAGTTTTCAAAGGAATCCAATACGGTTGTCTTTCTCATTGGCCACATTACAAAAGAGGGAACGCTTGCCGGACCCAAGGTGCTGGAACATATGGTTGACACCGTGCTTCAGTTTGAAGGCGATCGTCACCATATCTATCGCCTCATGCGCACCACCAAAAATCGTTTCGGTAGCACGAATGAATTGGGCATTTATGAAATGCAGGGCGCAGGCTTGCGAGAGGTAGCCAATCCATCTGAAATTCTGATTCATTCGCAAACAGAAGACTTGACCGGTTCAGCTATTGCTGCCACACTCGAAGGAGCGCGACCATTGCTGGTTGAAATACAGGCTTTGGTGAGCACGGCAGTGTATGGAACACCACAGCGAAGCACTACCGGATTTGATGTCCGAAGATTGAATATGCTCCTGGCAGTTCTCGAAAAGAAATGCGGCTTTCGGTTAGCGATGAAGGATGTTTTTCTCAACATCGCCGGTGGTATGAGGCTCGAGGATCCGGCAATGGACTTGGCTGTAATAACTGCGATTCTTTCCAGTAATGCCGAAATAGCGATTCCCAAGCTGACATGTTTTGCAGGCGAAGTAGGATTGAGCGGCGAGATACGCCCCGTAACACGCATTGACTCACGTATTCAGGAAGCAACCAAACTTGGGTTTGAGGAAATTTACGTTTCGAAGTACAACAAAGGACTGGAGGGTTTTTCAGCGAAAATCAAAGTGATTCAGGTTGAAAAGGTGGGTGATTTATTCAGCAGGATTTTCGGCTGATTATCTAATCAGTGTGCCAGCAATTTGTAGATTACAGGTCGTGAAGGCGCTGCATCATTTCTGAAACTCGACACCTGCAGATTCAATAGATATTTTCCGTCAGGAGTATCATCGCTTGCAAAGATCATTTCTGTTATCGTGGCTTTCATTCTCGGTTGTTTTGGATAACTCCAAAACGCATGATGCGCAAGCAACTTTCCCTCGTCCTCTTCTCGGTCTATGGATGGCATATCTACCAGCAAATGTTCTACGCCATGAGTGGCTAACCACTCTGCTGCCGCTGGTTCCATGTAGGTGAAGTTACTATTCGAATAAAGAGCGTGGCGTTTTTTATCTTCGTTAGGCAAGGTGCGAATGATGACTGCTTCAGGCGCATCATCACCGATTGCCGCCCGCACTTGAGCGAGGGTAATAACACGATCGCCCGGTTTCATTCCGTTGTCTTCAGCTACGATAATTGTTGGTGTAAAACTGATGAGTTTCGCAAGCCACCAGAAGCGTGTAAGCGTGTTTTCGATAGAAACAAGTTCGCGCGCGATGTGGCCAAGTGTTTCGGTGTGTGTGCCGTGCGCATGCGGGTTGAAATAGACATCATTGAAATTCACCTTTCCGCCCAGCGCTACACTTCCGGTGAAAAAGCGGTTAATGACGGGTTTGATTATGGCGGGTTCTGCATACCAGGCTCGCGGCCCGTGCGAATGGATAGGGATTGATAAATCAATCGGGTTCGATAAATCAATTTTCAATTCACCTGCAGGGTGTTCAATGGTGGCAATCATGTTTCTACAATAAAAAGGTCAGAGGCGATGCGGTCGGCGAGGAGAAGTCCTTTTTCGGTAAGCTGCAGAACGTGGTTGTCGCATACAATCAGCTCGCCTTGCTGCCATTGTTCAATACGGTTCTTCTCACGCCCTATCAAATCAATCCCAAATGCTTGCTGAATGTGATCGAGATCAATGCCCCATTTGGTGCGGAGCCGTGTCATGACGTATTCATTATAGCGTGTTGTGTTATTTAGAACCTCAACTTCAAACATCGGAGCACCTTCCTGAATACCGCGAATGTATTGCGCATTGTTTGCAATGTTCCATTGTCTGCTCTGCCCATTAAATGAATGAGCGGAAGGACCAACACCGAGATAATGCGCGCCATTCCAATAAGCACTGTTGTGACGCGAGTGCATAGTTGGCTTACAAAAATTAGACACCTCATACTGCTCGAATCCACTTCGCATAAGGGTATGACGTAACGCTAAAAAGTGTTCTTCGCTCACTGTGTCGGCAACCTGGTGCATTTCTCCTTTAGAGTGTTGTTGGCCCAATACGGTTTTGGGCTCCACCGTCAGGCTGTAGGCGCTAATGTGTTGAACCTCCAGATCTACCGCTTTTTGGATGTTCTGTTGCCAAGCTGCAAGCGAAAGACCGGGTATGCTGTAGATGAGATCAATAGTTATGTTTTCGAAACCGCGGTCCTGAGCGCACTTTACAGAGAAGTCAGCTTGTGCAGCAGTGTGCGCCCGGTTCATCCATGTCAAGTCTTCATTGCGGAAGCTTTGTATTCCGATACTAAGTCGGTTGATGGGAGTTCTCGTGAGCTCAAGGATTTTGAGATAGGTAAGGTCGTCGGGGTTGGCTTCCAGCGTTATTTCGGGACTACCAGCTACGTTGTAATTTTGAAAAACAACATCGAGTAAGCGCTGCAATTCATCGGCACTTAGCAATGAAGGTGTTCCGCCTCCGAAGTATATGGTTTCAATAGTCTGCCCCTCCAGGTAGTGCGAGCGCAACCTTAATTCAGCACGCAAGGCTTCCAGCATAGGGTCTTTCGATCTTAATGAAGTCGAAAAATGAAAGTCACAATAATGGCAAGCTTGCCTGCAGAAGGGGATATGAAGGTATATGCCTGCCATAATGCGAAAGTACCTAGCTTCTTGTAATAAATTTGCACCATGTACAAGGCAACGGTAAACGCAAAAACAAATCTTCAAATTAGTCGACAGGGCGATGCATTTTTAGTGAATGATCGACCGGTTGAGGTGAGCAAGGCGCAACTATCCGATTTGCGATCTCATATTTTGTTAGACGGAAAGTCGATGAACGTTGAACTGGTTCAGGTGAATGCGGCAACCAAGCAGTTTACCGTGAAGGTTAATAATCGACTGTATGATTTGCAATTGAGCGATCGTTATGACGCCTTGCTGAAAAGCCTGGGCATGGAATCGGCGGGAGTCAAAAAGATGAAGGATATCAAAGCTCCAATGCCGGGCATGGTTCTCAATATTTTGGTGCAAGCTGGCGATACGGTTGAAAAGGATACGCCCATTCTCATTCTGGAAGCCATGAAAATGGAGAATGTCATCAAAAGCCCGACGCAGGCGGTTGTGAAAAAGGTTCATGCTATTAAGGGAGTTGCCGTTGAGAAGAATGCCGTTTTGATAGAATTCGAGTGAAATCGAAAAGCAAACGTGTTGGATAACATTGTGCATAAAAAGCGTTATTCACCCCGGAACAAGATCATCGGCAAGCGCGTAGAAATGTAACTTGCACTCAAGTTCTGATGTGTTATTCTGCATGATGAAACGATTTACATCGGTTATTTTTTTTGTTAGTGTTGTTTTTTACAGCACCGATGCGCTTGCGCAGAGTTGCACCGATGCACTCAGTAATTTCATTTGCGCTGATGCACCGCAACAAGTTGATTCTCTTCAGTCTGAATCTTATTTCAATGCGTGTATTTTTAATGAGGTGCCAACAAACACATTGAATTATACCTCGTGGTATTCATTTCACACCAACACCATCGCGAACGTAGGCAGTATCAATATTGAAATCGATTTTGTTGACTGTGATTATTCAACTGAAGGGGCGAATGATTTCATTTACGTAACTGCTTTTCCGGTTCAGCCGGGAGAAGATCCATGCGACGCGCTTGCATCGATCGCTGCGCCTTGTGAAGGGTCAGATCAGTCATTTACATTCAGTTTGACATCAGGTCTTTTACCTGATACCGATTACCTGGTGGTGGTGGGTTCGAATCACGAACCACAAGGAGGGAATCTAGTCGATCCATGTGCGTTTGACGTAACGATTTCCGGAAGCGCATTGGGCATATCGGCTAGCGTTGATCCGCTCTCCGTTGCTCTCGGCGAATCAGCTTTTTTATTGGTGGAAGGAGCCGATGATGATTACCCGGTGCAATGGACACCAGGACAGTATCTCGACGATCCTACTAGTCTTACTCCCGAGGTAACTGCAGAGGAAACCACTTCCTTTCAGGTAAGCGGGCAAGTGGGTAATTGTCCTGTAACCGATGTGGTCTCACTTACTATCGGATTGCCGATTGATATTTTCAACGCGTTTTCGCCCAATGGAGATGGAGCAAACGACGTATGGAACATTGGTCAAATTGAACGCTTCCCAACCTGTCAGATTGAAGTTTTCGACCGCTGGGGACAAAGTGTTTTCAAGTCGGTAGGGTATGAGCAACCGTGGGACGGAACCTACAAGGGAAAGTATTTGCCCACTGCGGCCTATTATTATGTAATCGAACTAAACTCGCTTGAAGTAACCATACCTCCTATGACGGGAGTAGTTAGCATAGTGCATTGAAATGAGGAAACCGGGATTAATAGCAATCGGGATATTACTGGCGATAGCCGGGTATGCGCAGCAATTGCCCCAGTTCACCTACTTCACCTACAACTACATGCAGTACAATCCCGCTGTAGTAGGGACAGCACCCTGTCTTGATTTGAAGTTTGGTTTGCGCAGGCAATGGAAAGGTTTTGAAGGTGCTCCAACAACGGCGTTTGCCAATTTGCACGGAAAGATTGGAAAAAAATCGCAGTTCCACTTCCACGGCCTCGGTGCAACGGTGGAAAACGACGATTCAGGACCATTCAACTATACCAATGTGCACGTCAATTACGCTTACCATACAAAGCTGGCCAGCAAGTATTATTTGTCGGCCGGAATCGGACTCGGCTTTGCCCAGTATAGCATTGATTATGGTGAAATGACATTCGAAAATCAACTCGCTGAAACGGCCATTTTCGGAATAGTCAACGATTTCGTGTTCCCTATGGTGAATGCAGGGGTTTGGCTGTATCGCTCTGATCGCTTCTACGGACTTTCCGTTCGAAGCCTGAATAACAAGAGTATTGATGGCATGACCGACAGCCAGGTGCGACGCCATTTTACCTTTGCTAATGGATATGCCACTCGTGTCACAGAAGAACTCACTTTCAAACCGGCATTTCTTATCAATTATGTAGGGAAGAGTCGTCCATCGGTCGACGGGCAACTGGTTCTGTCGTTTAAGGATATGGTCGATGTAGGAGTTGGTGCGCGCTCCGGGCATGGGTTTTCTGCCCTGGTTAAATTGTCGGCTATTCGGTACATCACCATTGGATACGCCTATGATGTAACGATGAATAAGATTCGCTATGTGGCTGGTAGCACGCATGAAGTTGTAGTTGGGTTGCGGGCTTGCAAAGAGGGAAGTAAAATGCATGTGCCTTGCGCCGCCTATGATTAACCCATGGATGTTGTTCGATTTCGTGATTATTGCCTGAGTAAGCCGGGTACATCGGAACACCTTCCATTCGATGAAAGGACACTGGTTTTTAAGGTGGGGGCTAAAATCTTCGCCTTATGTGATATCGAGGAGTTTGAAGGAGCAAATCTGAAATGTGATCCGGATAGGGCGGTTGAATTACGGGAACGATATCAGGCGATAACAGGTGGCTACCACATGAATAAAAAGCACTGGAATACGATTTCTGCCAATAGCGACGTTAATGATGAGCTATTCAGAGAACTCATTGATCATAGCTATGAACTGGTAAAATCGAGTTTGCCAAAAAAGGAACGTGAAAAACTTTAGGTTTTTTTCGATTTACACCAAAAGTGTCGCTATAGATTTGAATCATACCCCAAATACCATGAACGAATCAAACAAGTATCCCCGACTGAATGAATTGGCAGGCAACATCCAAATCCAACTGGAACGCCTTAAGGCGGGTGAGCTTTCACTGGATGAGCTTGAGTTGGTAGCAGAGCAAAGCCGCGAATTGTATGAGCGCTTGGTAGTGCTGCGCTACAAAGCATTTGATGAATCGGTTCATGGTAAAGAAATGGTGCAGAATGAACCAGTTGAGCCTGTAGCGATTCAGGTTCAGGAAGAAATAAAGGCTGAGACAACCAATCAGGTTTCGTTGATAGATGCTATTGAAGAGGTAACGAAATCGGAAGAGCAACCTGAGGCACTGCCCTTGTTTACAATGGACGCGCCGGCTCCGGTTGTCAATACGTTGTTTGATTTGGCTGCCTTGCCTGCAACACCGAGCGTGAATGAGATGCTGGCACGCACAATGGTTCAGCAAGAAACAGTCGCACAGCACCATACCCACACACCTATCGCTGACTTGAAAATTGCAATCACGCTCAATCAACGTTTCCAGTTTTCGCGTGAGCTATTCAAAGGGAATAATCAGGATTACGAAGTTGCAATCGATTTGCTCAACACATCAACTCGTGATGAGGCCCTTCAGTATGTGAAGTCGCTGGAAGATAAGTATCAGTGGAACGTGGGCTCTACTGTGGCGCGCGATTTTCGTTCGCTGGTAGAGCGTCGTCATCAATAATCCTATCGCGTGAAGCTTATTGTTGTGCCAACTCCCATTGGCAATCTCGAAGACATTACACTGAGAGCCATACGTGCGCTGCGTGAGTGTGATCACATTTTTGCGGAGGATACTCGCGAAACAAGAAAATTACTCAGCCATTTGGACATCGACAAACCGATGAGTTCGTTTCACTTGAATAATGAGCACGCGATTGTCGCAAAGACGGTGAATCAGATTCAGTCCATGCATTCAGCGGTGTTGGTGAGCGATGCCGGAACCCCTGCGATAAGCGATCCCGGTTTTTTACTGGTGCGCGCATGCATTGAGTCAGGCATTGAGGTGGAGTGTTTACCGGGGCCTACAGCATTTGTTCCGGCCTTGGTCGTAAGCGGTATTCCATGTGAAGAGTTTCATTATATCGGTTTTCTGCCGCATAAAAAGGGCCGTGAGACTCGCTTCAAGGCGATTGCTGTGAGTACGGTTACAACCGTGCTTTACGAGAGTCCCCATAGGCTTTTGAAGACATTGGAGCAATTGGTTCTCTTTTGCGGTGCCGACAGAAGAGTTTCTGTTAGCCGTGAAATCAGCAAGAAATTTGA
>Ga0315905_10006222_pt1 | contig 12128 bp, 8 predicted proteins | sample LakEriMetagenome_5_FD_203522 | JGI IMG/M metagenome (GOLD analysis project Ga0315905, IMG submission 203522) | Freshwater fungal communities from buoy surface, Lake Erie, Ohio, United States - Buoy 4 MA121 | ecosystem: Environmental > Aquatic > Freshwater > Lake | place: USA: Lake Erie, Ohio...
GGCCGGATCGATAAGACATCGGTCATCTCGGCAGTCGACATGCTTCCCACCTTATGCGCGATTGCTGGAGCATCTTTACCTGATGGATACCAACCTGACGGAGAGAATATTCTTCCGGCCCTGCTCGGAAAGGAATTCAAACGCAATAAGCCGATCCTCTGGGAGAATCACGTTACCAACCACGGAGATACCTGGCCGCAACTTGCCGTTGTCAAAGACCAATGGCGACTTGTCATGACGAAAGACAGTAGTCGCTTAGAACTCTTCAACATTTTCGACGATTGGGAAGAGGATCGTAATCTGGCGATCAGCTACCCAGCAGTCGTAAAAGAACTCAAGAGTATCGCTCTGGATTACAGCAAGTCACTTCCGTCAACGGATACTTTCGATGAGCGTCTCTGCGTGCCAAAGGCTTCCAAACCATGAAACCGTCAACTCGAATACTAACTTTAGCAATTGTCTCGCTATTGGTTGCGTCCTCTACCGCACAATCGCCGGTGGAGCGAGTCGAGTCGCAATCGGGAAAAGCCTGGGTGACGCCTGAGGTAAAAGCTCTGCGTGTCTCGTTTCATACGTTTGATAGCGACGCTGCCAAGGGCAAAGTCAGCTACCACATCTACAAGCCAGCAGCATACGATCGCGAAGGGCAACGGAGATTGCCGGTTGTCTATGGTGCCGCACGCTTAGGCTTCAAGTATCACGATCTTTTTCGCGCGGTCTCCATCATGGGTGGTGGACCATTGCAAGCTGAACTGATCCAGGCACCACGCGCGGGTCGGCAACGAGCAGCCGAGGTTTTGAAGCAGGTTTACGGAGGCGATCAGGAGTATTTCAAAAGCGTCAGTCCGCGGCGACTCGCCGAGCAAAACGCTGAAGCAATGATCAAGGGCTCGCTGGTTCGCCAAGTTTGCGGCGATCAAGACGAAACCTTCGGCCCTAACCGCGACTTTCATGAACACCTGGAGCGACTCAAGATCCCGCATACTTGGACCGTGCTACCCGGAGTGGACCACAACCCGATGAAGACACTCGAAGCGCTCGGTGATTCCAACTGGAAATTTTATCGTGCTGCATTTGGTCAGCCACCGGGTACCGTCGATAAGCCCATCGATAAAACATGACTTGAACCTGAAATGTGAACAACATGATACCCACTAGAAATTTCCTAATCCGTATCTTCTACGCAGCAACCTATGCATTCGGCGTGGCAACACTTCACGCCCAATCCATTCCTGCGGTCGATAATTGCAATGCGGCTGCTGAGTATTCCCATTCACAGCATGGCACGGGGGTCCTTGTGATGGTACGTGGGAAAGTTATCTTCGAAGATTATGCTCCGGGTTGGACCGCCGATAAACCGCACTTGTTAGCCAGCGGTACAAAGAGTTTTTGTGGCGTGATAGCTACATGCGCTGTGCACGACGGACTGTTGACACTCGATGAAAAGGTCGCCGACACGCTTACCGAATGGAAAGAAGACAAACGCAAGTCACAGATTACGATTCGCCAATTGCTGAGCCTGTCTAGCGGAATCGACGGCGGCGACAATGGGACAGTGCCGAGTTACAAGCGGTCCGTTTCCATGGCAAAGGCAACTGCAGAACCCGGCAAGAAATTTTCCTACGGTCCGATTCCCTTCCAGTGCTTTGGCGAACTCATGCGACGCAAGCTTGAACCCAAGCATGAATCGGTTGAGGCTTATCTGCATCGCCGGGTGCTCGATCCGATCGGAATGAAGATTGGCTTTTGGCGCAAGGATGCAGATGGCAATATCAACCTGCCTGCCGGCGCTTTCTTGACACCGCGCGAGTGGGTGAAATTCGGTGAGCTAGTTCGACTCGGCGGAAAGTGGAATGAAAACGAACTTGTTCCTGCCACCCTCCTCGAAGATTGCTTTAAGCCGTCAACGGCTCAACCGTCGTATGGCATGACATGGTGGCTTCTAGGCGGAGGGGATGAAGAAAGTACCGAAGCTTCAAATGGTCGGAACATTGCTCCCAAAGTGAAGCGACTGATTGAAGAACGTCGCAAGCTGAGCTTCCAACCACCTGCCGACACCGTCGCGGCGATGGGAAAAGGTAAGAATCGATGCTACGTGATACCCTCGCTCGAAATGGTTGTCATCCGCATGGGAGACAGCCAAGGCCGCGAATTCAGTGACAATGAGTTTCTTTTCAAGTTGCTAGAGGCACGATGAATAACGACAAGACTATTTTGAGCGTAACAGTCACCCTGGTCCTACTAGGCTCGATCTTTTTTGTGATCGAACGGGTCCTTGCGCGCGGGCGAAATCGAGCGCAGCCGATCATTCGTAAAGGCTGGATCACGGATGTTGTCTACTGGTTTACAACAATCCTTCTGACAAAGCCATTCGTGCGATTGATGTTGTTTCTTCCGTTAAGTGTCCTGATCCTCGCGAAGGTGACTTCGCTCGACGTGCTCAAGATGGGCGCGTATACGGGATTCGGCCCACTGAGCCGTCAGCCAATTTGGCTACAAGCGATTGAGATTTATCTCATCGTCGATTTTTGCGGCTACTGGAATCATCGCATGTTTCATAACGGTCGTTGGTGGCCATTCCACGCGGTGCATCATAGTTCCGAAGATCTCGATTGGCTGGGCAGTTTGAGAGTGCATCCAGTTAACGACCTCGTCAACAAAATGGTTCAAGTCACGCCGGTTTTGCTCATGGGGTACAACCCGACGGTAACGTTGAGCACAGCACCGATTCTCACGTTCTATGCGATCTTCATTCATGCCAATGTCAATTGGGATTTTGGTCCACTGCGAAGCGTGATTGCGACTCCAGTATTTCACCGCTGGCATCATTCGCGTGAGCCAGAAGCATGGGATAAAAACTTCGCCGGATTGTTACCCATTTGGGATATACTGTTTGGAACGTATTACATGCCCAAGGATCGCTGGCCGGAGAACTTTGGAATCTGCGAGCCGATGCCAAAAGGCTATTTTGGCCAACTTTGGGAGCCGTTTGCATCGAACTTCCGGAACTCGAAAAAAACTGACCCCTGACAAAGCAAGTGGGACAAGCTTTCGCTTGTAGCCATGCCTCTTAGCCGAGGTCGGCTTGGACTGCCTACCGGCAGGACTATGTACGTCCGGATTGCAAATTCCACTGGTCCACGATACAGTGGCCAAGCCATTATGACAATCATTACAGAAAGCCTTACCAGCATTGGATACGTCCCCGGTGCGCAGTCCGGTCTACCAGCAGCGTTACCTACCAAGAGCGAATCGCGTCATTTGCTAACTTCGCCCAGCACGCCTGCGCTCGAAGTCTTGTCGGTGGGCTTCTTAGACAGCAACGTGCCAGCAAGGGGTAAACGGCGATGACTCTGGGCGAAAAGCGACTCTCGGCGGTTGTCGTCGGTACGGGGTTCATAGGTCCGGTGCATGTAGAAGGATTGCGGCGCGCCGGCGTGCATGTGGCGGGTATTGTCGGCTCATCGCCTGAGAAATCACAACTCGCGGCCGAGCAACTTGGTTTGCCGCGCGGGTATGCGACGCTCGACGACGTGCTCGCCGATCCGGCGGTCGACTCCGTGCAGCTGGCAACACCGAATCGCTTGCATTTCGCGCAGGCTGCCGCAGTACTGCGGGCAGGCAAGCACGTGCTGTGCGAAAAGCCGCTGGCGATGACCTCCTCCGAGACGGCCGATTTGGTGCGGATCGCGGCCGAATCGGCCCGTGCGGCAGGCGTGGCGTACAACATTCGTTTCTATCCACTATGTCACGAGGCTGCGGCCCGCGTGGCCGACGGCTCGCTCGGTAATATTCTGCATGTCACCGGGTCGTACGTGCAAGACTGGCTGTTGTACGACAGCGACTTCAACTGGCGCGTGTTGGCCGAAGACGGTGGCAATTTGCGAGCAGTGGCAGATATCGGCACACATTGGCTCGATCTGGTGCAGTTCATTGTCGGCCGTAAAGTCAGCGCCGTCTGTGCCGATTTGAGAACAGTACATGCGATGCGGCAGCGTCCCGGCGGCGGTGTCGAAACCTTCTCCGGCAAAGGGTCGGCTCCGCGCAAGACGGAGCCGATCGCCGTGAGTACCGACGACTGCGGCTGCGTAATGCTCCGTTTCGATAATGGCGCGAACGGGTGCCTCTGGGTCTCACAGACAACGGCCGGTCGGAAGAATTGCCTGCGGTACGAAATCGCCGGTTCGCAACAGTCCTTTGCCTGGAACAGCGAGGTGCCAAACGAACTATGGATCGGCCATCGCGACCGACCGAACGAAATGCTCATTCGCGATCCCGCTTTGATGAGTGCCTCCGCGCGGGACATAGCGAGCTACCCGGGCGGCCATAACGAAGGTTTCCCCGACACGTTTAAACAACTATTCCGGAGTTTCTACGGCTACGTCGCGGCCGGTGACTTCACCGCGCCGCCACCATTTCCCACGTTCGCCGACGGTCATCGTGAAGTCCTGCTATGCGAGGCCGTCTTGCGCAGCGCCCGCGAAGGCCGGTGGGTGGAGGTAAGCACTTGATCGATTGGTTTGCCGGACTCAGGCTGCTGCAATCGCGGCTCTCTGGAGGCCCTTGCCAGTGGTCCGGCGATCAAGGCCGACGATGTGCGCGTTGAGAAATCGCAACTTGGCGACGATGCCGGAGTTCGCGGAGCCTCGCCTTGTCCGCCCGGAAGCTTGAGTCTCGGTAAATTATCCCACTGAACGCTAATCAACACTCTCATAACCACGAAACCTTTTTCAGAAAGCATAGACATGACATTCACCTATTTTGACGTCGCCAAGATGATCGATCACTCGCTGTTGAATCCGACACTGACCGTCGACGATTTAGAAGCCGGATGCCGCCTAGCGGTCGCTTACGATGCCGCGAGCGTCTGCATCATGCCTTACTATCTAAAGCGGTGTGCTGAATTGCTGGCCGGTTCGACGGTCAAGGCCAGCACGACGATCGGCTTTCCGCACGGCGGGCACACAACCGCAACCAAACTGTTTGAAACGCAACAAGCTCTTGCCGACGGCGGCCAAGAGCTCGATATGGTCGTCAACATCTCACAAGTGCTTAGCGGCAACTGGGATTTTGTTCGTAATGACATTCGCGTAGTGACCGAGGCGACCCACGCAGCCGGGCAGAAGGTCAAGGTGATCTTCGAGAACAGCTATCTCAAGGACGAGCACAAGATTCTTCTCTGCGAGATTTGCGGCGAACTGGGTGTCGATTGGGTCAAGACCTCGACCGGCTACGGCAGCAGTGGCGCGACCATGGAAGACCTAGTTCTGATGCGGAAGCACTCGCCAGCACGTGTGCAAGTCAAGGCCGCCGGCGGCATCCGAGATCTCGATGCATTGCTGCAGGTCCGCGAGTTAGGCGTCAGCCGCTGCGGCGCCAGTCGCACCAGGGAGATGCTTGACGAGGCGCGGCGACGTTTGAACCTTCCCATAGAAAAAGGTTGGATGTGATGCTAGACTATGGATGGAAACCGTCCGAATCGGTTCCAACCTCATGCAAAACCACAATCGAGGATCGCTCAACTGTTTTTCAGCGTTTTCTCATTTGATCGAAAGCCGGAGCAATGAGTCCAGATCGCGAAACCAACGCTCAAACGCGAGGTTTGCAGAAAGATACGGATCTGAAATCGCAACTTGCCTCTTTGACGGCAATTTTTACAGCGACATGGAATGCATTTGTTGTTCGTGCGGCGATGGCCTGCGCCGCTTTGCTGTGCTGCTCCAACCTACTTTTTGCTCAGGCCGATAAGACAACAAACCCCGTTTTCGAAGACAAAAAGACTTTCGACGAAACCGTCGCCCCCTTCCTGAATAAGTACTGTGCCGAATGCCATGGTGAGAGTGGTAACGAGTCAGATGTCGTCCTGTCTAGCATCCGTTTTGATCTGGCATCCGGACATGACATGGAGCTTTGGAAAACGGTGCTCAGAGAGTTGCACGTCGAAGAGATGCCACCGACCACAAGTGAACAACCTGAGGCATCCGAAAAGGACGCCGTGATGCTCTGGATCAATGCAGAACTGAAAAAGTCGGGGAACGAATCTGATCTCTATTCAAAATTGGAAAGTCCGAGCTTCGGCAATTACGTAAACCATGAAAAACTCTTCAGTGGAGAAATCACTCTAGAGCCGTTTTCACCGGCCCGTTTGTGGAGAACAAGTCCTGAGGTTTTCCAAAATGGGAAGTCCAGCTACGGCAAGGCAGCCAAAGATTTCAGGCAGCCATTTCCGTTGGAAGATAAAGTTGGCATCAAGGACTATGCCAACCTCCTCTTTGCGGATTCAGCGGTTGTGAGTGTTTTGCTGAGCAATGCCGCTTACGCTGCCGATGAACTCATCGAGCAATCTCCGATCGCTTCGTCCGATACAAGCCCTAGTGATGACACGCTCGCTTCTGCCATCCGTGAACATTTCAAGAAGGTCGTCTATCGAGAACCTCTGAAAGACGAACTCAGCAATTACTCGGAGCTTTTTAGAAACAGCGCCGAAACAGGCGGAAATGCCGAAGCGTTGCGGTTGGTCTTGATGGCAGTGATGCTACACCACGAATCCGTTTACCGAATTGAGGTTGGTCTCGGCCCCGAAGACCCCCACGGGCGTCGAATGCTGTCGAGCACTGAAATGGCCTTTGCCATCGCGTTTGCTCTCACCGATCGCAGACCCGACGCGGCACTTCTCCAAGCAGCCCAAGCGGGGGAACTCAACAGCAGAAACGATGCGCAACTCCAAATCGCACGCATACTTCAAGATGACGCGATAGACAAACCAAGGATCTTGCGTTTTTTCCAGGAGTTTTTTGGCTACACCCAAGCCCATAAAGTGTTTAAGGACCAAGATCGCTCGGGTGGATTTGCCTACTACGGCGAAAACTACCCTGCAATGTACGAAAAAGACGCTGATTTTTTCGTCATGAACATCCTGGAAAAAGACAAGGATGTTTTCGGTCAACTGCTGACGTCGAACGAGTACTATATCTTCAATCGAGCCACCTTTCGAAACACCGTCTACGATTTCTATAAGACGAACCAAGAGCAGCTTGATGCTGGGCAATTCCCTGAAGACAAGCAGCGAGAACTCTTGCAGCGACTGAACCTTAAAGGATGGCACGAACTGAACGTCAAATACAACTTGCACAACTTCAACAAAGGATTCAATGGCAGCATCGCTGCGATAAAGCAGATCGTCCATGAGCAAATCACTTGGATGGATACCAAAGACGAAGACAAACTTCGGCATCGCATGCAAGCCCTCTATACAAAGTATCCGATGGTTTACGACCTCACCGATGACGAACAGGATTTCTTGTTGCCACAACCTTACAGGCGACCGAACCGTGCTGGGATGTTGACTCATCCAGCTTGGCTGATTGCTCATTCGTTGAACGACAGCACCGACCCCATACGGAGAGGCAAATGGGTTAGGGAGCGATTACTCGGGGGCGTTATTCCCGATATTCCTATCACTGTGGATGCCTCTATACCCGAAGACCACACGAAAACGCTCCGAGAAAGGCTTCAAAAAACAGAGAAAGCCGAATGCTGGCGTTGTCACAAGAAAATGAATCCCCTCGGATATGCCTTCGAAATTTATGACGACTTCGGACGGTACCGGATTGAGGAGAGTCTTGGTAAAGGAGACACCAAATCAACGAAACCCATCGATGCCAAAAGCGGTTTGGAAGGCACAGGCGAGATCGATCTAGATGGCGATTTTGCGGATGCTTTGGAACTCATCCCTAGGCTGGCCGAGTCCGATAAGGTTCGTCAATGCATGATACGGCACGTATTCCGCTATTTCATGGGCAGAAATGAAATGCTCAGCGATTCCAAAACACTCATTTCTGCCGACCGAGCTTACAGGGAAAGCGGTGGTAGCTTTAATGCACTATTGATTTCCCTGCTCTCGTCTGACTCGTTTCTTTACCGCAAAACACTCAATCCAACCAACAAATAAGCACCATGCACTTTACGCGACGCGACACGCTTAAAAATCTTTCATTAGGGGCAGGGGCGTTTCTACTCGCACCCTTCCTTCGTCAGATAGAAATCCAAGCCGCAGGAAACTCGATCTCGATTCCCAACCGTTTTGTGTTTGTTGTTAAATCAAGCGGCATCATTCCTGATGGGATCACCCCTGATGCCTTTAAGGGCAAGGATTCAAGCAGCGATTTGTTCAATCAGGACCTAAAAGACGTTTCTCTGCCTTCATCGATGCGCGCTTTGGAACCCTTTAAAGATCAACTCTCGATCGTGCAGGGGCTCTCGGGGAAAATGTGCCGCGGTGGTCACTCCAGTTGGTTCGGCATGATGGGTGTCTACATGACTGGAGGTGAATTTGATGCAGGTGCGATTATCAGAGCTACCGCCGATGCGGAATTGGCCAAACTAAATCCAGCACCCTTCAATCATTTGGGACTGGCGATCAAAGGGAAGGCGTTAAGCAGCGATTATGGTGGAACCATGTATCCTGGGATTACCGCTGTCGGGCCGGGACAAGAACTTCCCTTTCACGGGTCCCCCGACATCGCCTACGAACAACTGTTTGGATCTGCCGTTTCGTCCAACGCCGGGTCTGAAAAAAGGTTCAAAATGCAAGGCAATCTTCTCGATTTCATGGTGGGTGATATCAAGAAGGTGACGAAGGCTATCCCCTCGTCGGAGCATGGCAAAATGGACGCCTATCTCCATGCGTTTGAGGAACTTCAGGTTCGCCACAGCAAATTGTCGAGCATGAAAGAACAGGTTGCAGCAAACGCGCCTGGGTACTCGGATAAGTTCACTTCTATGGTTGAGGAAGTACGTCAGGAAGCCCATTTTGATCTGGCCACGGCTGCATTGATTGCAGGCCTGACCAACGTCGTCACCATTCGCCTGGATAATGTCGACATGACCTACAAGAGACTCGGTATCGACCAACACAACCATGGCATCGGGCACGACGAAGGGACCAAAAGTCAAAGTGAATACCGTGACATCATCCAACAGCATCACTCGGAACTTCTGGCTACGATGGCCAATAAACTCAGAGCGGTCCCTGAGGGTGATGGAAACATGCTGGACAACACCATGATCATCTTCCTCTCGGATTCGAGCGATAATCACCATGGATCCGGAATGGAGTGGCCCTATCTGATTGTTGGTGGGGGCGGCGGGAAACTCAAACTGCCGGGTCGTTATCTGCGTTACCCGAAATATGGTGGAACTGGGTGCCGTACCATCGGCGACTGGTGGACCACGCTACTGAATGCCTATGGCAATCCGATCAAGTATTACGGAAACGAAGATCTTGTTCTTAAACAAAACGGCTGCTCACATGCCGGACCACTTGAGGAGCTTTTTGTTTGATCATGGTGCTGTGCCAAGCAAAGCCTCAAGTGGGCTGTCGGCTATAATCCCATCGGCTTATCCAACCTGGGATTTCTTAGGAAAACGCCAAATGTCATCAGTCCCCAAGCAATACATAACCCCTGAAGAGTATTTGCACCGCGAGAGAAAAGCCGAGTTTCGGTCCGAGTTCTTTCGTGGCGAAATGTTCGCCATGGCCGGGGCTTCAGCCAATCACAACCTGATCGTAAGCAATTGCATTCAGACGCTGGGCCAGCAACTCAAGAAAAAACCCTGCCGAGTCTATCCGAGCGACCTGAAGCTTCGGATCGAAGCGACTGGGCTGTACACCTACCCAGACCTCTCGGTCGTCTGCGGCGAGCCTCAGCTTGAATCGGATGCAGGCGACGTTCTGCTGAACCCAGTAGTGCTCGTCGAAGTCCTCTCCGATTCCACCGAGGCCTACGACCGAGGGAAAAAATTTGAACACTACCGAACGATTCCCAGCTTGAAACATTACGTCTTGATCGCCCAAGATCGCCATTCGATCGATTGCTTTACTCGATCACCCGACGGCAGTTGGAATTTGACAAGTTGTCAAGGTCTCGAAGGGAGGATTACGCTCGAGGCAATCGAAAGCGAACTGCTCGGATCGGAGGTCTACGACAAAGTCGCTTTCATAGCGTCAACCTCGACGACCAACTAGAATGGATTGTCGGCTATAATCCTATCGACCTATCCGATCTGGGATTTCCTAGGAAGGCGCCTAATGTCATCAGTCCCCAAGCAATACATCACCCCTGAAGAGTATTTGTACCGCGAGAGAAAGGCCGAGTTTCGGTCCGAGTTCTTTCGTGGCGAAATGTTCGCCATGGCCGGGGCGTCAGCCAATCACAACTTGATCGTTCTAAACGCTGGATCCCTTCTGCGAGAGCAACTCAAGAAAAAACCTTGCCGAGTCTATCCGAGCGATCTGAAGCTTCGGATCGAAGCGACTGGGCTATTCACCTACCCAGACCTCTCGGTCGTCTGCGGCGAGCCTCAGCTTGAATCGGATGCAGGCGACGTTCTGCTGAACCCCGTAGTGCTCGTCGAAGTCCTCTCCGATTCCACCGAGGCGTACGACCGAGGGAAAAAATTTGAACACTACCGAACGATCCCGAGCTTGAAACACTACGTCTTGATCGCCCAAGATCGCCATTCGATCGATTGCTTTACTCGATCACCCGACGGCAGTTGGAATTTGACAAGCTGCCAAGGTCTCGAAGGGAAGATTACGCTCGAGGCAATCGAAAGCGAACTGCTCGGATCGGAGGTCTACGACAAAGTCGTTTTCACAGCGCCAACCTCGACGACCAACGCGACTGGTTGACTGCAAGAGTAAACTACGCAGATGTTTTCTTCATCCCAAAATCCCCTCGATCACGTGTCCATGCACGTCGGTGAGCCGATGGTCGCGGCCTCCATAGCGAAAAGTAAGCTTCTCATGATCGATCCCCATTTGATGCAAAATCGTCGCATGCAAATCGTGAACGCTCATCGGATTCTCAATGGCATTGGCTCCAAACTCATCGGTATGCCCATAAGCCATCCCAGGCTTAAACCCTCCCCCCGCCAATAAGATTGAAAAACCGCTCACATGATGGTCGCGACCCGTATTCTCGTTGATCGCGCCGGTATGTGGAGTTCGCCCCATTTCCCCCGCCCACAACACGATCGTCTCATCGAGCAATCCTCGCTGGTCGAGATCCTTGATCAGAGCAGCTACACTTTGCTCCGTCACACGCGCGTTCTTCTCGTGAAGCACCTTCAGTTGCCCATGCTGATCCCACGGTGAGTTATTGCCATCAAAACTGGGGCACGTGATTTCGATGAATCGAACCCCCGCTTCGACCAATCGCCTTGCACGCAACGCTTGGCTCGCATAGTACCGCTGATGCTCGTCCGATGAATCGGTTCCATACAATCTGTGAATGTACTCGGGTTCCTGGGAAATGTCCGCCAATTCCGGAACCGCGGTTTGCATTCGAAACGCCGTTTCGTAGTTGGCGATCATCGATTCGATCGCTTGAGGGTCCGACGCTGAGCGCGAAAACTCGCGATCCAACTCGGCGATCGAATCGAGTTTCTTTCGCTGGATGTCGGATGTGTCCGACGGTGAGATGTTATCGACTGGGTTACCCTTGGCACGCAACATGGTCGCTTGGTGATTGGCGGGCAGGAACGAGCTGCCGAAGTTCTCCATGCCTCCATTGGGAACCCAGTCATTGTTCAAAAGGACGTACGCTGGAAGATTCGCGTTCTGCGTCCCAAGTCCATACGAAATCCATGCTCCGATGCTTGGAGCCAAGCCAATGCTTCTGCCGGTATGAAGCAGCAGATTGGACTGGCCGTGCAGCGGTAGCTCCCCAACCATCGACCGCACGACGCACAAGTGATCTGCGACCTCGGCGATATGGGGGAATAGCTCGCTGACCCACAAGCCGCTTTGGCCACGCTGCTTGAACTCCCACGGACAACCGAACCATACTCGATTGGAATCCGACTGTGACTTCTTAGAAACCCAACGCGAACCGATCGGTTGCCCTTGATGCTTCTTGAGCATCGGTTTGTAGTCGAAGGTGTCGACATGGCTTGGGCCTCCATCCATGAAGCAAAAAATGACTCGCTTGGCGCGAGCCGAGCGTTTCGCTCCGATCGCCGAAGCGTTGGTGGACATTCCCATCAGCGCCAACAAACCGAATCCTGCATTCGAAAGCTGCAGAAAACTCCGTCGGGTCAAATTTCCAGAAACGGCTCCTGGACAA
>Ga0315905_10006223_pt1:0-2500 | contig 12128 bp, 13 predicted proteins | sample LakEriMetagenome_5_FD_203522 | JGI IMG/M metagenome (GOLD analysis project Ga0315905, IMG submission 203522) | Freshwater fungal communities from buoy surface, Lake Erie, Ohio, United States - Buoy 4 MA121 | ecosystem: Environmental > Aquatic > Freshwater > Lake | place: USA: Lake Erie...
TATTAATAATAATATGATTATTATTATTATTATTATATGACAGGGACAGATTGTGCGTTTTCCTTTCGAAATGGGGTGCGGAGACATGTATCTCGTCACGCATCTGTCTACATCCTCACTCTACTTCGCTCGTATAGTGCACCTTCAGGACAAGCCCGTGCGCGAGGGAGTGGTGCGCGAACTAGACGCACATTTGCGTTTAAGGACAAGACTCAGAAAGATGCGCACAGAGGCATACCTAGAAGTAAAGCAAAAAATCACTCAGGTGCAGAGGCAAATTCAGGCGGCGAGGGCGGACTTTCGTCATCTCAATATGCCCGTGGCACATGAGCTTGAGGCTCGGCTAAAACTCCTTGAGAGTGAAGAAAGGGACGAGTCATTGACCTACAGCCACCTGTACGTGGTCCCTGTCAGTATCTCTATCGATGCAGTCCACCGCCCGCCCCACCTGGTGCTGGTATTTGAGCCAGAAGACTACAACCTACTCCAGCTCACCTACCCTGTTCGCGCCATGCCGGAGCCGCAGTTCGCCAGTGTGGTCCACCAGTTGCTTATAGGGCTGAAGCACCTGCACGAGGCGGGGCTTGTTCACAGCGGGCTTGATGCCTCGGCTGTCTTCATTGCTGTCAGTGGGCGTGTGCGCATGGGCAACCTGAATGATTGCTATCATGCGGATAATGCCAAGTGTCGAGGCAAAATAGAGATCATGGCCCCAGAACGGCTGTTGGGATTAGAGAACACGTCAAAGGGGGACATTTGGAGTCTGGGCTTGATGATGCTGAAAGTGCTCGCCTGTCTCCCCCATCCTTTTGGGGACCCAAACAAGGATCTCCTGGCATATAAGCAAACCATATGTTCAATCGCTGATGAATCCGCCGATGAATTCCCAGGCGCCCACGCACCAAAATTGCTGCCCACTAATGGCCCTTTTTCTGCAGCGGTCCGTTTGTTCGTGGAAAGATGCCTGGACCGCAACCCCAGGCATCGTCCGACGGTGGTGGACTGTCTGGAAATGCCTTTCGTCGGCAAGGCGGCGGAGAGATCCGGGCGGGCCTTGGTCTGGTCATCAAGCAAGACCGAACAATCGATTCTCTCAAACTGGGTCAAATCTCTCAGTGACGCATTTGCTTCCAGTCCAGACGAACCAGCATTTGGGCGAGCCAACTCCTCCAATTCACCGTCTGGCTCTGCCGTTGCGCGAGTTCCCTCGGCAGGGAGAGAGAGAGAGAGTACGGACGCAACGGCTTTCGGAGTTTGCTCAGCACTTTACTGGTCATCAAGCAAGAATGTGACGTCAAACGTAAATTGAAGTCCAAAGTCCAAATTGACATGAAAGGTGAAGACTTCACATGATTTTCTGTCAGCACAACCGATCTCTCAGGGAGATGCCGCTGGTGGCTGAGAAAACAGGAATCTGGCACTGGTGGCCCGTAAATTCACGTTGGGGTCCGCCGCCGCCGTGTGGAGGAGGAGGGTTTGTTTGTATTCATCGATACTATAGAGGGACCCAGGGTGCCTGCGGTCAAGCCAGGGCGCGAGCCTAAACCCTAAACCCTCGCAGTCAAGCAAGCGAGAGACAGTTTATTACGAACAAGTTCGTGCTGGGACTTGACATGGGCGCTCCGTTTCGAGATCGCGCTTCAAGTTCGGTATTCTGGCACGCGGGATGCCTCGCACAGTGTTCCGCCATCCCCCACGTTGAATAATCAAACATTGAGTATCAATGTTGAATTGTCATTGCATTGAGATGAATAGTCATTTCATTGAGTATCAATAAATTACACACACCTTAGGCTGCCCGCGGGACTTTGGACTTTGGAATCAGGTTTTTTACGGTTACATGGGCACCCGGAAGGCCCTGTGCGTTGTCAGCCAGGTGCACGACGGCCGAGGCGGTGGTCATCGCCGAAGTTCCTGTAATAGGTACTGCAGTAATAAGCACACACACAGTTCCCTTCGCTACTCCGACAATGAAGACAGAGCAGGAATCGTGGATTTGGGCTACTTACCCGGCGTGCGATTGTGGTGTGTTTTATTTTTGGAAAAAAGAAATAAATCATAAATAATCGTCAATTAAATAAAAAAAGAAATAAAAAAGCAATACATACCTTATCGATTGTTTATTACTAATAAACCGGGGAAACGCCCCAACGTATACAGCCATTTATACGCATGGAACAATTCTTCAACCAGTTTGTGGCGAGTGTGGACTCGGAAATCATTATGATACAGCCTGGCAAAGACTTTGACTTTGACTCGGAAATGCCTAAAGTTTCAAGTTAGTCCGAACCCCGACGCCTGTGTGTGTGTTTATCACTGCAGTACCTATTACAAAGCTGTTCACCGAGTCGCGTGGGGGGAGGGGGATGATGATCATTCTTTTATTGTTCTAATAGTGGAGGACATGTGTTACGAGAGACGACGAGCCGAGGCCTTAGTGGACTTCTCATCACGCACTAGTGAACGCGGGGGAGAGGGAGATTGTGTGAGAGGAGCAAGA
>Ga0315905_10006223_pt1:7500-12128 | contig 12128 bp, 13 predicted proteins | sample LakEriMetagenome_5_FD_203522 | JGI IMG/M metagenome (GOLD analysis project Ga0315905, IMG submission 203522) | Freshwater fungal communities from buoy surface, Lake Erie, Ohio, United States - Buoy 4 MA121 | ecosystem: Environmental > Aquatic > Freshwater > Lake | place: USA: Lake...
GCCGCCCGGCGTGATCCCCCTCCTGATTTTTGGCGTGCTGAATCTTACAAACAAGCATTTCACCCACACATTTTGCACGACCGCCCCGGAACGACCTTTTGAGCGTATGTATCTGGTGCACAACAAAGTGCACCAGCTATATTGGGGCGTACGAAGAAGTGATCCGGAGAATAGAAGGTGGAGCGCTAGAACGAGGCGTGAATTGCATTTTAGAAATTTCCCTTTCTCTCTTCTGTGTGTACGTTGCATGTGTGCTGTGATAGAACACGTGATCCTGTCGCTGGCTTTAGTGGTGTTTCCATGAGAGAGAGAGAGAGAGATCATGAGGAACGTATTCCGAATTTCAGAAGCCTGAACAACTGTGACTGTGACCGGTGTCGGGGGACCCGGACACGAACAAAATCCTCAACAAGATTTCCGGTCGGGGATTATTTTTTTACGTTTTTGGGTCCCGGGGTGCTGCCGGGCAATTGTTTTTTCTTTATGATCGGTGCCAATTATGATCGGGGCCAAGATGAGAGCGATCTAGTACTCAATCACGACGCAAAACTAGGAACACGAGAATCTTTGCTATCATACACAGAAAGTGCTGTTTTGGGGCGCATTTTTGTAGAACCCTCGCACCGCCCCTTTCTTGCAGGTGCATGAAATCGAGCTTCGCCCGCTGCAGGCTTCAGCGTGAAGTTTGCTGATGCCTGACTTTGCTGTGGCTAAGCCACCATTTCGTTGTATCCTGTGCATCAACGCACGTAAGATAAAGCGATAAGGATATCAAGGTTGCTGCAATGCTGGGAGCAGCTGATGGAGACGCACCTGGTCGGCTAGCTCCGAAATTTTGCATCGAGGACAGACCCGACAGGGTACGCCCTGACACGGTGGCCAAATTTGAACCCAGAAAGACAGCACCAGTGGTCGTGTTGCTGGTGTAGGGCAATGACGAAGTGGACAACCTCATGGATAATGACGACTCGGACATCCTCATCGGCTGCCCAACATAACCCCCCGATCCCGTGGGTTGTCCCGACCTGTGCGCGCCGAAATAAGAGTGTGCACCAACCACATGCAAGCCGTAAAGAACTGATTGTCAGATAAAGCGTTTAGCACTTGTTGTCAGAGAAAGACCGCTTACATGTTACCAACCAAAACATTTTCAGACCTTGCGAAGCTAGAGATCGAGCCTTGATCGAAAGAGCGATAGATGGGCACGTTGGATGGGAAGGCGGACGCGGCCGGAACGGCGTTAAAGCTCCTGCGCATACCCAGATGGGAGTCGTTGACGGAAGGTTGAGCCATGTTGAAAGAAGGTAGTGATGGCGCATCTTGCATCATGCCAGGCGGCATGGGCGTAGGGTCAGCTGGAAATTCTCTCTTGGGACCTGATTTGGAGCGGTCAACTGAGAACATCCCTTTCGTTTCGACACAATGCTCACTTCATCACCACTAATACCTACTTCAAACATCACACTGATCGCCATAAGAAACTCTCCAAGGGTACGCATTATAAACGAAGATGACATGTCAAGAGGCAAGAGAGTACCGTAAAGCATGTTTTCTTTCCAATCACGCATGTTTTCGTGCACGGCATCGTTGATCGGCTCCCCCCACAAGAACGAAAGGTTGCTGAATTCGCTCTTCAGGCCCGTCATTGACTCAAGGAAAGACCTCTCTCCTGGAGCGCTTGATGCTTCTGCATTGTTAGGCGCTGCCGCAATGAGCGCCTTCGCGACACCGGCACGAAGCAGAGTGACCACGACCTGCTCTCCGCCCACACCCCCACCTCGTCGAAAGATCATGGTGATCGGAGAATTCCGCTCACCCTGCAACATATTCTGAACCTCCTGCACCGGCCGACCAACAACCTGTCGATACCACAGCATGCTCGGTTACACATTTGACGAGTCCGAGACTCTCTTTTCTGGAACAAAAATGGGCCTGTGGGTTTCGTTTTTCCCTTTTGAACAAGGGTTTGTAAGCCGTTACGATTGTGTTTGTCGTACTACAAACTCAAGAACGAGCAAAAAAGCCAGCAATCGTCAAAAAACACTTACATCGTGGCCGTCGACGTCAATGAGAGCATCTCCCACGCGAATCTGGTTCGAATTTGAGGCTGGCCCTCCTGGCATCACTTGAGCAACCAGGATCTTGTTGTTCTCGGAACTCAGTACCAACCCAACATCCGCTTCGCCAAATGGTGCTTGGGCAGCAACCGCACGGTTTTGTCCGTGGATGACGCGGGGAGCGCTGCCCGGAGTGACACCTGTGTCCGCTGTGGGTGGACTCTTTGGCGATACAGGAGCGCCGGCTGGCGGGGTGGCGGCTGGTTTCGGCTGGACAGGCGCGGGAGGCCCAGACGAAGGACTCCAACGTAGCGACACAACGGCGCGTGTCGGTGCACCATTAGTGCCAGTGACCTGCGAACCGCCACGTTTGGGATCGGTCAAATTCATTGGCTGCTGCTCCAGAGGCTGTTGCGTCAGATCAGCAAGGTTGACCATGAAGGCGCCCAGCTGATCATCCTTTCCACGGTTCCAGTCGAATAGCTTGAAGTGGAGCCTTGCCACCTCTGATGCCTGATTATCCACACCAAATACAAACTCCTTTTCGCCATAAGCAGGATTCTCCTCTTTATCCCGGGTAACAGTTCGCGCCTGGGCTGCCCGAGTAGCACCCTCAAGCGCGATAATCACGTACGGGTATGGCGCGGCCCCGTATGCCGCGTCGCTCTTCGGAACATTCTGTACTGTGTGAACCGTCACAAAGAGCTTCCCTTGCCCAGGTAGCGCAGGAGGGGGCACCATTCCCTTGGGCAAATCCGGGTCACGCGCCTTTCGCATCATTGACGGTTTCACATTTTCTTCGTTTTGCTTCGAGACTGACACCGGGGCCGGAGCAGGAGCGACGGCCTGCACATGCGCACACGCACGTCACCACTCAAGCACATTCGAAATAAGCCAACGGCATGCACGGAAAGACAGGGTCATCCACGTACTTTTGGCGTGGTTGGCTGCGGCGGCGGCGGAGCTTGCGCCTTGGGAGGCGGGGCTTGCGCCTTGGGAGGCGGCGGAGCTGCCGGCTTAGCGGCCGGCGCAGGCGGCGGAGCGCTGCTGCCAGCATCGTCGGGAATGATTAGTTGGAGGCCAAGCTTCAGTTTACCGGTGGCCTTTTTGTCGTCAGCAGTCGCCTTATGAGTCTTGCCCTGCTTGATTTCAAACACCTGCTCGATTACCGATTTGTTGTAGGGGACGAGCTTAGCCAAGTTAAGGATGACCTCTCCGAGGAATTTTTGAGCTGGAGTTCCGTCAGCGTCTGACTGGTCCCATATCGAGCACTCAAGCTGGCTGTTTGCTGGGTCCTTGACGGGCAATGTAAATTCTTCGTTCCAGCTCGGTTCTGTCGTGCTGCGCAGGGTTTTTGAATTGAAAAATTCCCCGGCGCCGCTGCCCCCTGTCATATCCACACCCATCAGCTGCTGCTGGCAACGTGCTGCACTTTCACACACCACCTAGGTTACAGGAAGCAAGATGCGTTCACAGAATAGCTGCCTAGTTTCGCAGTTCTTTTCAGCCGTGTGCTTCAAGGGTGCACGTTCGGCTGGCGGCTCACTCTCGAGGCAGCGCTGGAGTGCCACCGACCTAGGTTGATGCGGAGCTTGACCATGGGATCTGGAGCATCGCCACGGGCATTTGTCCGCACCTTGTCTGCCTTCAGCACCTTTACCACAATAGTCGGACCATTTGAGTCCCCCATCCTGGCAACGGAGAGCCGTCAGCGCCGCTGGTCAGAGGCTGCAGGTGACCGGTGTGCTCTCAACTTCCGCATTCACGGAGCCACAACGCGCGCTCACTAGCGCGTGGTGGCGTCCAACCTCGCAAACTCCAACTCGCCATCTGCCGCGCACCAGCGCGAGACTTGAGCGACACAGACCGCCGTACGAGGCTGCGCTGCTCTGAAGCTCGCGGGTGGTCTGTTCTTCTCCCTGCTTTACTGCGACGCCGGACGCCGCCGGATGCCACGGAGTCGTAGACAGGGACGCACCCACGCCGCGTGTGGGTCGGCGACTACTAGAACACGCGGTGCGCCGCTGCATGGGGAGAGCATGGAGCGCATGGATCGCACACACCGGCTGCCTGCACGCCACAGGCCTCGCGGCGGCACTTTGGCACGCGCGCACGCGCTCACACGCTCACTCACACGCTTCCACAAACCTTCGTCCCGCCAGCAACCGCGGCGATTCCCACGAGGATTTTTTGAACGTTAAGTGTCGCATGACGTTGCTCGTCACGGATGAAAATGGGGGATTCAAACAAAGGGCGGGTTCCTTAACAATTTCAAGCCCAGCGCTCCACGGGAAGGGTGAGGCAGACAGGTCCGAGCAAATGCCAAGTGCGAAGAAAACCGCTCCACACGCAGCTCCTCACCCCGGCCTCCGTTCGCTACGCCGACACCTGCAGCGTATGCACATCCCATGTGCACTGGCCGGTGCCTTACGGCCAGGGTGGCTTGATTCGATCTCCTTCTGATGTGCTGAAAACTGGGTTTGTGGGCAACAGATGGAGCCCAGTGCGAGAACCTGGGTGTGTTTTTGCGCTCAGGAGCACTTGCAGGTGATGGTGTCAGCAGTGTGTGTG
>Ga0315905_10006225_pt1 | contig 12126 bp, 11 predicted proteins | sample LakEriMetagenome_5_FD_203522 | JGI IMG/M metagenome (GOLD analysis project Ga0315905, IMG submission 203522) | Freshwater fungal communities from buoy surface, Lake Erie, Ohio, United States - Buoy 4 MA121 | ecosystem: Environmental > Aquatic > Freshwater > Lake | place: USA: Lake Erie, Ohio...
TCCAGTGTGGCCAATAAGGTCTACTGCCATCCCATGGGAATGTTTGAATGGCAGGGCATGTCTGTGGAATATACTTTCTTCAAAAACCTGATTGATAAACTGGAGATCAAGCCACAGATTTTTTATGCAGGAAAATTCAAAAGTGCAACAGAGCCATTCAGGACAACTGCCATGTCTGACGCCAATAAAGAACAGACAAGTGTTTGGTTGAATGATGTTTATGATGAGATGATTGATGTTGTTGCATCATCAAGGAAGAAAAGCATTGATTCTCTTAAATCCTATGCCAATCGATTCGCCCTGGATAAGCCTGAGAAAGCTGTTGCCGCAGGGTTATTGGATGGATTGAAATATGATGATCAGGTGAGGGATGAAATCAGGCAGCGTTTGAAAATCGGAAAAACAGACAAGATCAATTTTATCAGCCTTGCTAAATATTCAAAAGCCGTCAGCGTTATTGGGGCCTATTCGAAAGACAAGATTGCACTGGTGTTGGCAGAAGGAGAAATTGTTTATGGTAAAGGCTCACCAGACCAGATCGGTTCTGATGAATACCTCGCATTGCTGCGAAAGCTGCGCTTAGACAAGTCTGTGAAGGCCATCGTGCTGCGGGTTAATTCTCCAGGAGGCAGCAGCCTGGCCAGTGAGATCATCTGGAGAGAACTGGAACTGATCCGCAAAGAAGGCAAAAAAATTGTTGTGTCCATGGGTGATGTTGCTGCGAGCGGGGGGTATTATATTGCTTGTAATGCCGATAAAATCATGGTTCAGCCCAATACCATTACCGGTTCAATCGGTGTGTTTTCTATTGTTCCAGATTTTTCAAGTTTCATGAACAACAAGCTGGGCATCAGTTTTGACCGTGTAAAAACAGGAGAATATGCAGACATGCCCTCTGTTACAAGGCCCTTGACAGAAAATGAAAAGAAATTCATTCAAGCTCAGGTAGACCAGATTTACCTCGATTTCAAAACCAGGGTTGCAGAAGGCCGCAAAAAGGATATCAACTATATTGACAGCATCGCCCAAGGCAGGGTTTGGACAGGCAAAAGGGCCATACAACTTGGTTTGGCAGACAAGATAGGCGGGCTGGAAGAGGCCATTGCAGAGGCTGCAAAAATGGCTGGCATAAAAGAATTCAAGGTCAGAAAATACCCGGAGCCTAAATCCCTATTGGAATATTTTATGGACAAGGGCAGCAGCAATCTGACAAGTTCAACCCTTCAAAAAGAATTGGGTATGGAAGATTACCAGCTTTTCAAGCGCATCAAAGCCATGAAGGAAGAAAAAGGGGAAATCAAAAGCCAACTTCCGTTTGCGTTTATCATCAAGTAAGTTATTTTTACCAAAACTGAGAAACAGCGAACATGAACAATGCCAAGGGAAAATACAACCAGTGGAGGGCTATGCTGGCCATTGCAAAAGCCAGTTTGAAGTCAATTTTCAGAAGCCCTTCTGCGGTGATCTTCAGTTTTCTTTTTCCCATTATTTTCATCCTTGTATTTGGATTTCTCAGTTCAACAACACCTGTTATCAGGGTTACCTTCGATCCTGCTTCATCCAATGCAAACGAATTGTACACAAAGCTGTTGGAAAAATCCAACCTCAAGGTTATCTCACAACCCTTGCTGATTTCGAGGCAAGAATTGGAAAAAGGGCATATCACCGCCATCATCAAGATCAGGGAAATCAATCCTGCCGCCTATCCGAAATATGCCGTAGAGATTACAACGTCAACAGCAGCTGCAGACAGGATTGGCTTACTGCAATCCATTATTCAGCAAGCCATTGCGGAGCTTGATCTTGTCAATTTTCCACAAAGACCCAGCTATGCCTATATGCAAAAGGAAACCTTGCCAGGAAGGGAGTACCGGACCATCGATTTCATTCTGCCTGGCCAGCTTGGTTTTTCATTGTTGAGTGCGGGAGTATTTGGTGTAGCATTCATTTTCTTTAGCCTTCGCCAAACACTTGTGCTCAAACGATTTTTTGCAACACCCATCAAAAGAACTTATATCGTTTTTGGCGAAGGATTGGGCAGGATAGCGTTTCAGATGATCACCGCAGTGGTGATTCTTTCCATTGGACATTTTGCCTTCAAGTTTACCCTTGTGAATGGCATGGTTACCTTCATAGAGTTGATGGTGTTGAGTTTGATTGGGTTGATTGTATTCATGGGATTTGGTTTCATCGTGAGTGGATTGGCCAGCAGTGAAAGCACCATACCTCCTTTTGCCAACCTGGTTACCCTGCCACAGTTTCTGCTGGCAGGTACATTTTTTCCTGTAGAAAATTTTCCTGCATGGCTTCAGCCCTTGTGCAAGATTCTTCCGTTGACACACCTCAACCAGGCCATGCGCAATGTTGCTTTTGAAGGCGCCCATTTGAATGATTGTTGGCCCCAGTTACAATACCTGCTGATTTGGGGGATTCTGGTGTATGCAGTTGCCATTAAGGTGTTCAAGTGGGAGTAAAGCAATCTTGAAAGTTTTTGCGCGCTCAATCAAAGCAATTTTTTACTGAACAAGCTGAGGTTTCTTTGCATGCCTTCCCATTTGCTCCTTTTGATGGGAGAGTTCTTGAACAATGTATTGAAGGATGGTTTATCAAGCGATAGCCAGTCGTTGATGGAAAAGGCCAAGACCTCATCCATTGGCTCCAATTCAGCGTGTTGATGGGGTTTGCTGAACCTGTTCCATGGGCAAACATCCTGACAAATATCGCAGCCAAACACCCAGTTATTTGCTTTTTGCTGCAATTCTTCCGGAAGGTTGGCTGATTTCAATTCAATGGTAAAGTAAGAGATGCATTGGGAAGCATTCAATGTTTTGTTGGGCAGAATGGCTTCTGTTGGGCATGCATCAATGCACCTGGTGCAAGAACCACAATAGTCCTGGTGATAGGGAAGGTCTGGTGCCAAAACCAGGTCTGTAATCAAGGTGGCCAGGAAGAAAAAAGACCCTTTTTTCTTGTTGATCAGGTTTCCATTTTTCCCAATCCATCCCAATCCACTCTGCATGGCCCAGCTTCTTTCCAGCACTGGTGCAGCGTCAACAAATCCACGCCCTTCTACCTGACCAAGCCTTTCCCTGATCTGGTAGAGAAATGCATGCAGTTTATCGCGAATGACCAGGTGATAATCTTTGCCGTAGGCGTATTTTGCAATTTTGGGGACACCGTCATCCTGGTGTTGTTCCGGAAAATAATTGAAGAGCAACGTGATGACGGATGCTGCACCTGGGACCAGTTTGGTAGGGTCTGTCCTCAGTTCAAAATGGTTTTCCATGTACTTCATTTCCCCGTGCAGCCCTTTGTTGAGCCAGTTTTCCAACCGGCGCGCATCATCATCCAGGCGCATTGCTTTTGCAATGCCACAATCATCAAATCCAATTGCTGCAGCAATGCTTTTGATGATGTCGGCACTTTCCTTGGGTGAAATCATGGAAGCATTCCTTATTGATCCAGCGCTGTGTCAGCAGCTTCTTGGATTTGAATTGAAAGTTCTTTTTTCTGGCCAATGATCAACTCTTTTGAAAATACGATACCAACATAGTTTCTCTTGGTATCGATCCATGGCCAGGTCCCCAACATGCCTGGGCATGAAAATACAAATCCCTTTTCTGCCTCATCCCTTTCCTGTACCCAACTTCCCAATGCATATTTGAAACCCTTGGCCAACTCAGGTGTATACCGCACTTTCAGTTCTGGGAATTGAATGGTCAGCATCTCCTGGACAGCTTTTTCACTGAGGATGCGCTTGTTGTTGAATGTCCCTTTGTTGAGCAACATTTGCATGAAGTTGAGGTAGTCAAGTGCAGAGCAGACGGCGCCTCCCGAAGGATTGGGCGCATTGCCATTCTCGTTGTAGAAGGTGGCAGTACGCATGCCCATGGGGCGAAACAACTTTTCAGTAATTACCCTGTCAAATGTTTTCTTGGTAACCACTTCAATCACCCTGCCTGCAATATTGATGCCGATGCCACCATAGGCGAATGCATCACCAGGATTGTCAACAATCAGTTTTTTTGTTGCAAAATAGTTGACTTCTTCTTCCAGGCTGGAAAACTTGGATTTTTGCGCGATCTTCAAAAGACCCACTGGTTCTGTATCCAGCCCTGTTGTATGGGAAAGACAATGCCTGATGGTGATGTATCCCTTCATGTATTTTGCAAATACAGGAATATACTTTGTAACAGGATCGTCCAGGTTGATTTTGCCTTCATCCACCAAAACCATGACCATGGCAGTGGTGAGCCATTTGCTTGAACTGGCGATGGGGCCAGGCGTTTTAAGTTTGAATTCTTCAGACTCCTTCAAGAAAATGTTTTTTCCTGCTTTTTGGATAACCACCACATACTCTTTGCCCAGTATCTTCTCATTCCGCTTTATTATTGCATTCAATCCACTGAAGTCTGTTTGGCCTTGACTCGACTGCAAGAATAGCAGGAAAATCAGTGCCAGACTGCATTTGCGACATGTTTTATTGAAAAGGGCTGTCATAATTACCTGTTTTTATATGTGGTGAATGATTTGACGTTAACATTAAAATCCCAGACATGAATTTAAACAACTTTACCATACAAGCATCCGAAGTGGTGCAATCTGCACAACAAGCGGCATTCAACGCAGGCAATCCGAATATTGAGACGGATCATCTGCTTCAAGGTTTATTGGAACAAAAGAACTCACCTGTTGAATACCTGCTCAAAAAGAACAATGTATCCATGCAGGTCCTCAACACAAAGTTAAAGGAAGCATTGGCAAAATTGCCTAAATCTCAAGATGAGCCTGGACAAGCATTGAGCAGAGAAGCCAACAATGCCTTGTTGCGGGCAGGTTCTCTCCTAGGAAAGTTTGGAGATGAGTTTGTGACACCGGAACACCTGATGCTGGCATTGCTCACAGGAAATGATCCAGTGGCTAAATTGCTCAAGGAAGCTGGCCTGACAGAACCTGGTCTTATGCAGGCCATCAAGGAACTCAGAAAGGGGGAGAAAGTAAAAAGCCAGACCCAGGAAACACAATACAATGCATTAAACAAATATGCCAAAAACCTGATTGAGATGGCCCGCCAAGGCAAGCTGGATCCGGTGATTGGAAGGGATGAAGAGATCAGAAGAACCCTTCACATCCTCACCAGGCGTTCAAAAAACAATCCTATTCTTGTGGGTGAGCCAGGTGTGGGAAAGACGGCTATTGCAGAAGGACTGGCCATGCGTATTGTCAATGGCGATGTGCCCGATAACCTTAAAAACAAATTGATCTATGCCCTTGACATGGGGCAACTGATAGCAGGGGCAAAATACAAAGGAGAGTTTGAGGAAAGGCTGAAAGGCGTTGTAAAGGAAGTGGCCAACAGCGATGGAGAAATCCTGTTGTTCATTGATGAAATTCATACGCTCGTTGGTGCAGGAGGGGGAGACGGTGCCATGGATGCTGCCAATATTCTCAAGCCTGCACTGGCAAGGGGAGAACTCAGGGCCATTGGAGCAACCACGCTTAATGAATACCAGAAGTATTTCGAAAAAGACAAGGCGCTGGAAAGAAGGTTCCAGAAAGTGATGATCGAGGAACCCAGTGTTGAAGATGCTGTTTCTATTTTGAGAGGGCTCAAGGACAGGTATGAAACCCATCACCATGTGCGCATCAAGGACGAAGCGATCATTGCTGCTGTAGAATTGTCTAACAGGTACATTACAGACCGTTTTTTGCCAGACAAGGCCATTGACCTCATTGATGAAAGTGCTGCCAAGCTGCGGCTTGAAATGAATTCAATGCCAGAGGAACTGGACAAGCTCGAGCGCCAGATCAGGCAACTTGAAATTGAACGTGAGGCGATCAAAAGAGAGAATGATGATGTGAAGATGAAAGAACTCAATACGGAGTTGGCCAACCTTGCTGTTGAAAGGGATACCCTAAAAGCCAAATGGAAAGAGGAGAAGGAACTTGTTGAAAAAGTGCAGACGGCCAAGGCTGAAATTGAAAGGCTAAAACTCCAGGCGGAAAAAGCAGAACGGGAGGGTGATTATGGTACGGTTGCAGAAATCCGCTACGGCAAAGTGAAGCAGAAAGAAGAGGAGATTGTTTTGCTATCGGAAGAGTTGGCCAAAACCGGAGAAAAAAGATTGTTGAAGGAAGAAGTAGATGCTGAAGATATTGCACAAAATGTTGCCAAGGCAACGGGCATCCCTGTGGCCAAGATGATGCAGGGAGACCGGGAAAAACTCTTGCAGTTGGAAGAACACCTGCATGAGCGGGTGGTAGGGCAGGAAGAGGCCATTACTGCCGTTGCAGATGCCATCCGGCGGAGCCGGGCAGGTTTGCAGGATCCCCGCAGACCCATCGGGTCATTCATCTTTTTGGGTACAACAGGTGTTGGTAAAACAGAGCTGGCCAAAACCCTTGCAGAATACCTGTTTGACGATGAGAGCATGATGACCCGCATTGATATGAGTGAGTACCAGGAAAAACATACTGTGTCCCGTTTGGTGGGTGCTCCTCCAGGCTATGTTGGATATGATGAGGGTGGTCAGTTGACTGAATCTGTGAGGAGAAAACCATACAGTGTTGTGCTCCTGGATGAAATTGAAAAAGCACACCCTGATGTCTGGAACGTTCTTTTGCAAGTGTTGGATGATGGTCGATTGACCGACAACAAGGGGCGTGTGGTGAATTTCAAAAACACCATCATCATCATGACCAGCAATATAGGAAGCCATCTCATTCAGGATGCTTATGACAAGGCTGTACCTGGCGAAATGGAAAAGGCCGCAGAACGCGCAAGAACTGATGTGATGAATTTGCTTCGCCAAACCATCCGCCCCGAATTTTTAAACAGGGTAGACGAGATCATCATGTTCCAGCCTTTGAACAGAAAAGAGGTAAGGAAGATCATTGAAATACAACTGAAAGGACTCCAGCATTTGGTGATGGATGCAGGAATTGAACTGCATTTCACCCCATATGCACTTGATTTCCTGGCAGAAAACGGATACGACCCACAATTTGGTGCAAGGCCATTAAAGCGATTGATTCAAAAAGAAATTGTCAACCAATTGTCCAAAAGAATCCTGGCTGGCGACATAGACAAAACAAAGCCTGTTTTTGTGGATGTTTTTGATGGGGTTGTTGTATTCAGGAACGAAAAAGCCCAGCAAGTTGTTTGATGGTCGAATTCAGTCTGGGAGGGGGTTCAATGGATTTATTGAACCCTTTTTTCAATTTTAAGGCCACCGGCAGGCCTTGGCGCCGCTGGGGGAGCCTGTGGCCTGGGCTTTTGCCCATTCGGCTTTGGCATATCTTTTTTTGGACCCCTGTTTCGGGAAGATGAAACCTCGTAGGAAGGACCTTTGCCCAATGCTGCAGGCAGTTCAACTTTGTCGACGATTTTACCAATCAGCTTTTCAATGCGTTGGAATTTGTGTTGGTCATCGTTGTTTACAAAAGTCATGGCAGCACCTTTTGTCTCTGCTCTTGCTGTTCTGCCTATGCGGTGCACATAGTCTTCACCATCCGATGGCACATCATAATTGATGACCAATTCAATGTTGTCAATATGGATACCACGGCTCAGGATATCAGTTGCAATCAGGATTGGAAGCCTTTTGGAGGAAAACTCCAGCAAAACATCCTCGCGCTGGCTTTGGTCCAGATCAGATTGAATGTCTTTGGCATTGTATTTCATCCGCTGCAATTGTGCAGCCAGTTGTTTTACCGTTTGTTTTTTTGAACAGAAGATCAATACAGATTTGTACTCTTTCTCGGCAAGGATGTGTTGAATGACGGGAATCTTCTGTGTGTCATAAACAATATAGGCCTGTTGCTTGATGCTTTCAGGCGGTTTGGACAAGGCAACACTTACTTCCACCGGCTCATGCAGGATGGATTTTGCCAACTGCAGGATCCTTGGTGGCATGGTGGCTGAAAACATGAGGGTCTGTCTTTTGGCAGGCAGAAATGAGATGATTTTCATGATGTCATCATGAAATCCCATGTCGAGCATGCGGTCTGCTTCATCAAGGATCAGGTACTGGAGCTCCTTCATTTTTACATACCCCATGTTGAGGTGAGAGATCAGCTTTCCTGGGGTGGCTACCACAATGTCAACTCCTGTTGAAAGGGCCTGTTTTTCCCTTACAAAACTTCCTCCATCTCCACCTCCATAGATGGCAATGGAACTGATGGAAGAAAAATAGGTCAATCCATCAAGGTGGCTGCTGATTTGAATGGCCAATTCCCTGGTGGGAACCATGATGAGTGCATGAACCTCACTGTCAGTATGCATTTCAGACATGAGCTTGTGCAAAATGGGCAAAAGAAATGCCGCTGTTTTTCCTGTGCCTGTTTGTGCAGAGGCGATGATATCTTTTCCATCCATGATGACCGGGATGGCTTTTTCCTGTATAAGGGTGGCTTTTTTGTAGCCGCTGGATTCAATGCTCTCTGCAAGGGATTCGTGAAAATTAAAAGAAGAAAAGTCCAATATACGCTGGTTTGTAGTTCATGCAAAGGTAAGCTAATTCGCATCCCTGACAATTATTAAGAAGCCTGTGCATATTCTTTGCTAATTTTATGCCACAATAAATTCCCATGAAAGCATCTCGCAGATTTCAATTATTGCTCAGCTTCACCCTTTTCATCCTGATTTCCGGTTGTGGGAATGCCCAGTCTGACTCCTCAGTGCCGGCTGCTGTCAAAAAGACCGAAAAGAAGGTGGTGACGCCAAATCCTAAGCCTATACTGGATTCTATAGCTTATAAAAAGAAAATGATGGCCATGGCCAATGGCGACAGTTCGGCAAAATGGAAATTCAAGGATCATTATCCAAAGCCTGGTGCCATTCTTCCAATGAGCCGCATCATTGCCTATTATGGCAATTTATATTCCACCCGCATGGGTATTCTTGGAGAGCTTCCCAAGCCTCAAATGTTTGCTAAATTAAAAGGAGAGGTGGCTGCCTGGGAAAAGGCTGATCCCTCTACACCCGTGGTACCTGCCTTGCATTATATTGTAACTACAGCCCAAAATGATCCAGGGGTTTCAGGAAAGTATAGGCTTCGGATGCCCAATGCCCAGATAGACAAGGTGATGGCCATGGCAGAAGAAATCAATGCAATCGTTTTTTTGGATATTCAGGTGGGACTCAGTAGCCTTAGGGAGGAAATCCCCATGTTGGAAAAATACTTAAAACACCCGCGGGTACATCTTGGTATCGACCCTGAATTTTCGATGAAGGGCGGTCAAAAACCTGGTTCGGTTATTGGAAGTTTTGATGCTGTCGATATCAACTTTGCCAGCCAGTACCTCGCTGATCTTGTATTGAAATATGATCTTCCACCCAAGGTGCTGGTCATTCACCGATTTACCCAGGGAATGGTCAAAGACTACAAGGCTATTCGCATACAACCTGAGGTTCAATTGGTGGTTGATATGGATGGATGGGGAGCGCCTGCAAGAAAGATCAATACCTATAAACAATTTGTGTTTGCAGAGCCCTTGCAGTTTACTGGGTTTAAGTTGTTTTACAAGAATGACCTGAAAGAGCCGCCCCACCGGATGTTGACGCCAAAAGAATTGCTGGCATTGAAGCCTGCTCCCATGTACATTCAGTACCAGTAAGGTCTATTGTTAGGGAAGTTTGCTGATGATCACATATCCTGCCAGCATGAGCAGGAGCAGGGTAGTGATGAGTAAGATAATCCACAGTGGAAATGAAATAGATTTCATTCTGACTTTCCTCCTTTTTCTGATTTTTTCATTGATCATTCTGTTGAGCTGGCTGCTGATGGCGGCTGCCTCATTCCCATCCTTCAGTTGTTTCAGACCCTCCATTGCATCACCCAGCAGTTCATCCTCTGTGAGCATCTCCTCCAGTTGTCTTTTTGCGTCATCGCCCAAGTCATTGTTGAGGTATTCCAAAACAATTGTATTGTCTGGAACTGATTTGTCTGTCGGGATATGATGTTTTTTATTTGACATGTTCCCTGATTTTTTTTTCGAGAATGATTCTCAGGTTTCTTTTTCCATTTTGGATATGGCTTTTTACTTGTGAAAATGAAAAGCCAGTCCTGGTTTCAATGTCGTGGTAGGATAATTTCTCCAAGTAGAACATTTGAACGCAGCTCTTTTGTTCTTGGCTGAGCTCATTCAATGCTGCTTTGAGGTGCGATGATTGTTCTTCCATCAGCAGTTCTTTCATCTTTAGCTCTTGGTCTGTCTGCAGGTCGGCACTGGTTTCTTCAGGTAGTTCATCTGTAGTGCCAGGTTTTGAAGACCTGCTCCTCAACTGCATCAGACAGTGATTCTTGGCCAAGCTGTAGATCCAGCTTTTGAAAAATGGAATCTCGTATTTGCCTACTTCTCCTAATGCCTTCTCAAATACATGCTGGGTGGCATCCTGCGCTTCTGTTGCATTGCGCAGGTATTTCATGCAAACACCGAATACAAGAAGGCTGTAACGTTCAAACAGCCATCCAAGCCATTGGCTGTCTGCAGTTTTCCTGAATTGCTGCAACAGCTCAGGGTCAGTATATGTGTTATGGAGATGCTTCAAATCTTCACAGTTGCGTTGATATAGAGATGCAAAAATGAAGGGATTGCATATTATTTTTTTCCAGCGAAAAGAAGTTTGAGTGCAAGCAGGATCATCACCACGGCAAAAACTTTTTTCACGGTGTCTTGTGGCAGGCTGAGTGAAAACTTACTGCCAAGATAGCTGCCGACCAAAAAACCAACAGCCAGCAGTCCGGCATATTTAAAATCAACATGCCCTTTTTTGTAATAGTTTATTACACCAAGTATGCCCACGGGGAATAACAACATGGCCAGGGAAATCCCTTGTGACTGGTGTTGGCTGAGCCCGAGGAGCAGCACCAGCGCTGGAACAATGATGACACCCCCGCCTATGCCAACCATCCCACCCAAGAATCCAGCAGCCAATCCAATCAGGATCAGGTATATGATTGTTTCCATTGTCGATTTTTTGGATTCCATTTTATTTGATCAGGTATGCGCCGAGGACAACCGCCAGGAGGCCAAGGACTACAGATAGGATGATGTAAGTGAGTGCCGTCAGGTGCATGCCTGATTTGAATAGTTCAAGGTTTTCAAAAGCAAAGGCTGAAAAGGTAGTGAATCCGCCACAAAATCCTGTTGCAAGCAAAAGCTTGATATCGGATCCTGTGCTGGCGTTGCGGGCAGCAACAGCATAGACCATGCCAATGATAAAGCATCCTATCAGGTTGATCAGAAAAGTTCCCATTGGGAATTGGGTGCTGTTTTTTGACTGGATCATCAAAGCGGTGATATAACGTGCTGATCCACCGGCTGCACTTCCCACTAAAACGAGCAATATGTTTTTCAGGTCAATCATTCAAGCGGAAGATTTCCCGAAAACGTATACTTGAAATCAACTTTCCAGTTTTTTTCACTCCTGACAACCTTGAGGTCCATGGGTTTCATGGAATAGGAATTAGAGAAACTAATGATACTAACACTGTCATTTTGGTTTTCAACCTTGTTGATGATGATAGAAGCCGATTTCAATTGGAGCTTTTCCTTTTGGGGCTGCTTTTTCATGTAGGCCTGGTAACGCCCGAACAATTCAATGTCCTCTGGGTCATTGAGCAGATAAAGGTTGGCTTTTTCGTAGTTACCATCCAGTACTGCACGCACAAATTCCCTGCCTGCGTCCAAAGGGTCCTCGGGCGGTGTAAAACCCTCCGGTTCATTGCAGGAAAATACCAATCCTGAAACGAGCAAGCAAAAAAACCATCTGGACAATAATTTAACCTGCATCATGTTGTTCATTTTCTTTGTCATATGCCTTGATGATGGCTTTAACCAGCCTGTGCCTGACGACATCTTCTTCGTCCAGTTCAATGTGGGCAATGCCATCAATGTTTTTGAGAATTCTTGAGGCCTTGATCAGCCCACTTCTTTGGTTCTTTGGCAAATCCACCTGAGAAAGGTCTCCAGTAATGATGGCCTTTGCATTGGCGCCAATCCGTGTGAGGAACATTTTGATTTGAAGGTCTGTGGTGTTCTGTGCCTCATCCAGGATGATGAAAGCATGGTCCAGTGTTCTTCCCCTCATGTAGGCCAGTGGCGCGATTTCAATGACCCTGG
>Ga0315905_10006228_pt1 | contig 12124 bp, 16 predicted proteins | sample LakEriMetagenome_5_FD_203522 | JGI IMG/M metagenome (GOLD analysis project Ga0315905, IMG submission 203522) | Freshwater fungal communities from buoy surface, Lake Erie, Ohio, United States - Buoy 4 MA121 | ecosystem: Environmental > Aquatic > Freshwater > Lake | place: USA: Lake Erie, Ohio...
GTGTGGGCCGTCGGTGTGGAGTCCGCTGTGCGCCATCAGCCAACGGCGCCAAAAAAGATTCGTGCTCTCTGGCTTCTCTGAGTTTCAGGTGTGCGACCAGCTATGTAAACGCGGTCCGCAGGATATCCAGCATGACGGGCGCTTTGGCGGGCGGCGAGCCAGGCGCGCAGATGGTGCTCGACATCGGGGAAGTGATCGTTAAGGTTGAGGCAGTGCACTGCGCCGGCGGGTCGGGCCAGCCCATTTTTAACGAGACCAACGCCAAGTGCTATGCAGATCGTTACCCAGATCTCAAGGCTGCCTTTGGATATAACACTGTTCAACTCATTCAGCATTTCCAAGAGCATGGATATGGCGAAGGAAGAATTTTCAACTGCGACACCGGGTTCTCGGAGGAGCCCAGGCTCGAGGCGATTAGGTTCTTCTTGAGCTCCGGGAGAACCTCGCGCTGGTTTGGGCAACCGTTGCCCCAAGGACTGCTCGCAGTGCAGGTGTTTGAGGGCTCGAAGCAGAATCCAATCGTGGGGCTGAGACGTGCAGTCGGACGTACGGTCAGCTCCTCCTTTGCCGAGGTCACGTTCACCTATACCGACGGGACCTCTCAGGTTCCGCGCCGCTCTCCCTGCCTCGCGCATCCTTGTGCTCTGTGCGGCTGCGCTGACTGCCCGGCTGTGCGCGCGGGCAGGACTTTGGATCTATGGTCGTGGAGTTCGTCACGCTGCAGGACGGCACTGAGTTGCGAGGCATTCCTAGAGATCTCAAAATCTTTCGCACAGCAACTGCTCTGCTACAAAAGGTATTTTCGGATTCAGCCTAGACAGCCCTTTGCAGCGTGGTCCCGTGCTTCGAACCATTCCACCTTACGTTGCTTCCTATTCATCCCACGTTGCATTGTGACGGGTCGCATCCTTTAGAATGGCACGCGCGTGGATGCGGTGTATGCATAGGTGCGTGTCTGCGTCGCTATCAATCGTCTCGTGTGTCCCGCTGCGACCTGACGCTTCCTAACATTTGTGTGTTTTTCTGTGGGATTTTCCCAGGCCAGGGAGCTTCAGATGAGAAGTCCATGTCCCTGGGAGGTCAGCAAACAGGAGAGAAAACTTAGGAAGGCTGCCTGACTGCTGATGCGTAGAGGAAGAGTGTCAGGCAGACAGATGCATTCGATTTTGCGCATGTCAGTCTCACGCTGCCGCACTTGGGCGGACGCGCAACATACGCACAGGAGCTGTGCCCCGTACTGGAGCAACTAACAACACGGGAGATGCAAGAGCTCAATTTTCCACAGCTGTGGCTCTTACTTAAGGACCTAGGTTTTTGGCCACACTTGCCAATGCACCCACTCCATCACCCAACATCAACATGACTATTTGAATATTTCTGAGAAGATGCGGATCTTCATGAGTCTACATTCTTGCGCATCTGTTTGCACGTGCGTGCGTCTTTTAATCTTGTTATTTCTGATATTAATGACGGACTATTGCCTGCACTGCCGTTTCTCCTCTGGATCCCCTCTGCGGTTTATTTTTTGCGCAGGGGAATATTACTACCAAACAAATAACTTACAAAAGGCGCACATCAGTCTTGTGGGCGTTCTCCAGTACGTAATTCTGCAAATGCCTGTACATGCTTGTGGCAATGCCCTGCACCTGGTGACCAATTCAGCGAATGACGAAAGCCCATAAACTGCAAAACAGGCCGATGGTTAAGCCACATAGAAATTTTTTAAGTCGAGACCTCTACAGGAAAGGTACGTGTGCGACAATGATCCCATCTTCAGAAACTGAATCCAAGGCTCTGAATCAGGAAACCATCGCGTTGCCATTCATTGAATCAGTAAACTATCCCGTCGCCAATTGGTTTCTAGCACATATCAGGACAGCATGATGGAAGGATACACTGAATGATTTTGCATGAGTGTATAAATGTATTGTAAACTCTCAACGCACCGCACGCACGCGTGCTCGCACACACGCGTGCACACACGAACGCGCTCTCACACGGACACACCTACATGCCAGGCTGTGCGGAGGTGTGTGACAAGGTAGCGCGTATTTTCCAAAAGTTGAAGGAGTACGAGATGGCCAGCTGCTACTTTCAGGTGAATTTTATTATCCTTGAAGCATGCACGTTGGGTGCTCTCACTTGGCATCTGCTGCTGTGACTACGGGCAATATGGTATCTACAGCTGTGACTACGGGCAATATGCTGTCAAGGACAGAGTACAACCTCGCGCGCAACACGCCTTCACTTGCTCTGTCTCTCTCGCACACACACACACATACACACAAACACACACGCACACACGCACACACGCACACACGCACCCACGCACACCCACACCCACGCAATAGGCGTGCCTCGCAAACGACCCCGAGTGTATTGAGGGTGTGTTGGGATATGGAGTTCATCTATTCGGATACGGTTTTGCCAAAGAGGCTATCGCTGTCATGGACGAATATGAAAAGCACGGGTTTCTACCCTCCCACCCTCTGCTTGCACTGCCACGCCCACTCAGTGCACTCAACCATCACGTTCGAAGCTAGATGACAGCTCAATCCTTGCTAAAACTAGATGATGCTTTTCTACACATGTCAGGGCCGAACTCACGTATTTGCGTGCATATTCAGGGGGTACTCGGGTGATGTATGGTCAAACAAGCTTCTGGCTCTCAATTATTTGTGCGGCGGCGAGTTATCTGCGGAACAGGTGTTTGCTGAGCATCAGCGCTGGGGGGAAATCGTGAAGAAGGTTTATTCGGGTCACGTCATCACAGAACACGCCAATACCAAAGACCCAGATAGGCGTCTGAAAATAGGTCATGCTCACGTTCGCCTGAACGTAAACACATCGTATGCTGCACATAAAATGCACATTTATGCAGAAACAAACACGCCTACACTTGCATACGTGCATACATTCTTGGAACCAATGGTACGCATTATGAACATGCACATGCGCGCACATACACAAAGAAAAATGTACGCAACGGGAGATAGAGTGAAAAGAGCGGAAATCAACCTCTCATCATCCCATCAGCAACATTCTGCTCACTTGGAATAGACTTCTCGCATATACCCGAAATTGAACCCAAACAGGATACCTATCACCAGATCTGTGTACGCACACAGTAGCGCTGTACTCAGAGGTTCTCTTGAAATACCGCAACAAAGACAAGTATCACATCACCGTCTACTTTTGCCGCCATTACGAAGACAGTGATGCAGGTAATTTATGTGCACTAACCACTTGATTCTTGTGTGTGCTCGTTTGCAGGAGCTCGTGCACATATCGTCACGCGCGAGCAGGATGTACTCTGGTATACTCACTTGCTTGCATACTCACCATGGCATTGACAGGGCGGCTGGGTAAATACGTCGACAAGTGGGTCAATGTTTGGGGTTTGAAGGGCGGCCACGCGGCAAAGATAATAAGCGACGATAAAATCGATATTCTTGTTGAGCTCACGGGCCACACTGCCAACAATCGGTGCGGGAGATAGAAAGTGTTCTACCATTTGAGAGAAGGAGAAAGAGAGGGTAACGAACTGGAACTTGCAGACCGATTCGCACACTTTCTCCTGGTTTGATTCACTCGCATCCACTCATTCAGACACCCACACATACTCTGATATTGTGACGCGTCTCTCTCTCGCTCGCTTGCTCGCTCGCTTGCTCGCTCTGTCTCTCTCTGTCTCTCTCTGCCTCTCTCTCTATCGCGCGCGCGCGCTCTTACCCTCAATGTGGGTGGGCGAGCGCATTCAGCCTGGACATCCTAGCATGCCGAGCTGCTCCAATACAAGTCACTTGGATTGGATATCCCAACACAACAGGTATAGATGCGTAGACGCAATGCAATTTTTTTTTGACCACTTTGCACAGGCCGCCACCAAAAACCTGGAACAGACTATCATCAAAGGCCATCAACAATTCTATAGCCACCACTACACTATCATTAGAGTTACACCTTAGTATCATTGTATGCAAGCGTCACTGTCGGACGCGCGCAATCACAATCAAATGCTCTCACTGCCTTGTTTTCAAATTCTACCATTCTTGTGACTCATACTGCAACTATCGCTCCAACAAAATAGGACTTGATTTCGTCCACTACAGGGTCACTGACCCAATCACTGATCCTGTCGACACTTCCCAGCCCTTCTCGGTAAGTGAGCACAGGGGTGAGCGGCTGGCCGAAAAGCAACCGGAGGGTGAAGAGCTATTCGATTTTTTTTGTTTTCTGGAGTGCTTCCCGGAACTCAAGTTGCTGAGTCGCACACGCTGACCACCGCCTGGGGTCCACAGGAGAAGCTGATCAGACTTCCCGACAACTTCCTTTGCTTCATTCCGCACCCGGACACGCCACTTGTTGGGCCACCGCCCTTTGAATCCAATGGCTGGGTCACTTTTGGCAGGTATCAATCTGCGCGTGCACGCGTGCGTACATAGTGTGTTCGTGAGAGAGTGTGTTTGTGCGCGCATGCAATGATTACGAAAGGCGAGTCACCACCAACGTACTGCTACTGCCACTGCTACTGCCACCGCTGCTGTTGTTTGCGTGCATGTGTGTTGCGTGTATGTGTGTGTGTGCATGTCAGCTTCAACTCGTTGGGCAAGGTTCAGCAGGAGTGCTTTGATCTATGGGCGAGGGTGCTGCAAAATGTACCCGATTCGCGCATCTGCCTCAAGTCCAACGTTGCATTTTCGATGCCTTATATTAGCAATCTTTGGTACGCACACATCGATACACGCGTGCACATATACTCACACATGTGTACGCTCTCAAGCCGGATTCGCGCAGTTGTTCATCTGTTGTATGATTGTGCACTTATGGCATCGCGATGCCACAAGATTTGAATCCCTGACACTGAAGAAAAACGTATCTCAGCCACGATCTGAGCGTGGGTTTGTTGGTATGGGATCTGTACAGGTACGAGAAATTCGAATCCAAGGGTATTTCACGCGAGCGGGTGCTACTCATAGGTTACATGGACGGGCAGGTGTGTCTTCTGTGGTTCACTTCGTGTGCTCCGTGTCTCGTGTGTTCCGTGTGCATACACACCCCGTATGCTGACGCATGCACACATACCTTCGCAGACACGTATGCTGACGATCGCACGCTTACACGCGTGGCCGTCACACACAGGACGGGCATCTAGCGGCGTATCATAAGGTGGATATTGCCCTGGACGCTTTTCCGTACGGGGGTACCACTACTATCTCCGGTGCCACGGGGCTATGTGTAGGGTGTCGATCGAGACTTGAATATTGGGTCCAGGCTGGGCAAAGTGTAGGGTCTAGGCTGTGGCGATAATTGTGCCTCTCAATAGTGTTGCAGATTGAATGCGAGATGTTCAGCCAGAGCCTAAGAAACTCGAGAACCGGAACAGAACATTAGTAACACACCCGGCACACACACGCACACTTGCGCATACTCTGTAGAGGCCATGATCATGGGAGTTCCGGTGGTGACACTCGCAGCACCAAAGGAGAAGCCGTTACACGCTTGGAATGTTGGTAAGGGTATGAATACCACTGCGGGTCTGACAGACCTCATTGCGCATTCCGAAGATGAGGTGCGCAAACACACGCACGCGCACGCACATGCTCATGCACATGCACACGCACACGGACAGGCAGTACGTTGTGTTCACTACAATTGCACCCTTTTTCCCTCTTTCAGAGACACCCTAGAGACAATGCATGAAGTATAAAAACATACATGTATATGAACGTGTGTGTATGTGTTGGTGCTGGGGATATGCATAATCTATGTTTGTGAGTGCGTTAGTGCGCGCGCGAGTGTGTGTATGTGTGTGTATACATATATGCTCATGTATATATGTAAATTTACATATAGACGCGCGTTTTTATGTGCAGCATATAAATATTTATATGTATGTATACACGTATGCATGTATGTATGTATATGGAGAAGACCTTTCAGAGGCACCCCAAAGATTATATGCATGTATTATTGCACGTAAACTTGTATCTGTACATGTATATGTATGCACACATACATGTGTGAAGCGGTCATGTTCACTTTCCAATTTTGGCTGTCAAACCAAAACAGTATGTTCAAATTTCGACGATGCTAGCGGCTGACAAAGAGCGACTACGCGGATTTCGTGCCAACTTGCGTCAACATTTTTTGGAGTCTCCATTGGGTGACGGCCCTCGGTATCAGCGTAACGTGGAGGCCATGTATCAGGTGATTGTATTGAGTAGATTGTTTACAGGGAGGAAGCCAGGGAAAGAGCGGGAGCGCTACAGACATATGAGAAAGTGAGAGGAATCTATTGCATGTAAGCATTCTCATTCTTCAATGTTCTGTCCATGAGCTTGTGATCTTGCCTGTCCCCATTGTTTTGCACATCGCTACTGAAACGATAATCATGTTCATCAATGCTAGAAATGAAACGCGCCGAGATCTGAGCCAAACCAGTAACACGTTCAACATGCCTCTGCACACACACATGCTTGTGCCGCACACACACCCTCTTGCAGACAATGTGGGCTCAGTACTGTAGCGGCGATTGGCCTCCGAATCGGCCCTGAGAAAGCGAGCGCCGCGAATCTGAGAAAAGCAAGGGCGTTTTGTTTGGCGATTGGCCTCCGAATCGGCCCTGAGAAAGCGGGGAAGTTTTATTCCAGCAAAAGCGATGGGAGGGCAAAAGAGATGGGGCGCTTCAAGCCCTTTCATGCGCAGATGTGCGCAAGCGGCTTAGAGGAGCGCCAACTCTCGGACGGTCGGCGAGGTTTACGAATTTGTGTTTTCATCGAACAGGTAACGCATCAGATCTTCAGCGCCTACCGTGGTCCAGAAAAGTTACAAGTGTTTGCTTCTCAATCCCCTACCTCTGCTATCTCCTCCACGGTCCCCTTGCCGCCTCTGCCCTCATGCTGCTCTACTTTCTGCACGTCATGCTGTCGCACACTGCCTACACATGGACGGGAGCAGCTACCAGGGCCTTCCACCGCCTGCTCCGCCTCCTCGGGATGGGAAGAGGCCTCCTCCGCCTCCTCTGTTAGCAAAGCGCGGGGCCTGCTTGCCTGTCAACCGCATCAAATTGAAGCATCAAATCAGAAACGCGTCATACACACACACACACGCAAACGCACACGCAACCCCAAAGATCCCCGAATTCTTGTTCAACCCCACCTCCAACACGCTTGTTTGCTCTCATCCTCGCACACATGCACGATTTCGAATGTTGCCCACCGCAAGGCTGGGCAACAAAGACAACAGGTCCGCAAGCATAGGTCCGCAAGTTCGTCAATCATGAACGCGCGCACGACCAAACATACAGGTCCCCACCACGTGCTCTATTGGAAGCAAGGTTCAGAAGAGCGCCAAGTCCTCCTTTGGAATTTCCAGAAATTCCGCGGCGCTTCAGCTGCCACCAGAGAACGAGGAGCATTCCGATCACCATGGCCTGCCCACGACAGCACAACCATGTCAGCCTCAAATGCCCAGTACCGACCCTTGGTGCACGCGAGAGCAGCACGCGTACATGCACTCGCCTCGCCCACTGTCTTTCCCGCTCTCCTGCCCTCCCTCTCTCCCTTCCTCTCGACTGCCACGCCCTACCCTCCCCTGCTCTTGCGAGCATCACCGGTGTGCGGAAGTTGTGCATGAACTCGAGGCTCCACCATCCACTGGACTCTGTTGGGTCTACGTGTAAATTATGTTCTCTTTATGCAGTTTGTGTTGCTCTATACCGGTGCGCGGAAGTTGTCAAGGATGTACTCGAGGCTCCACCATTCGCTTGCCTCAATGGGGTGGGGAACATCGAGATGAAAGAGCCACAGAACCTTGGATGCCACTAACAGCCCCACCCCGTGCGAGCCATCACCCACCAACTGTGTCGCGCAACGTGTGAGAGAGGCACAATCTCCGTTTGGTTCATACTTTACAGCTGGTGCCCGCCAAAATCAAGCAGCATTACAGAGGCAAAAGAGACATACTACCCAGGCAAAAGAAACCTACTACAAACACAAAAGAGACATCTACACTTTTACCTCGATGGGCTGCTGGTGCCCGCCAAGATCAAGGGGCACATAATGGACGAGGGATGGTGCCTTCATCAATGTCTTGGAAACATTGTAGAGGTTCAGGCTCGTTGATCCTTTACTGCTAACTGCCGCCACAAGCTTTTCGCCAACGGCCATGACCTTGACAGGCGCATTTCCTGCATCGGGACCCTGCACATACGCACACAGACACACAGGCACAGGCACAGGCACAGGCACAGGCACAGACACAGACACAGACACACACATATTATTGACAATCTACATATATATTGTCTCCTACGGCCATCACATTGACTGGCGCATTTCCTGCATCGGGACCCTGTGCCATTTGCATTCACGCAGCGCGTAAGTGTAGCAGATCTCGTTTGCCTCTGTAGATCTCGTTTGCCTCCATAGTTTAGGGTTTAGGGTTTAGGTTTGCCTCTATAGATCTCGTTTGCCTCTATAGTTTGGTCTCTCTTCCCTCTATAGTAGGTATCTTTTGCCCCGTTTTCATTCACGCAGCGCGTCAGGCGCTCGCGCGCGCGCACACACACACACACGCACACGCACACGCACACGCACACACACACACATCTATCTAACTATCTATCTATCTACAATGGGTACACTTATGTACACACACACACACACACACACACACACACACACACACGAGACCTGCATAACAGACACCTCATGCAACATACTGCACGTGGGCACACCCTTTTCAAACGCCACCTTGAGCAAGAGTAAGCGGCCATCAGAAGTGCCAACGACCAACGGCGTCAAGCCCTCGCCCAGCGGCGGATCCACCGCGAGGCTCTCAACCGTGAAATTCAGTGCAACTTTGGGGCGCTGTCTCGGCGCGCCTGGCGTTGCGGAACAACTGCTTGTCAAGAAGGACCAAATATATAGTAAAAGAGACCGAATTTGTAGGTTAAACGAGACCTCGTGCCTGCCCTTTCCTGCCGTCGCCCTCCTCATCCTCGACAATCTCCCCCGCAGCAGCCCTTTTCTCTCTCTCCTCTTTCTCCCATGCTCGGATCTCGCTTTGTTTTAGGAACCTGAAGCAGGTCACCTTCTGTGTGTGTGTGTGTTCAGTGTGATTTTTTTTTTTGCAGGGGCAAGCAGGCGGGCACGGACACAGGGTTACCTGATGAATTTTGCGCTGACGTGTGTCGAGGATGGCGAGCTGCTTGTCTATGCTGAGAGCTACCCACATCTTGCCGACAGCATGTCCTCTGACACAAATTCTGAAATGTCAGTGCCCCAGCATATTTACCATGTAAAGTCACGGTCTAAAGGACTTTTGAGAAATAGTTGCCCAATTTCTCCCTTTGCCTCTAGCTGGTGCGATAGAATGAGACCATTTCTAACAGGTCCTCTATACAGTGACTTTACATGGTATATATAAAACTGGGGCACTGACACTTGGAATTTTTGCCCAATTTGCGCACTTGCCCCCCCCCAGGTTGGCTCTAGCTGGTGCGATGCAATAAGACTTGCGTTTTTCAAGTGCACGCTCAGGCGTCCAGAGACGTCAGACACGAGGAGGTTGTAGGAGGACTTTCCGCGCGGTATGAATTCAAGCGACGCGATGGCCTTGGCACCTTTCAGATCAACGCCAAAGTGTGCTGGGCCGAGGCCTTTCGAAAAAAAAATCCCCACTAATCAATTCCCTCGTATGATCTCTTATGCAAAGTCACTAGAGAGAGCACTTCTGAGATTATCAATACTTTTTTTTTAAATACTATCAAATTTATATCTATCTGTTTAATAGTATTGAAGAAAAAAAAGATAATACCGTCGAGGGCTGGAACACTGCTGGGCGCGAACTGTCCGACAAGACGCACGAGCGGTCGCCAATCAACGGCCCTCTTGCTGTTGGCATTCTTTGGGTCCAGCGGCGGCTTGAGGCTGTGGCGAGGCGGCCGAGATATGGTGTGCATGCGGACGTCCCCCTGCGCGCCGCCAGTCACGACAGTGCACTCATGGTCATGCTGCTTCGACACGGTCATGGCAGTCACGGCAGTGTGTCCAGACGACATCGAGAAAACTAAGCTCCCGTCCTTATCTACAATATGTAGCTGGCCCTTGACATCCCCCAGCAGCATGAGCTTGTTCATGGTGCGCCCGCGGGTCTCCATGTCCTTGAACGGCAGCCACTGCATTACCGAAATCTTGGCCTTGACAGGCAGCTGCATCTTGCTCGTGAAGCGCACTGGGTCTTCCGGGTCCGAGACCGAGCGGTTCGCCTGGACATGCAGGACACCCGGCGCGAGCGCGTGTCAGATGGCGCCGCAGAGCGACCCACGCTTTCTGTTGTCCCGAGAATTACCTTGCGGCGACGCCCCCTGCGCTCCTGGCGGTGACACTCGTGGTCGTTGGCGCTGCAAGTCTGGGATTTAGCGGCCGCGTCGCCGAGCACGAGCTTGCGCAGTGCCTCGACTTGCCTCTCCTGTTCTGCCACCTCGCCCTTGAGCTGATCCAGGCGCTTGATGGCCTCGTCGGTGCCCCAGCTGCCGAGGGCGGTGTGGCGTGCCGGCAAACACGGGATCGAAGGGAGGAAGGGAGGGGTGGAACTGTATCAACTGTGCTCGCGCACTCGCTCACGCTCCCTTTCCCCTCAACCGCCTCCCTTTATGCCACCCCGCCCTCGGTACACGCGCCGCGCACAGGCCAGGGCAGGCACGGAAATGCACCGCAGGCACGCAGGCGGCTATGCGCACTAACCGGTGGCCAAGCGTCCCAGGCAGGATGACGCACGCAAACGCCAGCACGGCCGCGTGGGCAACTCGCTGCCTGCGCATCGCCACTAGAGTTGCTCGGACAACTTGGCACTATATTGTGCCACGAACCAGTTCGTAGTGCCAAGTTGTCCGAGGCAACTAGGTGAGGTCGAAGTAAGAAGAGAAGCAAGGGAGCCGATGCCGATTTCGGCGGGCAGCCGCTACCACGATGAGCTCATTTCCACGGCGGTACGTGCCGCTGCCCCGTATCCGCCGTCGCCGGGCCGCGCCAGTGCGCGCATGCTTGGGCGCACGGATATGCCTGTCTTTGCTCGCGCTGCACGAGCGGCAGGCGATTCGATTGGGAGCGGTGCTGCGCACGTCTTTGCTGGCGCCAGGCGATCGCGATTGCAGGCGCCTGCATGCTAAAGTGCACCCTGCACAAACGTGCGACCGCAGAACAAGCTTGCCTCCCAGGGGAAGGGGATCCTGGCCGCGGACGAGAGCATTGCTACCATAGCAAAGCGCTTCGAGAGCATCAAATTAGAGAACACCGAGCTCAATCGTATCCGATATAGGCAGATGCTTTTTTCCACGCCGGGGCTCTCGCAGTACATATCCGGCGTGATTGTGTATGACGAAACGCTGCGATCAACCTGCATGGAAGGCATGGCTCCAGTGCGACATTTACAAGCTCAGGGCATCGTCGTCGGTATCAAGGTGGACAAGGGTCTAACTGTGATCCCAGGGACGGAGAGCGAAAATAGCACGCAGGGGCTGGATGGCCTCGGGGATCGATGTGCGGAATACTACAGAATGGGTGCACGCTTTGCAAAGTGGAGAGCAATCTACAGAATCTCTGCGACCACTCCGTCAGAGCGCGCTGTGCAGGAGAATTCGTGGGCGCTGGCTAGGTACGGCCGTACCCGTACCGATGGCCATCTACCAAATGGGCTGGTCCCGAGAATAGAGCCCGTCCTTTTTATTTATTTATTTTTTCCATTTTTGTTTCTGGCTAGGTACGGCGCCATTTGCCAGGAGAATGGTCTTGTCCCGATAATAGAGCCAGAAGTCCTCATGGATGGCAGCCATGATATCGAACGCGCCGCCCAGGTCTCCTCTACCTAAACCCTAAACCCTTAACCTAAACTCTCGACCCTCAACCCTCAACCCTAAATTTGGGCAGGTGACGGAGCACGTTCAGGCATCCGTCTTCAAAGCGATGCACGAGCAGGGGTTGTTGCTGGAAGGTATAGTTTATGTGTGTGTGTGTGTGTGTGTGTGTGTGTGTGTGTGTGTGTGTGTGTGTGTGTTTGTGTGTGTGTGTGTGTCTGTCTGTCTCTGTGTGTGTGTGTGTGTGTGTGTGTGTGTGTGTGT
>Ga0315905_10006229_pt1 | contig 12123 bp, 6 predicted proteins | sample LakEriMetagenome_5_FD_203522 | JGI IMG/M metagenome (GOLD analysis project Ga0315905, IMG submission 203522) | Freshwater fungal communities from buoy surface, Lake Erie, Ohio, United States - Buoy 4 MA121 | ecosystem: Environmental > Aquatic > Freshwater > Lake | place: USA: Lake Erie, Ohio...
GGGGCTGCTCGATTATTCGACTCTCATCGCGGGGCCGCTCAATGACACGCCTTATTTGGTGGGACTGCCCGCCATGACGGCGACGGCGCATTACCATAAGAAGCTCCCGCCGGATTTGCAGGCTGAATTCAAGAAGGCGGTGGCGGAGGCACGGGAGTTTGCGTTCGGCGAGTATGCCTCGGCGCTGCTGAAGGGCGCGGATTTGACGAAAGTGGAGCGCGAAGCGGTGGTGAAGAAACTGGCGCGACTTACCGGTTTGGAGCCAAAATTGATCGAGGAGCAGGAATTACGGATCGACAGTGGTGTCTTCCGGGAAATGCTTCTACGGAAAGAAAAGCTCGTTCTGGGCGCCTATGATGCACGTGTAACGGGCACCGATGGTGACGAATCAGAGATTTACCCGCAGATCGAGCCTTTCATGCGCGTGGTGGGGAGCATCGCGGCGGCTTCGATGAACGCATACTTGCGTGAGGAGCTGAAATATGAAAAAGACCTGCCCTATGAGGTTTTGGCTCCACAACCGAACTGGAACCACGGCAAGGGGAACAGTTACACGAGTGTGAGCGGCCAGCTTGCTGACGCGATCCGGCAGAATCCGCACCTGAGAGTCCTGGCGATGGTCGGGTGGCGTGATTTGGTGACTCCGCCAGACAACATGCTGCTCAGCGTGCGCCAGATGCGTCTGCCGGACGAACTGCGGGGGAACATCGAGTTCGCCGAGTATGAAAGCGGCCACATGATGTACACGAACCGCCCGGACATGGCGAAGATGCATGAGAATATTGCGGCCTTCATCGGTCGAGCGCTGAAATAGACAACATGGGGCTTTTCGACCTGTGTCGGTAAGCTTCTGGCGGGAAATTAGCCCGAAATCCCCGAAATCCTCATGAGAAAGAAGCGAATGTCATCAAAAAGCCTGCTTTTGGACGGTTAAATCACAGCCGAACAACTTTCGGCCTTGCCGAAACCTCAAAATTTACGCAAATTTGTCTAATTGGACCTCTTCCTCCTGCGTTTGCACCCAGGAAGTTCCTCGCAATTCATTCCACACCACTATGAAACAAACCACAAAGCTGTTCAGCAGCCTCGTTGTCACCGCTCTTTTAGCGGGCTCCGCCTTCGCGGAAGTTCGCACTTGGACGGACAACAAAGGCCGCCAAGTCTCCGCCTCATTCATCGGACTCGATGGTGAGAACATCATCCTGCAAATTGCAGATGGTTCCACTCGCACATTCCCGCTGAACATCCTTTCGGCCGAAGATCAGGCTTTGGCGAAGTCGCTCAAGCCTACCGGACAACCGGTGATGATGGCCAATGCCAGCGTGGCGCAGGCTTCTGCCAAGATCGACCTTCTTGTGGCTACAGGGATTGGCAAGGCCAACCCAGAACGAGTGAAAGGCGGCAAGTCTGCCATCACGGGCTTCAATGCCATGGCGAATGACGAGCAGTTCGTGCGCCGTGTCTATCTGGACATCGTGGGGCGCATCCCCAACTACGATGAGGCCATGGTGTTCATCAAGGATTCGAATCCGGCCAAGCGCGCGAAGCTGATCGACATGCTGCTCGATAGCTCCGGCTACTCCGCCCACACCTACAATTATCTCGCCGAAATGCTGCGAGTTAAAGACCGCTTGGATGGTGGCAATGATGTCCGGGGCATTCCCTACATCAACTGGCTGCAGAAGCAGGTGGAGCAGAACGTCAGCTGGGACAAGATGGTGTTCGAAATGCTCACGGCCACAGGCAAAATGTGGCACAATGGCGCTGCGGGTTACCTCCTCCGTGACTCTGGCATGCCCCTGGACAATCTGGCCAACACCCTGGCGGTGTTCCTTGGCACAGACGTGGCCTGCGCTCAGTGCCATGATCATCCGTTTGCCGACTGGACCCAATATCAGTTCTACGAGTTGGCTTCCTTTTTCGGAGCTACGAGCACGCGCTATCAGCGCCGTGCCCCGGCCCGCCGCAACAAGGAAGGCATGGAGATGGTGGACATGGGAAACAAGCTCATGCCTGAGATCGAAAGCATCATCGAGAAAAACGGCGGTGATCTGACCCGCATTCGCAACGGCCTGCAGCAATTCATTGGTGCTAACCGCTACGCGATCACCGATACTGCGACCAATGCGGTCAAGCTGCCGCATGATTACAAATACAAGGATGCCAAGCCGGGTGATCCAGTTGCTCCGAAGTTCATTTCCTGGAGCAAAGAAGATAAAAATCTGGCTGCCTACAAACAGAAGACCAAAGAAGAAGAAAATCTGCGTCTCGCTTTTGCCACCTGGGCCACGCACCCAACGAATCCTCGTTTCGCTATGGCCATCGCCAACCGCATGTGGAAGCGCGCGTTTGGTCAGGGCATCTCTGAGCCGGTGACAAACATCGACGATCCTGCCCAGTCCGCCAATCCTGCGCTGCTCAAGCACATCGCGGAAGAAATGAAGCGTGTGAAGTTTAATCTGAAGGACTTTATGCGGATCATTTACAACACCCGCGCTTACCAGTCTGAGGCTACGACGGAGCATATCGCGATGGGCGAACCGTATTACTTCCAAGGACCACTGCTGCGCCGCATGACCGCCGAGCAGGCCTGGGACTCCTACATGACCCTCGTTCTTGGTGAGCCAGACAAATACAAAAAGCCTTTGGAGGATCTGTACAGCAAAACCATTGACCTTGACCTATACAATCCAAAGCTCGACGCGCAGACCGTGCTCATGAAGTATGCCGCATTCCGAACGATGGGCGAAAAAGAGCGCGCCATGATGGGCGGCGGACTTGCTGAAGCTGGCGGCGGCATGATGATGGAGGGCGGAGCAGACTCCATGATGATGGATGGAGCCGCTAAGAAGGGGACTCCCAAAACTGGTGCATCCGACATGATGATGGAAAATGCCTCGCTCAACTACGGCGGCATGGTTCTGCGCCGCGCGGCCGAATTGGAGCAGCCTGCGGGTCCTGGTCACTTTCTTATCGAATTCGGCCAGTCTCCCCGCAATCTGATCGACGGAAGCAGCAAGATCGGCTCGGTGCCTCAGGTTCTGATGATGATGAACGGGCGTGCGCAGGAGATGCTCACGAATTCGCAATCTCTCATTTTCCGCACCATGGAAAAAGTGAAGCCTTCGGATGAAAAAGCAGATACTGAGGCAGCTAAGCTTGAGGCTTTGTTCATGTCGGTTCTGAACCGTCGCCCAACAGAGGCAGAGATGGTTACCGCTAAGAAAACGGTCGCTGATAATAGCGCCAGCGGTCACGGCGACATCATCTGGGCTCTCATCAACACGCGTGAATTCATCTTCGTGCAGTAATTCACTCAACATTCTCGTTATCAACACAACATCAACAACGCGCAAATCGACTCCTCTATGAAAACCGAACTCAACAGACTCAATCCTCTCGCCCGCCGCGAGTTCGTGCTCCGCACGGCTCAGACCGCTCTGGGTGTCTCTGTCATGTCCAGCATGCTGGACGGCGCACGCGCCGCTGAGACTGCCCAAGGTGGCCCTGGCTCCCCAGGCTTTGGCAAGGCCAAGAAAGTCATCTTTCTTTGGATGAACGGTGGCATGACCCACATTGACACCTGGGATCCAAAGACTGGCGACACCAAGGGGCCGACAGACCCGATCAAGGGTAAGGGGCAGGTGGACTTTCTTGGCGGCACCATGGAAAACATGGCCAAGGTCTCCGATAAAATCACGATTGTCCGCTCAATGAGTTCCAAAACTGGGGTTCATGAGGCAGGCACCTACATCATGAAGACCGGCTATGAGCCACGTGGCACGATTGTGCATCCTTGCATGGGTTCCTGGGCTTCTAACTTCCTGGGCCGCATCAAAGGAGTGACTCTTCCCGATAGCGTTGTCGTGAACAGCGGTAGCTCTTATCCTGGTTCTGGCTTCTTCCCTCCGGCGCTCAGCCCGGTGCCGATCTCCAATCCAGAAACCGGTCTGCAAAACATCCGCCCAAGCACCGATGATGGCCAGTTCCAGAAGCGTCTCTCGCTGATGAATGAGTTCGACTCCTCCTTCCGGAAAAAGTTCCAGTCTGAGGATGTAAAAGCCTATACCGAGTTTTACGATGAAACCATGAAGCTCATGAAGAGCGAAGACCTCAAGGCCTTCGACCTTTCCAATGAACCTGCCGCCACTCGCGAAAAATACGGTCGCAATTCATTCGGACAGGGCGCTTTGCTGGCTCGCCGACTCGTGCAAGCGGGTGTGCGTTACGTCGAAGTACAGTTTGGCGGCTGGGACATGCACAACAATATCGATACCGCGCTGAACGGCACGGGTGCCACGATGGACAAGGTTTTTGCCGCCCTCATTGAAGATCTCGCCGCCACCGGCCTGCTGGAGTCCACCATGGTCGTCATGGGATCGGAATTCGGCCGCACGCCGGATGTGAACGAGAACGAAGGTCGCGACCATTACCCGCTGGCCTACTCCACGGTCTTCGCAGGCGGTGGCGTCAAAGGCGGCTACACTTACGGTGCCACTGACAAGGATGGCCGTCGCGTCGCTGACAAGCAGGTTTCGCCTTCGGACTTCCAGGCCACCATCGGCCACGCCATGGGTCTTCCTGTGGACGAAGTGGTCATGTCGCCTTCAAACCGTCCGTTCACGGTCGGTGACAAAGGCGCTCCGGTGCTCGACATCTTCGCGTAATCGGTCGAACTCAATCAATTCAACGGCACCCGGTCGAAAGACCGGGTGTTTTTTTGCATTCAGCCCCTAGCTCTGGCGTTTATGCTTCGCCGTATCCGCAGCATAGACGCGAGGATTGTCAGTAACAGACTGCGAGGCTCCGGCACCACGATGATTTGGGCTCAGGGTAAAACTGAAGTCGTCAAAGTCGCGTTTACGGTATCCGGGGGCACCACCAGTTGGGACCACCCGAGCGTGCCCATTCGATGCGAGGTGGTTTTCCAGATGCCGCTTCCGGGTGTTGGATACTGCAGCATGTTGTCCACGGTGTAACCGACTTGGAACACCGTTTGCCCAGGGCATCCCGCAAGGAGATCCTCAGGATGTTATCCAGGTCTTCGTCATCCCAGTTCGAAGGGCAGGGCCAGAATGCCATTTGGATCAACTGTCCATTAGAAGCGCCCCGTGACACGCCTTTAAAGTCCCTCGAATCGAAGGAGTAGGCGTAGCAAAGGCTGGTTTCGGAGGCCAGAAAAGTGAGCTCGTTTGAGCCTGTCCTAGAACCAGGATAGCAGTAGGCTTGCACACAATCGCGTGGTGAAGTTGGCGCCGTAATAATACGGAGCGTCGGCATCTTCATTGAGCCGCCCTCCCGCCAGCACCTGCCAGAGAGCGGAGTTGTCGATGATGTCTGAAGCCGTTCCTCCCAGCCACCATCGTTCGGAGCACACTGCCCTGCATTGTAGCGGCTCAGATTAACCCTGTGGGTGAAGTCTCCCCATGCATTTGGGTAGGCCCCCAGGGGGACCACACCCTGTAGCCGTTTGCCACTACATTATTTAGATAATTGCTCCTCGAAACTGCCGAGGTAACCCCTAGCCTGTGATGAGGCAGAGGAAACTGCTGAGCAAGCCCATGCTGAGGCAGGAGGTGGCAAGGCGACGAAGTATGGTGAAACAATGAACATAATTAAATATAAATACAATAAATTCCCAACCTCTGGTTACATGCTGCATCGTCAGGCTAGCGCTAAGGACCACTTTCGAAGAGGAGATTCAGTTGGGGTGATTCATGGCTCACTCCATTCGTTTGGCTTTTCCTGCTTGCGGCTGTCTTTGATGTCCTGATAATGGCGACCCTTCTGCCGCCCCTTGGCGAAGCCGTCCTGCCCATGAGCACCCCCATTCCGCCTATCACCGCCCCCTCTTTCGAGGACGCCATGCAGCGTCTCGATGAGATTGTTGCGTGCATGGAGGATAGCCAGCCTACCTTGGAAGAGATGATTTCCAGCTACGAGGAAGGCGTGCGGCTATTGAAGCTCTGCCGCCAGCGCATTGAGGGTGCCCGACGCCGAGTAGAGCTGATCAGCGGCGACTTGGAGGGTGGAAAAGCCGCGCTCACCCCGTTTGAAGATGTTTTAGCGGATGATGAGTCAGCTGATTCTGCCGAAAAGCCCCGTTCTCAGCTCCGCCGCCGCAAACCTGCTGACGCCGCTGGCGAAGAAATCCGACTTTTTTAGAACCCTGTGGAAACCGCCCTGCCTGCCATCACCTCCCCCGCTGATCTTAAAGCCCTTCCGCTAGAGCGGCTTCCCGAGCTTGCGGAAAAAATCCGTCAAACGCTCATTGAAACGCTCAGCCAGACCGGCGGCCATCTGGGCCCGAATCTTGGCGTCGTCGAGTTGACCCTCGCCATGCACCGGGTCTTCGACACACCCAAGGACCGCTTTGTGTTCGATGTCGCGCACCAGGGCTACATCCATAAGATGCTCACAGGCCGCTGGGACCGCATTCACACCATTCGGCAGCATGATGGTCTCAACGGCTTCCTTCTGCGCACCGAAAGCGAGCACGACTGTTACGGCGCGGGGCATGCTGGCACCGCCCTCTCCGCCGCGCTCGGCATGGCCACTGGACGTGATCTTGCCGGTGGTGACGAGCACGTCGTCTGCGTCGCCGGTGACGCCGCTTTCACCTGCGGTCCGGTGTTTGAAGCGCTCAACAACGTCGCTGCGCATACCAAGCGACTCATCGTTGTCCTCAATGACAACGAGTGGTCCATCGACCGCAATGTCGGTGCCATCGCGAAGTACTTCAATTCCATCGCCACCCATCCCGCTTTCGCGAACCTGCATCAGAAGGCCGCCAAATTCGTCGAGTTCATGCTGGGTGAAGGTGCGCGTCGTTTTGCTGAAAAAGTCGAGGGCAACGCCAAGAACATCATCCTTCCCCAAAGCCAGACGCCCACCAATCGCAGCGTTCTGTTCGATGAATTCGGTATTCGTTACTACGGTCCCATCGACGGTCACAACCTCCCGCTGCTCATTCAGACCTTCGAGTTTCTCAAAACTCAGGATGAGCCGGTGATCCTTCACATCATCACTGAGAAAGGCCGTGGCTACACCCCTGCGCTCAATGACCCGGGCAAATTCCATGGCCTTGGGAAATACAGCGTCGAAACCGGCGAAACCGCCGCCAGTGACAAGCCTACCTACTCCCAAGTCTTTGCCCGCAGTGTCACCGACTTCGCCAAGACGGATGAGAAAATCGTCGCCATCACCGGTGCTATGCCAGGCGGCACTGGCTTGAGCGTATTTAAAAAAGAAATTCCTGAGCGCTATTTCGACGTAGGGATCGCCGAGGAGCACGCCGCCCTTTTTGCCTGTGGCCTGTCCACGCGTGGCTTGAAGCCCTTCCTCACGATCTACTCCACCTTCATGCAGCGTGCTTTCGACATGATCCTGCATGACATGGCCATCCAAAACCTCCCGGTGCGCATGTGCATGGACCGTGGCGGTCTCAGCGGTGACGACGGCCCCACTCATCACGGCCTCTTCGACATCGCCTACCTCCGTGGCATTCCAGGTCTCGTCCACATGCAACCACGGAATGAAGATGAGTTCGTGGACATGCTCTGGACCATGACGAATTACGAAAGTGGACCCATTGCCATCCGCTATCCGCGCGGCAACGGCCCCGGCGTCACGCCGAAGGACAAGCCGATCCTTCTCGAAATCGGCAAGGCCGAAGTCATCGCAGATGGCAACGACGTTGCCCTTATCGCTCTTGGCGACATGTTCCCTATCGCCGAGGCTGCCAAAGCAGAACTCGAAGCCAAAGGTCTCTCCGTCGCACTCATCAACCCGCGTTGGATCAAGCCCCTCGACATGCCCTGCTTTGAAGCCTTCGCCAAAAAAGTGAAGGTCGTCTGCACACTCGAAGACCATGTGCTTCGCAACGGATTCGGCGCAGGGGTCATAGAACAGCTCAGTGACGCTGGCATTCACACGCCCGTTGTCCGCATCGGCTGGCCTGACCAGTTCATTGAGCACGGCAGCGTTCCTATTCTGCGCCAAAAACACGGCCTCAGTGTCGAAAATACGGTCGCGAAGGTTCTCGGCGCTTTGGGTAGGTCGTAAAAGGGCATTTGCATTGCCCTCGAGAAAAGCCTGGCTGGATCCCGTATCCTGCACATGCGCATTCCGCTTGTACTTCTCGCTCTGACGCTGTCTGCCTCAGCGGAGGAAACTCCATTTTCTCTCACGCTTCAATCCCGCTCGGCATCAGGTAAAACGACGCTCGCCAAAGAGCAGTGGCTACCTTCTTGCACGGCCATCATCGTCTGTGACATGTGGGACATGCATCATTGCAAGAATGCCGTCACGCGTGAAGTCGAGATGGTCCCGCGCATGAACGAAGTGCTCGAAAAAGCCCGCGGTCAGGGCGCACTCATCATCCACGCTCCAAGTGCATGCATGCGTTTCTACGACGGCACTGCGGCACGAGAACGTGCCCAGTCTGCCCCTGCCGCCGCCCGCCTTCCAGACAAGATCGGCGAGTGGTGCAAGCAAATCCCAGCCGAAGAACAAGCTGTGTATCCTCTCGATCAAACAGATGGTGGTGAGGATGATGATCCTGCTGAACATGCTGTTTGGGTAAAGAAACTCGCGGCCAAGGGGCTCGATCCGAAGGCACCATGGACAAAGCAGATCGAAGCGCTGCGCATAGAACAAGGCAAGGATGCCATCAGCGACAGTGGCGTAGAGATTTGGAACCTGCTCGAAGCACGGAACATCGACAACGTCATCCTCGTGGGCGTTCACACCAATATGTGTGTCGCTGGTCGGCCTTTTGGACTGCGCCAAATGGCGAAAAATGGCAAGCATGTGGTCCTTATGCGGGACATGACCGACACAATGTACAACCCCGCCCGCTGGCCATTCGTCAGCCACATGCGCGGCTCCGATTTGTTCATTCAACATGTCGAGAAACACATCTGCCCCACGATTACCTCGGATCAGTTTATTGGCGGTCAGCCCTTTACATTTAGCTCTGCCACCGCAGGAAAAAAACGTCTGCAAATCATCCTTTTGGGTGATAGCACCACTGAGGCAAGCATACCGAAAAAGATCGCGCCAGATGAGCCGCAGTTTGAGGATACGCTGCGCATCAAGCTCGCTGAGCAGGCAGATCTGCCGCCAAGTGACGTCTACAACGAAGGCGTCAATGGCGAGTTCATCCGCCGCCTGCTCGACACACGCTACGACAAGGCTGTGAAGACCAAGCCGCAGGCGGATTACATCTTCATTCGCTACGGACTTAACGACGCATCGAAGATCAAGGATTTCAACAATGCTTTCCCAAGAGACTTTCACGAGTTGCTCGAACGCCTGCGCAAAGACCACCCGAAGGCGATGCTCATCCCGATGACCGTCATACCCTACGCGCTCGACAATCTGCATGAAGACATTAACGACCTCATCAAACAGATCGCCTCCCATGAAAAACTATCTCTCTTCGACATCGCACCACGCTATCACGCTGAGTTGAAGAAGAACCCGGATGGACTCAACTACCGACGCTACGCGCTGTCTAAAATCCCTGTGGGCCTCCGCAGTTTTGCCACTCCTTACATTCAGGCCGAGGCTGAGCCGAAGGTTGTCGTGCTTGATAATCGGCTTGATGGCATTTACGGCCATTTGCCTGGTTGGATGAGTGATCGCCACCCGAATCTTGCAGGCTACAACGTCATCGCTGACGAGACAGCTAAGTGGCTCACGTTACTGATTCGGGAAAGGCAGCCAGTGAACAACTGACCCACGATTAAAGTCGAGGTTGTGACCGAAAAATCAGCATCACCGCCGTGTCACTCGGGCCCTTTTGGAAAAAACATTCAAAAACATACAAAATAGAGTTGCAGGGTCCCGGAGTTGTACTAATCTGGTTATCCGCTAGCGAAAAACAGCGGCTGACGAGAAGAGAGTTTGAGCAGCTAATGCAGCTTTAATCGTCTTGGAATCAGAATCGATCTTTCAGAAAACAGAAGAAGCAAAGCAAGGTGAAAGCCGAGTAATGCTGTTAGAAAACAAAAGGCTAAATTGTGCGCTGCGCGAATAGATGCGCAGGTGCTTGTGGTTTAAACAAGCACAGTCAACGGGCTGACCTTAACGGGTTGGCCAAAATATTTTTGGAGAGTTTGATTCTGGCTCAGAACGAACGCTGGCGGCGTGGATAAGACATGCAAGTCGAACGGAACATTATGAGTAGCAATACAAGTGATGTTTAGTGGCGAACGGGTGCGTAACACGTGGATACATTCCGGGAAGCGGGGGATAGCCCAGGGAAACTTGGATTAATACCGCATGTGATCGAGAGATCAAAGACGGGGACCGTAAGGCCTGTCACTTCCCGATTGGTCCGCGGCCTATCAGCTAGTTGGTGGGGTAAAAGCCCACCAAGGCTACGACGGGTAGCTGGTCTTAGAGGACGACCAGCCACACTGGAACTGAGACACGGTCCAGACACCTACGGGTGGCAGCAGTCGAGAATCTTTCACAATGGGGGCAACCCTGATGGAGCGACGCCGCGTGGAGGATAAGGTCTTCGGATTGTAAACTCCTGTCATGTGAGAACAAGGCTGCCGGGTTAATAACCTTGCAGATTGATGGTACCACAAGAGGAAGAGACGGCTAACTCTGTGCCAGCAGCCGCGGTAATACAGAGGTCTCAAGCGTTGTTCGGAATCACTGGGCGTAAAGGGTGCGTAGGTGGCGTGGTAAGTCAGATGTGAAAGCCCGGGGCTCAACCTCGGAATTGCATCCGATACTGCCGTGCTGGAGTACTGAAGAGGTGACTAGAATTCTCGGTGTAGCAGTGAAATGCGTAGATATCGAGAGGAATACCAACGGCGAAGGCAGGTCACTGGGCAGTTACTGACACTGAGGCACGAAGGCCAGGGGAGCAAACGGGATTAGATACCCCGGTAGTCCTGGCAGTAAACGGTGCACGTTTGGTGTGGGCGCAATCGACCGCGTCCGCGCCGGAGCTAACGCGTTAAACGTGCCGCCTGGGAAGTACGGTCGCAAGATTAAAACTCAAAGAAATTGACGGGGACCCGCACAAGCGGTGGAGTATGTGGCTTAATTCGATGCAACGCGAAGAACCTTACCTGGTCTTGACATGCATTGTGTCTCCGGTGAAAGCCGGATAGGGTAGCAATACCCGCTTTGCACAGGTGCTGCATGGCTGTCGTCAGCTCGTGTCGTGAGATGTTGGGTTAAGTCCCGCAACGAGCGCAACCCCTGTGATTTGTTGCCACCCGGTTTACCGGAGCACTCGAATCAGACTGCCTCGATCAACGAGGAGGAAGGTGGGGATGACGTCAAGTCCGTATGGCCCTTACGACCAGGGCTGCACACGTACTACAATGCCCAGTACAATATGAACCGAGACCGCGAGGTGGAGGAAATCAATAAAACTGGGCTCAGTTCAGATTGGAGTCTGCAACTCGACTCCATGAAGCTGGAATCGCTAGTAATGGTACATCAGCTACGGTACCGTGAATACGTTCCCGGGTCTTGTACACACCGCCCGTCACATCATGGAAGCTGGTTTCGCCCGAAGTGCATGAGCCAACCGCAAGGAGGCAGTGCCCTAAGGCAAGACTGGTGACTGGGATGAAGTCGTAACAAGGTAGCCGTAGGGGAACCTGCGGCTGGATCACCTCCTTTCTATGGAGAATGTCCGATGGCTCACGCCTCAAAACGGACAAGGTCGACGCCTCACTGCTGCAAAGCAGCGGCGTGTGAAATGGTGAAAGCCGTCACAAACCTTAAAACTGCGAGCACTAGCCGCAGCGCGCAATTTAGTCTTTTTGTTTTCTGTGCCTTGAGCGGGGGTTTAGCTCAGTTGGTAGAGCGCTAGCTTTGCAAGCTTGATGTCAGGAGTTCGAGTCTCCTAACCTCCACCATCAATGATCAGCGGGCATGTAGCTCAGTTGGTTAGAGCACCGCCTTGATAAGGCGGGGGTCACTGGTTCGAGTCCAGTCCTGCCCACCATTCATTGCGCACTTCTTTTTTTTAGGATTCAAGTTCTTTGACAACTGCATATAGGGTAGAAAACAAATTCAATTGAGCCATCTTGAGAACCAACAGGTTTCGAAAAGATAAGTAAATAGAATCAGGCGAAACATTTCTGG
>Ga0315905_10006231_pt1 | contig 12123 bp, 10 predicted proteins | sample LakEriMetagenome_5_FD_203522 | JGI IMG/M metagenome (GOLD analysis project Ga0315905, IMG submission 203522) | Freshwater fungal communities from buoy surface, Lake Erie, Ohio, United States - Buoy 4 MA121 | ecosystem: Environmental > Aquatic > Freshwater > Lake | place: USA: Lake Erie, Ohio...
TTTTGTAGAAGGATTCAATTTAATGAAACAGATTGGTATATATTCAAAATGGGTTTCATTGTTAAGATTTTAACATACCGGACAAGGACTTTAATTTATCCATAATGAAGTCGGCATTTTTAATGATGGCTTCATCAGGCTCTGCATTGGTTGTGGTGAGAAAAACAGTTAGCATACCTGTTTTTTTTCCAAATTGTAAATCACTAAGTGAGTTCCCTATCATGATGGATTTACTGAAATTGATTTCCGGGAAATCGGCTTTGGCTTGAAAAGCCATGCCTGTATTGGGTTTTCTGTTTAGACTATCATTGTTGATGTCAGTACAATAATAAATGCCATCTATTCTGCCACCGGCTGCTTTTATATCAGAACTCATTTTTTGATGAATCAATTCCAGGTTTTCATTCGTGGTAATGCCTTTTCCAACACCTCTTTGGTTGGTTACAACTATTATTTTACCAAAATGTAAAGAACATGCCGCAATCGTTTCTTTTACACCTTCGTAAAATTCAAATTCTGAAGGCGTATTTATGTATCCGTTTTCTTTTTGATGATTGATAACGCCATCTCGGTCTAAAAACAAAGTCCAGCTTGAATTAATTTCATGAAAGGGGATCATAGTATTCATTTGCATTTACTTTTTCAATTGAATTCCGGCTCTTTCAAAATCTTCAGGAATACCTATATCTATAAAATAATAATCCTGTATTAACCCCATCATTTTTGCTGTATGGATGTACGTCTCCATATAGTCTTTTTCAAAAGAAAATTTTTCAGGGAAGGAGAGGTTTAAAAATTCTTTTTTATTCAGAATGTAAACACCGCCATTAATTAATCCGCTTTCGAAAAATTGTTTTTCCTTAAACGATTGAATACAACCTTCTTTATTGATCTCAACTAAACCATAACGATCAAAATCTTGCATTGGTTTGAGCGACAGCGTGCAAGCGGCATGTTGTTGTGTATGAAAGTTGAATAATTCTTCCGCATTTACCTTGAATAGGGTATCTCCATTTAATATCATTACATTATCATGTTCAGCTTTATGCAATGCGTTTTTTATAGCTCCACCAGTTCCGAGCGGTTCTTTTTCAATGGCTATTGTATATTCTAATTTCGGATATTTATGAGCGAGAAAATTTTGAATATCCTCATTCATATAACCCAATGCAAAAATGAACTTCGTTACTTTTTGTTCTGTTAAATAATCAATCACATAACTAAGGAAAGGCCGATCATTAACAGGTGCCATGCATTTAGGAAGATCAGGCACTGCTGAACGCAATCTTGTTCCTAAGCCTCCGGCCAGAATGATGCATTCATATTCATTTGCAGAGGTATTTTCAGGACCGATTTTGAGTTCAGCATTAAGCATAGATTCTATTTATACTAATGAGCAGTTGTGTTGAAGTAGTTTTCTTCTACCAACTGACAAACAATATGTCCTAATAGTATATGACTTTCCTGAATTCTTGGTGTATCATTAGAGGGAACATTGATTAAAAAGTCACTGCATTTTTTCATTAAGCCACCTGTGCTTCCGGTAAAACCAATCGTAGTCATTCCCTTTTCTTTAGCAGTTTCAAATGCTTTGATAATATTAGTACTGTTTCCTGATGTACTTAGTCCGATAAGTACATCTCCCTTTTTGCCAATTCCTTTTATTAATCTGGAGTAAACCACATCATAGCTGTAATCATTAGCAACTGCAGTTAGGTAGGAAGTATTGGTATGCAAAGCTTCTGCAGGTAGAGCTTCTCTGTCGGTATAAAATCTCCCGCTGAACTCTGCGGCAAGATGTTGCGCATCAGCAGCACTTCCACCATTTCCGCAAAAAAGTACTTTATTGCCATTTCTAAACGCTGTAACAATTAATGCTACAATTTCGCCTATTGTTGAAATCAATGCTTCATCCTCCAGTACCTTGCTTTTTACATCTAAGGAATGCTGAATGATATTTTTTATTGTTCTATTCATGCAAGTTTTTTTGCGGCTATGCAGTCCAGGTGCTTAAGCCGTATTTGGTAAAAGTATAGTTTTTAACTTCGCCACCGAATGAAAGAAGGGCATCTTTAACGGCATGGCGGGTATTCCCGGGGCAATAAAATATCATAAAGCCACCACCGCCCGCACCGCTTATTTTTCCTCCCGTTGCTCCGGCTTTTTTAGCGGATTCGTAAAGTTCTTCTATATTGCTGTTGCTGATGTTGGCAGCCATTTTTCTTTTTTGTTGAAATCCGAAATCAAGAATTTCGCCCAGTTCATTCAGTTTACCTTTTAAAAGTGATTCTTTCATCATTTTAGCCTGCTCTTTTAACTGATGCATGGCTTCAATGCTTTTCTCATTTTTATCATTCACATTTTTCACTTGTTCCTTAATTATTGCTGCACTTTCTCTTGAGGTGGAAGTGAAATAAAGCAATAAATTATTTTCGAGTTCGTGAAGATAAGAAGAGCGAATACGAAGTGGGTTCACGATAACTTTATCGTTATCATAAAATTCCATAAAATTTACACCTCCAAATGTTGCTGCATATTGATCTTGTCTTCCGCCTGCCAGCAGAAGGTCGTTTCTTTCAATATCATAGGCAAGGTGGGCCGCATCATAATCTCCAAGGGGAAGTTTGAGCATTTCAGAAAAGGCGCCTAATACTGCTACAGCAAGTGTTGAAGAGGTTCCTAATCCTGATCCTGCAGGAGCATCCACAAAAGTGGAAAGTCTGATACCATTATGTTTGAACGGAAAATCTTTTTTTATTCGGTTATAAACACCTTTCAATAAATCAAGTGTTCCGTCTATCGGTAAAGCATCCATTGAATCGAATTCCTGTTTTTCTTTTCGATCAAGTGCTTCAATAATGATTTTGTTTTCGTTGAAGGTTTCTATACTGGCATAGGCCGATAAGGAAATCGTTGCATTGAGGATGGCGCCACCATACAAATCGCTGTAAGGGCTTACATCTGTTCCACCGCCTGCTAATCCAAGTCTTAATGGAGCTTTACTTCTGTAAATCATAGTATCTGCAAAATACTAAAAATAGGGCATAAATATTGCCCGTAAGAGGAGAGGAATTGGTATACTTATTTGGAAAGTTCAAGTATTTCATGAATCATGACTTCCCAACTGTACTTTTTTTTCTCTTCCAGAATACCTGAAACAAAATTTTCAGGTGCTGTTTTGAAAAACGCATCTATTTTATCAGCGATGTCGGTAGGATTGGGTTCGGCCACTAGTCCCACTTTACCGTGGGGAACCAATGCAGGCAAACCGCCCACATTAGTTACAATCATTGGGATTTCAAAATGGTAGGCGAGGGGTGTTACTCCGCTCTGCGTGGCATTTCTGTAGGGTTGAATTACCACATCAGCAGCGCACATATAAAATTTGACCTGACTGTCAGGTATAAAATCGGTTTTGAGCATTAGATTTTCCTGAATGCCTAATGTAGCTATTTGCTCATCATAGGGCTTTCGGTCTTCATAAAATTCTCCTGCAATAAGAAATTTTATATTCGAAGCGGTATTGTTTTTTTTAAATAACTCGCTGATGCTGTTCAATAAAATATCCAATCCTTTGTAGTGTCTTATAAAACCAAAAAACAAAACGATTTTAGCATCCTCCGGCAGAGATAAATATTGTCTGGCCTCCTGCTTGCTTATCTTTTCGCCAAAATTATCATAGAGGGGATGAGCTACAAATTTTGATTTCTTTTCTTTGTTGAAAAGCTTCAGGTCACCTAAAACTTTTTCACTCATGGTGATGAATCCATCAACAGGTTTGATGAAATAATTGGTGAAGGCTTTATCACCAATTCGCTTTTCGTGAGGAATGACATTATCCGCAATACAAACAACTTTTGTGTGCTTATTTTTTTTTGCTAATCTCAAAATAGTGCCTAAGCATGGGCCCATAAAGGGTAGCCAATACCTTACCACAATCAAATCCGGTTTGATTTTTTTCAAATGCCATCCTACTTTCAACCAATTCAGTGGATTGATTGAGTTAATGGCAACATGTATGTTTAAATCTTCAGGTGCAGGTTCTGATGAAAATTGGGTAGTTCCAGGAAAAAGAAAATCAGGGTATTGTAATGAGAATGTATAAAGCTGAACTTGATGTCCTTCTGCAATAAAAGCTCTTGCTAATCTCTCATTATAGGATGCCAAACCACCTCTTAGCGGATGAGCCGGACCAATGATGATGATATGTTTTGAATCGGAAGTCAAAATTGCATAAGCATTGGCTACAAGCCAGCTTTCTTTTCAATCAGATAGTTGTTTCTTTCCGAAGAATTTCTTGTAATCAATTCGCCAATGAAGCCCGCCAGAAAAAGCTGTGTACCCATTATCATAGCAAGTATGGCAAAAAAGAACAAGGGTCTTTGCGTCATTCCGGTAACATCAAAAAATAATTTTGAAATCGACAGGTAACAAAAGATTCCTAAACCGAGTATAAAAGCAAAAGTTCCCCATAATCCAAAAAAGTGCATGGGTCTTTTGCCAAATTTGCCAACGAAGAAGATAGTCATCAAATCTAAAAAACCATTGATAAATCGGCTCCATCCGAATTTTGTGACTCCGTATTTTCTGGCCCTGTGTTCAACTACTTTTTCTCCAATATGATCAAATCCTGCCCACTTGGCAAGAACGGGCACATACCTATGCATTTCACCATATACTTCAATGCTTTTAACGACTTTACTTTTATAGGCTTTCAAACCGCAATTGAAATCATTTAGTTTAATTTTACTCATTCCTCTTGCAGCTGCATTGAATAATTTACTCGGGATATTTTTGGTAAGGGTATTGTCGTATCTTTTTTTCTTCCAACCGCTTACAATATCATAATTACCCTCTAAAAGCATGTTTCTTAAAGCAGGAATTTCATCAGGACTGTCTTGCATATCAGCATCCATAGTGATGATTACATCGCCTTCAGCAGCCTTGAATCCTTCATTTAAAGCAGCGCTTTTTCCATAATTACGCTGAAATTTTATGGCTTTTACATTAGAATTGTCGTTTCTGAGTTTTTCGATTACACTCCAGGATTGATCAGTGCTTCCATCATCTATAAAAATGATTTCATAACTCAATTGATGGGTCTGAACCACTTTTTCTATCCAGGCGGTTAGCTCAGAAAGAGATTCGTCTTCATTAAACAATGGTATAACAATTGAAATATCCATAGTTACACAATTTACGGTTTCGTATTGAAATATGAATCTTGTAGGTAATGAATTATTTTTTCTGACTAAGCAATCCGCCTATGGTAAGTGATATCAAACTGCCAAGAAATAGAAATTTAATGGTGTTCAACATCAGCATCATTGGCATAAATATACTCCTCAGCTTGTTTGCATTTTCATGTATTTCAGCATCGGTTTTATTGCCTTGGGTACGAATTAGTACATTGTTTTCAGCAATCCCTTTCTCCACAATCTGAGGGTTCAATTTATAGAAAATGAAAGTGTAAACGGCCATCAGCAATGCAATTACCATAAAGGCTTTAAATCCTTCCGAAAAATAAGCTTTCAAGGATGGCTGAAAATCTCCGCTATGTTTTTTTTTGTCGAGTAATACCCAGATCAACCCCATTGTAAAAAGGGATAAAATTGCAAATTGGCTATTCCCATTTTCTGGTAAATGCATTGGATAATAGGTAATCAATGAAGCTGCTATAAGTGTAGCTGAAATGATTAGTCCTTTGTAAGTGGGTGACTTGATATTCATAAGTTGACAATGATGGATAGAAGAATATTGCACATTTAAGGCAGCAGCAAAGTTATCTGATTACTGTCACTTATGAAATGCTTCATGGTCATAAATATAGGCGCTTTGAAACCCTAATTTTACGTCAGTTATTTATTTGAATCGGGTCGGTTGAATTCAGGATGCAGATATATCTGTTTAAAAGGCAGTAAACTGTTTTTTCCGAAAGTAAATAGAAATACGGTCAATCAAGACAGGTTCAGGTAAGAAATAAATTGGTGCAGAATAAACGTTGTAAAAAACATTAACACTGCATCGGTTGAATAAAAAAGGCAGCTTAAAAATATTTTGCTGCCTTTTTTTATTATAAATTCTTTAAAGATTATTGCTGTTTTCCTATAACGGCTGTTGAAACAGATGGCTTAATACTATTGGGTTGAGCAACAGAAACTTTGTGTTTGCATTCAGGCTTTTTACAAGTATCCTTGCAATTATTCATACTAGCTAAAGTTGGAGCGATTACAAGAGAAACAATGCTCATTAATTTAATAAGAATGTTCATTGAAGGGCCTGAAGTGTCTTTGAACGGATCACCAACAGTATCACCCGTTACTGAAGCCTTATGTGGTTCAGATTTTTTGTAGAACATTTCTCCATTGATTTCCACGCCTTTTTCAAAAGATTTTTTAGCGTTATCCCAAGCACCTCCTGCGTTGTTTTGGAACATACCCATCAAAACGCCACTTACTGTTGCACCTGCAAGGAAACCACCTAAAGCCTCAGCTCCTAATCCAGGCATAAAGCCAATGATCAAAGGAGAAACAATTGCAATTGCACCAGGAAGCATCATTTTTCTAATAGAGGCCTGCGTTGATATGGCTACACATTTATCGTATTCAGGTTTGCCAGTACCTTCCATAATACCCGGAATGGTGCGGAATTGACGACGAACTTCTTCCACCATGGCCATAGCAGCTTCTCCAACGGCTCTGATAGCCAATGAAGAGAAAATGAATGGAATCATAGCACCAACAAATAATGAAGCAAGTACTTCGGCTTTATAAATGTCAATACCTTCAATTAATAATCTGCCATCTTTACCATCGAATATACCTACATATGCGGCAAACAAGGCAAGGGCTGTTAATGCAGCTGAGGCAATAGCAAAACCTTTTCCTGAGGCTGCAGTAGTATTTCCAACAGCATCAAGCACATCCGTTTTTTCACGAACATCGGCAGGTAATTCACTCATTTCAGCAATTCCACCTGCATTGTCGGCAATTGGTCCAAAAGCATCAATTGCCAATTGCATAGCAGTTGTAGCCATCATTCCTGCAGCAGCGATTGCAACGCCATACAATCCTGCAAACGCGTATGATCCCCATATTCCACCTGCTAAAACCAAGATAGGTAAGAAGGTAGATTCCATGCCAATGGCTAAACCTCCGATTACGTTCGTAGCATGACCGGTAGAAGATTGACGAATGATAGAAAGTACTGGGCGTTTACCCATAGCCGTATAATATTCAGTAATGATACTCATCAAAGCACCAACTGCTAATCCTACAGCAATTGCGCCCATCACACCCCATTTGGTGAATGCAACACCTCTCAATTCCATCTGCTCAGGTAAAAGCCAGTTAACCAAAAATGCTGAAGCGATAGCAGTCAGGATCATTGACCCCCAGTTACCCATATTGAGTGCTTTCTGAACAGTATTGGTATTAATTCCTGCAGATTCGCTAATTCTTACAAACAGTGTTCCCACTATTGAAAATAAGATTCCAACGCCTGCAATCAACATTGGTAAAATAATAGGAGAGAATCCATTCAAAGTATCTGTTCCACCTATTATGGTAGTTTGTTGACCAAGTACAATTGTAGCCAATACGGTAGCAACATACGAACCAAACAAATCTGCGCCCATACCGGCAACATCACCTACATTATCACCCACGTTGTCAGCTATTGTTGCTGGATTTCTTGGATCATCTTCAGGGATACCGGCTTCCACTTTTCCTACAAGATCAGCACCTACGTCGGCAGCCTTGGTATAGATACCACCGCCTACACGAGCAAATAGTGCTATTGATTCTGCGCCTAATGAAAAACCGGTAAGTACTTCAATGGTTTTAACCATTTCCTCGGAGTTGATTGCTGAACCTGGTGCAAAAAAATGTTTCAATATAATATATAACCCACCAAGACCTAATACTGCTAATCCCGCAACGCCTACACCCATAACTGCACCACCAGTAAAAGAAACCTGAAGTGCCTTACTAAGGCTTGTTCTTGCAGCTTGGGCTGTTCTTACATTAGCTTTGGTTGCGGCTTTCATTCCGATGTAACCAGCAGTGGCACTTAATACAGCACCAATGGCAAATGCAATTGCTATGCTCCAATGGGAATTAGAATTAGAATTGGCCATCACTGCAAGCAGTAAACCAACTATGGCAACAAAATACCCGAGAATTTTCCATTCTGCCTTTAAAAAAGCCATTGCACCTTCTGCGATGTAGTCGCTGATTTCCTTCATTCGAGGAGTTCCGGCATCTTGTTTTGATACCCAATTGAATTTTACAAAGGTGTACAAGAGCCCTAGAAGACCCATAGCAGGGACCAAATAAATCAAATTTTCCATAATAGTTATATAAGCTGTTTTTGGTCGGCAAAAATATGGAAATTATGGCAATTTTCTACAAATCTCTATTTTCATTATCTATTGGAAAACAACCTGTTAGAGATGTATGTTCGGTTTTTGCCAAAAATGGCCATTTTTAATATTGAAGGAGATTAGCGAATCATACTTTATTTTACTTCATAAACAATTCTCATGATGTTGTTTTTGTTATAATCGGTTTCGATATTGAAGGATTTTCTCTTTTTTCCATCAATGATCTCAAGTACTGAAGTATTGGGTGCTATTGAACCAAGGTTGTCGGCCACAAAAGTAATTTCATTATTACCCGGTTCAAGCTGTACTTTGAAGAAAAAAGGTTTGTTTCTTACCCTCATACTGCGCGTTATCCATTGGTTGTTTACCATCAACGAAATGCTGTCTCCGTCATCAACGGCATCGTCCCATATGGCTAAAGTTATTTCCGGTGAATAAGTAATTATGTTACCTATCCACTTGCTTTGTCTGTTTAACGAACTGTCGGAATTTTGGGTAACACTGTTTTGTATTTGTTCATTACCAAAATCATTTAAATTTTTTCCTTCTTTAAATGTGGTAAGTGATGATTCTTCTTTTGAATAGATAACTTTTGCTACAATGAAAGTGGCATCCTTGTTTTCGGGGCTATCGAAGGATATTGTTTTAGGATTTCGATCAATAGTCAGATTGAAGCTTGCTGAACAGGATGGGCGATTGCCAAAATCATCAGCAAAAAAACAAATGAGGTTCATGCCAGTATCCAAAACGAATTCTTCTTCAGGTCTTCTTTTTTTGGAGTCAATCATATCGACAATATTTATCGAATTCAATTTAACAGAAATAATGTCATTATCCTTATTGGTTATGAAAGCCAATGTTCCGCTTCTGTTATGGACGCTCATTGTATCCAAAATTCCGAAATAAGTAGGCGAAACCTCGGGTTGTAGTATTTTATAGGTTCCTGTATCACTCCAAATGTCATTATTGATTTTGCGAAATACAATTGGCACCGATTGTAATGTATTTTTCAAAACATTGAAATGGCTATTACTCGATATTGCTTCAGTCACATTTTTGTCTGAATTTTTTGAAAATGGCATACGATTCAACGTAAGTTGCGGAACACCTCTCAAGTCTTTAACCAATTCAAGAAAACCATTAAAATAAGCCAAACATTTTTCCAGCTGGAATGGAGTTTCCTTGAGCGGAAATTTGTTTTTACTGATAAAATATTGCCTTACATTTTTTTTGACTAGGAGTAATTCATAGGATCCCAAAAATTCATTATCCTTTATTTCCAGCAAAGCTGGATATAGCATGTTTTTTTCGGGTGCACCAATACTCAAATTTAGGTTGATGCTGTCGGCTGGATTTTCTTGAAAAAGGTACATGCTCCATTTTCCAGAAAGATTGTCTTGTGCAAAATTTCTTTCACCTACAAACAATAATAAAAAAAGGAGCATTTTTTTTGCCATAGCATATCGAATTTACTCAAAAATGGCGAGTCTTGACAATGGTCTTTTTTCCGGTTGCCAGTTAAAGTTGTTTAACCGGTCGAGTTTGTTGGGAATTTGATTCATTGGGTATAGAGTGCCACTTACACTGTTGGTGTATTTTATCTTGTTAATATTCTTATCTGCAAAAAATACATCAATGGCATCCGCCTTGCTTCTGTTCATTCCAATATATGCACTGTCTTCATCCTGAGGATAAAAAATACTTTCACCAGGATTTCCTTTTGTTCTAATGAAATCTATATTGCCGTCTTTGAAATAACCATACATGGTTTTGCCGCCCATTTGATTGAAAAAGCCCTGAGTAGTTTTGTTGATTACAATAGCGTTATTGAAAACCCTCAATTCACTGGGTTTTTGTTGCGTGGTAAATAATATCATGGTATCGCCCGTCATTTGGGTATTGCCATTCCAGCATATTGGGTTAGAAAACAATTTAAAAGAGGAATCTTCATCGGTATAATGCAGACTATCAGCTATTGCCTGAATAGAATCATTGTAGATGCGAACATGGTGATGGCCAATAAAATACCTGATACTGTCTGGGATTTTTTTTGTTTCAACTGAAGTTGAATGGATGGAATCTTTTTTATTCGTTACTGCTTTAGCTGTAGTGCCTGAAAAAAGGGTGTCGGCTGTTATAAATGTACTGTCGCCATCTTTATATAAAATCATTACGGGCTTTCTGGTGGCTAACATACTATTTTTGTTTCTGTTGAGAATGATCTGGTCGCCTGTAATTTTAATACGGTTGGCAGTGTCAATTAGAAAGGCATTTTCTTCCGCTTGAATGCTATTTGATTTTTCATCTATAGCTATTTTGTTTCCGGAAAGGTAAACAGATTGGTCTTTGATTTCGGTTTTATTATCAAAATACGCCTTACCTGTTTCTAAGTTGTAAGTGCCCGATCTTGTGGTTACTTGACTGGTCTTTGATTTGATTTCTGTTGGCGAAATAAAATAAGCACTTCTATAGTAAGTATTATACCTAAGGCTATCTGATTTCATCGTGTATTTTGGATCACTAAGTTTTACATTCTGGTAAAAAAAAGCATCTTTGGTGTTGGAATAGTAAACTGCATCTTTGCTTGTGAGTGTTGTGCTATTGTTGACAACCTTTCCTCCGTTTTTGTATTTTGCAATTCCTGATTGCACGTCATATTCCAGATCGTTGGTAGTCAATTGCATGTTACCATCTATAAATCGGATATTGTTTTTGAGATTGGCAACCTGGGTTTTGCTGTTATACAACAAATAGCCAGAGTAGGTATTAACGGTGTCGGCATCATTGATATGAACATTTCCGAAAACCTCAACAGTTCCTATGCGTTTATTGAGCACAATACTGTCTCCGCTTAATGTAGTGCCTCCTTGTCTGCAAATGGCATTTCCACTTAGTGTTTCAAGTAGGGTAGTGTCGTCTATTGCTATTTGTCTAAGACTATTGGCATTGATGATTTCAATTTTTTTGGTCGAATCTCCTGTTGAAGAAACCTGGCTTTTTGCATTTAAAGCAGTAAGGACTGTTATTGCAATAGTAAGTGTAAGTCTAAATATGTTTAATGAAGGCTTCAATGCATCAAATAATTACTACTGGATTTTTGTTATTGTTTTTTGATGTATGGCGACTGAAGTGTGTCTGGCAAAGGCTCCTTCAGTGGGGACTCTTTTTCTTTTTTGCCGAACATGGATACTGATACATATCTTTTAGGATGCGTTCTTATGTCGTCCAGTAAAATATTAATTTTATTGCTTGTTGAGGCTAGATTTTTATATAGTGTCTCGTCGTTCATAAGTAAACCAATTGTGCCATTACTACTGTTGATCCGCTGAATAGTAGATGTCAGGCTGTTGATGGTCGAATCAATCGATGTGAGTGTTTTTTCCCAATCGATTGCTGAAAGTTTTCCGGTCGTTTTATCAAGATTGCCGATGATGTTATTGATGTTCTTATTGTTTTTGGCAAGATTTTCCGAAAACGATTCAATATTGTTCATTGATTTGATAACCGCACCATTCTGCGCCTCCATCATTTTTTCAAGCGAAGCTCCTGATGCAGTTAGTGAAGCTGAAAGTTCGTTCAAGTGGGTAAGAATTTCAGAAACATTGTTTTTTGCAGTTTTATCGAATACGCTGTTCACACTTTTTAAAAGTGTATCGAGTGTTGTAACTGCTTTTTTTACTTCAAATAACAGTGGGTCTACTTTTTGTAAAACATCATCAACAATTCCTTTGCTTGCCTGA
>Ga0315905_10006232_pt1 | contig 12122 bp, 9 predicted proteins | sample LakEriMetagenome_5_FD_203522 | JGI IMG/M metagenome (GOLD analysis project Ga0315905, IMG submission 203522) | Freshwater fungal communities from buoy surface, Lake Erie, Ohio, United States - Buoy 4 MA121 | ecosystem: Environmental > Aquatic > Freshwater > Lake | place: USA: Lake Erie, Ohio...
CTTGATTGATTTCAAGTTGGTGGGTGAGCAAACCCTCATTGAGACGCTTGCACACGGTTGGAAAGCCAACTCTTTAGGCCCCAACCAGTCCTTGACGTTTAGCTTCATGACAGTCATGCCTGCCTATGCAGCTTCCCAAGGCATCACCGGTTTTACACCTATATCATTGAGCTATCAGACTGCGGTTAGAGGCATTCTTCAGAGACTTAGCGATCAAATTGGTATTCGTTTTTTAGAAGTGAGTGAATCGGGTACAAGCAATGGCCAGATCAGATTTGGAACAAGCCAACAAGCGACCACTCGAGGTTTGAGTTTTATTCCGGGTGCTGTAACCGATGAGAAGGCCGGTGATGTTTTTTTAGACCTTGAGACCACCTATAAACTTGCCCCAGGGCAGGAAGGCTATCAGGTGTTGTTGCACGAGATAGGTCATGCTCTTGGTTTGTCGCATCCACTTTTGAATGACGATGCTTCGGTGCGTTCAGTACTACTTCCAAAATGGCAAGACCCAGCCTATACCGTGATGAGCGACAAAGCCTCATCAAGTGGCTTGTGGCAAACTTGGTTTGGCTTGCTTGACATGCAAGCTTTAAAAAAGCTTTACTCACAAGAGTCAGAAAACGCAGCTGCAAGCCAGTACAAATTTGAAGACAATGCTGGTTTGTCTATCACCACCATTGATGACTTTAAAGGATTCGATACCATTGACTTGTCTTTGCTGTCATATGGAGCACGGATAGATTTAATGCCGTCCGCCATTAGCTCAGTTGGTACGACTGTGAATGGTGTCCCTGCGCTCAACAATCTCATCATCAGCGCTGACACCTACATTGAGAAAGTTATTGGAACAAAAAACGACGATGTCTTGAAGGGCAATTTAGAAAACAATCAATTCACACCTGGTGCTGGCAATGACTTGGTAGATGGTTTGTCAGGCTTTGACGAGGTCAGTTATGTAGAAAAAAAATCTACTTACTCGCTTTATAAATCTGAGTGGACAGGCGATTGGATTTGTGAAGACAAATCCTTCATATTGGGCAGTGATACCCTCAAGAATATCGAAAGAATTCACTTTGCCGATACTTCAGTGGCACTGGACATTGACGGAAATGCAGGCACTGTTGCCAAGACCTTGGCACTTACTTTTGGCGCTGGCATGCTGAAAGACAAAGTGACAGCGGGCATTGCGCTTCACTACATGGACAAGCTTGATTATGATTTCCCAAGACTCATGGAGCTTGGCTTGGCCATTCGCTTGGGGGCCGCCCCCACGCAATCGGCCTTCATTGATTTGCTATTTACAGGCCTATACGGAAAGTCGCCCACAAGCGCACAAACGCAAGTTGTGAGTAATTTGCTCAAAGGAATGAGTCAAACACAATTGGCAGTGATGTCGGTTCAATATGACAAGCCCTATTTGTTAAATGCAGCTTTGAATGTTGATTGGAACAGTCAAATTAATTTGGAATTAATGGGCTTGGCCAGCAGCGGATTTGAGTATGTTGTGTTTGGAAGTTAAATATGACTAGCTTGTTGTCAAGCGCATCCAAGCCCTTACGCTCTTTATGGCTCAAATTGGCGCTCCAAATTCCTGCATTGCGAAGCCTCGTCCAGTCAAATGACGAACTGGAGAAACAGCTTGAATCGGCAAGCCATCGCATTTTAGAGCTAGAGCACTACCCGGCTGCGCTTCTGAAGTTAGAGCAAGACACCGCCACCATGCGGTTGGCTCAAACTCAAAACAGGCTTTTTATTACGGACTATGCATATTTTCCTGAATCACGCCCCATGGCTGTGTCGGCGGGTGGCCAGAAAATTCAAGATTTGTTTAAGCAGCACGAGCCGCGCATGCAGCAGACTTTGTTAGACATTGCCCAACTCACAAGCAGCTTGTTTCAAATTCCAAGAACCACCAAGCAAGCTTTGCAGCCGTGTTGGGACAATCCTTGGTTTCCGCCTTTTGATGGTGTGGCACTTTACGGTTTGTTGGCTGTGCACAAGCCGCGCAGGTACATTGAAGTGGGCTCGGGCATTTCGACGCGTTTTGCCCGACAAGCCATTCAAGACTTTCAGCTACCCACCACCATCATTTCAATAGACCCTCACCCCCACAATCCGGTGGAAGGACTGTGCGACGAGGTAATTGTGCAGCGTGCAGAAAACATGCCGCAAGATTTTTGGCAAGGTTTGTCAGCCAATGACATGGTGTTCATAGACAACAGCCACCGCAGTTTTCCGGGCTCTGATGTCACAGTGTTTTTCACTGAGGTGTTGCCCTCTTTGCCAAGCGGTGTCATTTATGGCATTCACGACATTTTCTTGCCATACGACTACCCTGCAGAATGGAACGAGCGCTTTTACAGCGAGCAATATTTGCTCATGCTGTACCTGTTGGGAGGTGCTGCCCAAGATGAAATTTTATTGCCCGTGAACTGGCTCACAGGGCAAGCTCATTTGCATGGTCTCTTGTCTGAACTCTGGCAACACCCTGGGCTGTTTGACGGCATGATGAAGCATGGCGGCGCTTTTTGGGCGCGGCGCGCTTGATTTAACTCATACATGACCTGCCCCCTTGAGACGTACAATTGATCAAGAAGTAGTCCGGTTTTGCAAGGTTAATCTAAAAATTGATTCTTTTGGAATCAGTGACAAAGAATTGAATCCTCTGCTGCTGGGGGAACTGTGATGGAGAGATCCAGCCAATGGACTCTGCTTGGATTTGGGCTAGCATTGCCCAGAAGTCGGCTTCTATGGTCATTGAGTTATCTGTGATGAGCCAAGCCAGTTTGGCCATACCACTTCGTTAAGCCAGCCTACTGCCTTTGCTTTGTTAGCCAACATCTCCAGTACCAAGTGCGACTCTTTGCGGGTGAGCGTGATATTGCTTTCAAAACCATGGTGGGTTATGGGGTGCCCGGCTCTGGCGCTACGGGCACGCTGGCTCCGTTTACAGAAGCCGCTGTGCGTTTAAAAGCCAACAACCAGTTTGATGCCGAAAGCGCTTCTTTGGCGAGAGTGGTGTTTGGGAAGCCACCAGCGGCAAACAACTGGTGGCTGATTTTGACAATGGCCTGGCGCAAAACGATGCTTTAGGTTCTTTGCTCAAAAAGCCGAGCTTGGGGCTGGGTAATTTGGAAGGGCTCATTTCTAGAGGTGACAGTGGCGGGCCGGCTTTTATTGGCAATTTGGTGGCCGGCATTGCCAGTTTTACAGCGCGCCTAAGCTATGCAGGCATCGTGCCCGACATTGACAACACCAGCAACAGCAGCTTTGGCGAAATTGCGGCTTGGCAGCGAGTTAGCGCGTACCAACAATGGATTGACCAGTCGCTTAGGGGGCAGTACGTCCAAAAGCCTGCAACGCAGGCGGCTGTGCAGAAGGTGGTCAGTGAGGGCACTGGCGGTACCACGCCGGTTTATTTTTGGCTGCAATTCAATGGCTACCGATCAGACCCCAACCAAATTGTGAGCGTTGAGTACAAAACCCGCAGTGGCACAGCATTGGCGGGTCAAGACTTTATTGCCACACAAGGCGTTTTGAACCTTTACCCCAACGAAGACCACGCCCGATCATGGTCGAAATCATTGCCGACACCCTGCCCGAGCCCGACGAGACCTTTTATTTGGATGTGTTCAATCCGGTTGGGGCCAGCTTTGCGCCGGGTCAAGTGCAGCTAACCGCAATGCGAACCATTGTGAACGACGACGGTTAGTATTGGGGCTAAGTTATTGAGATAATCGCAGGTCTATGAACCCTGTCATTTATTACCATCCCGAGGCCTATACCACCAGTGGTCCCAAGTTGATGGGCCGCAATGCAGCGGGCGAGTCGTTTTTGCGGGGGTTTTTAACGCATTCAAAGTCCACGGCGTTTTGGGCGCAAGTGCAAAAGCCTGAGCATGGCCAACACTTTGTTGGGCAAGTCAAAGCGCAAGGCCGAACAGAGTCGGTGCATTCTGTGGCGCCGCAACAGCTGACCGCTTTGGCACAGGCCGGCCTGATGTACTACCCCGGCCCTGGGATTGGGCAGCATGCGTTTCATCGCAGTGTGGCGGCAGGCTCGCACGCAGCTTGGAGTTTGTGCGGCATTACGCACACCACTTCTTCAGCGGGTGCCATGGATGCCATCGCCGATCTTATCACTGCCCCAGTTCAGCCATGGGATGCGGTCATTTGCACCAGCACTGCGGTTAAAGACAATGTGAACCGTTTGTTGCAAGCGCAGGTGAACATGCTGAAGGAGCGCCTTGGTATTAGCAAGCTGGTGCTGCCCATGTTGCCCGTCATTCCGTTGGGTATTCACACCCAAGATTTTGTGTTCACCCAAGAACAAAAAAATGCAGCGCGCCAGAAACTCAAAGCCAATGACAACACCTTGGTGGTGTTGTTCATGGGGCGCTTGTCGTTTCATGCCAAGGCTCACCCACTGGCCATGTACCAAGCCTTGCAAAAGGCTGCGCAGTCGGTACAAGGCACTGGCCAAAAAATCAAATTGGTGGAGTGCGGCTGGCACGCCAATGAGTTCATAGAAAAAGCCTACAAAGATGCCGCATTGCAAGCGTGCCCCGACGTAGAAGTGATTACGCTTGACGGACGCAAAGCCGAAGACCGGCAAACTGCGTGGGCCGGCGCCGATGTGTTTTGCTCACTGTCGGACAACATTCAAGAAACCTTTGGCATTGTGCCCATCGAAGCCATGGCCGCAGGCTTGCCTGTGGTGGTAAGCGACTGGGATGGCTACAAAGACACTGTGCGCCACGAGGTGGACGGCTTTCGAATCAACACCACCATGCCCGAGGCTGGCTTGGCCACAGACTTGGCATTGCGCCATGCCTTAGAAATTGACACCTACGACATGTACTGCGGCCACACCTGCAGTTTGGTGTCGGTAGACATTGAGCAAGCGGCGAAAGCCTTTGTAGATTTGTTTGAATCTGCCGCTTTGCGCCAAACCATGGGCGAAGCAGGCCGCAAGCGGGCGCAGCAGGTGTACGACTGGAAAGTGATCATTGGCCAATACGAAGCCTTGTGGGCAGAGCAACAGCGCGTGCGCTTAGCGGCACTGCAAAGCACCGAATCTGCGCCCCTTAACATGGCGCACGCCTGGCCCGCTCGCATGGACCCGTTTCATGCTTTTGCAAATTACCCCACGCAAGCCTTAAAGCCCAGCACCGTCTTATGCTTAGCAGACAGCAACCTAGAAACTGCTACCGCCCGCTTTCAAAGCTACCAAGCCATGGCCATGGTGAGCTTTGCCAAATTTGTATTGCCCAGCCCAGAAGAAATTGCTGCTGTGCTAAAGCAAGCTTCTACAGGCCCCCAAGCCGCTATGGCCCTAGTGCAACACATTGACGATGCCAGAAAGCCTTTTGTGTTTAGAACGCTGGTTTGGTTTTTGAAGTTGGGTATTTTGAAATTGCAAGGCTAAGATCGCGCTGGCACAAATTTAAGTTTCATGAAAATACTTTTTATCCATCAAAACTTTCCTGGTCAGTTCAAGTTCTTGGCGCCTGCTTTGGTGCAGCAAGGCCACGAAGTGTTGGCCATGACCATGCAAAAAACTGAGACCAAGTCTTGGCAAGGTGTGAGCTTGGTGCACTACACCGCGCAGCGCGGCAGCACGCCCAAGGTGCACCCGTGGGTGTCTGACTTTGAAACCAAAACCATTCGGGCTGAGGCTTGCTTTAAAGCAGCGCTTCAAATGAAAGCACAAGGCTACACACCCGACATCATCGTGGCGCACCACGGGTGGGGCGAGAGTTTGTTTTTGAAAGAAGTCTGGCCGCAGGCCAAGCTGGGTATTTACTGTGAGTTTTACTATCACCCGCACGGCGCTGATGTGGGCTTTGACCCCGAGTTTCCGGCCACCGACGAGGGCGATGTGTGCCGCCTGCGCCTTAAGAATTTGAACAACCTGTTGCACTTTGAGGTGGCCGATGCAGGCATTTCTCCAACGCACTGGCAGGCCAGCACCTTTCCAGAGCCCTTCAGAAGCCACATCACGGTGGTGCACGATGGCATTGACACCCAAGCCGTGGCGCCCAACCCCGCTGTCAGCCTCACGCTTAAAAAATCGAACGGTGAAGACTTGGTGCTAACGCGCCAAACCGAGGTGGTCACCTTTGTCAATCGCAACCTAGAACCCTACCGCGGCTATCACACCTTCATGCGCGCTTTACCCGAGCTGCTTCGCAAGCGCCCCAATGCACGCATTTTGTTGGTGGGTGCCGACGACGTGAGCTATGGCGCCAGGCCCGATGCTGCCAAGTATGGCGCGGCCAAATGGAAAGATATTTTTGCCAACGAAGTGCGTGCGCAAATTTCAGATGCCGATTGGCAGCGGGTGCATTTCTTGGGGCATGTGCCTTACCAGTATTTCATTCCACTGCTGCAGCTTTCTACAGTGCATGTGTACCTTACGTATCCGTTTGTGCTCAGCTGGAGCTTGTTAGAGGCCATGAGTGCGGGCTGCGCCATTGTGGCCAGCGACACACAGCCATTGCACGAAGCCATTAAGCACAATGACACGGGCAAATTAATCAGCTTTTTTGATCCAGCTGCCTTGGCAAGTAGTGTGTGCGAGTTGTTAGACCAACCCGAAGAGCGCGCGCGTTTGGGTGCCAATGCCAGAGCCTTTGCGCAACAACATTACGATTTGAAAGCTGTGTGTTTGCCGCAGCAGTTGGCTTGGGTGAATGGTTTGGTGAAGTAAATAAGATGCTCCTGGTTTCAATTGCGTTTTTCAATTGCGTTTTAAATTTTTAAAGTAGAAATAGTTTCAATGACTTTTGTTAAATATTTTTTGGGTGTCGCTGCATGTTCAGTGGCTGTGCTGCTCAGCGGCTGTGGCGGGTCTTCTAGCTTTCCGCCTGTCATTACGGGTGTGAAGGTTCAGTCTTTGAAGTATGGCGCTGCGGCCACCATTTATTTGGGTGGCAAGGACTTGCGCTCTAACATGACGGTGGAGTCTAACGGGGGCTGTATCAACCCGAGTTTTGCTACCAGCAGCAGCACCGACACCTTGGTGCTCAATTGCGCTGTCAAAGTGGTGGGCGACTTGCCACTCTCCATCAAGGCTGAAGACGGCACCGTTGTTTACACCACCACATTGAGTGTGCCCAAGCCACAGGTCACATTTTTTACCACCAAAGGTACGGTTGTTTTAGAGGTAGACCCCACCACGGCCCCTATTTCCAGCAACAACTTTTTAAGCTATGTGAGCAAAGGTTTTTACACTAGCACCTTGTTTCACCGCGTGATTTCTGGCTTCGTGATTCAGGGCGGTGGCTACACCACCGGCATGGTTAAAAAGACCAACCAGACTGAGCCCATTGAATTAGAGTCCAACAAAGGCTTGTCCAATGCGCGCGGCACTTTGGCCATGGCGCGCACCAACGTGTTTAACTCGGCCACGTCTGAGTTTTTCATCAATGTGGTGGACAACACATTCTTAGATTACAAAAATGCCGCCAACCCAGGCTATGCCGTGTTTGGCAAAGTGGTGCAAGGCATGGATGTGGTGGACGCCATTGTGGCGCTGCCTACTGGCATTTCCAATGGTTTTACCGATGTACCACTGACAGACGTGGTGATCAGTTTGATCTTGCAAACACAGTGATTAATGCCAAGTTCAATCACTGTGAAGGCAAAGAAGGCTACGTGGGTATTCAGCCTTAGAGGATGAAGTTACCAATGGCGAAGTAGTCAGATGCGTTTGCTACGGTAAGTCCAACCAACACTGACCTGCTCCCTTCCTGCCATAGCGTTGGAAATGTGAGGTCAACAACCTCTGAGTCATTGGCGATGGAAGCTTTTTTGGAGGGGCCATTAAGCGAAGAGTGCTCTGATTTTGGTTGCACACAGCAAAGTGAGCTACCTCAGATCAGCCACAAAACATTGCTGGCAGCCATATCTCCTTTAGGCACACCCACAACTTGAATGACAGGCGCGTCTGAGCCGATGTGCAGGTATGCGGCTTCATCCAAGGGAATCCAGCCGATGCTCTCTGCTTGGATTTGGGCCAGTTCTGCCCAGAAGTCTTGTTCTATTGAGCGCAATAGAGTTTGATGGTGTCACTTCCGCCAATGGCGGGCAAAGCTGCCTGAAGCGCTTTTGAATAAGCAAGTCGAGCTGTTTGAAGGGCTGCGGCTTTGGCTTGAAGTCGGGCCAGTTCTGAGTCTACGAATTGGATGCTGGCAAGTTGAGCTTTTGCATCGTCTGATAGTGACTCTTGGTCGTATTGTTTGTTGTCGATGGTGATTGTGGTCATTTGAAGTCCTTTCATAAATAGAAAAACCCCACCCCCTCCTGAGGGATGGGGTTTTTATAGGTTTTCACCTAAAGCCGTTACCTTGCGGTGCAGGCTTGGCTCCTTTAGGGGGGATTAGGAAATAAAGATACCGTCGGCTGTAGTAATGCTGTTGGTGGTGAGCAACGCGGCTGCAGAGACACCAACCAACTTAACAATAGAGTCGGTTGTGTTGTTGTTGAACACATACGAGTCAGTCACACCAGAGGTTGTATATGTAAATACTGCTGTGTGGCCTGCGGTTGTCGTAACCACTGACTGGACTGCCGCGATTGCTTGCTCCAAAGTGATTGAAGCAGCACTAGTACCAGCAAAAGTTACCAGACCTGCTGAGGACACTGCTACTGTCAGCTGTGCTGCTGTAAATCCTGTAGCAGCTGTAGCTGCGTAGGTGCCAATAGCACCGGTACCAGCAAAGTCAATGCCATCAGATACTTTGGAAACAACACCGCCTGTGTGGTGAGATGGCTTAAAGCCAGTTACCACGTCGTATGAAGTGATGTTACTGTCACCTGCTGCAACTGTGAGTAATACATTGCCTAAAAACGTAGCACCTGTACCCTGATTTGCTGTTTTGATTGTGATCAAGTCAGCACCAGTTCCAGCGTTGATTACAACTGACTGGTTTGTGTTGACAAGCAAAATTCCAGTTTCAACTGAAATTGTATCCACACCAGCACCGGTTGCTACCGAAATAGTACCGCCCGCGCCAGCTGTACCAAGCGCAGAAGCAGCAGTTACTTTGACCGTGTCGTTACCAGCACCAGTAACGATTGTTACGTTATCTGCTGTGGATGCCAAATCACCAGCAGTCACCAAAGTTACAGATGTGTTTTTATCATAGGCAAGTGACTCCCATGAATAAGCTGCGTTGTTAGCCAATGGTTCAAGAGTTGTTGTACCAGTAACAGTCATCGAGATTGGGAACGCTGCCAATGAATTGGTAGTCAAACCTGATACGCTAACAGCGGTAGTTGCACCTAGGTTCAGCTTCTCAAAACTTGTGAGTTTCTTGAAGTCAGAATCAACCAATGTCAAAGTGCCGGTGATGTTAATGGTGTCTGTTCCATCACCACCGATCAAAGTTGGATCTGTTACTGCATCACCAATTTGTGCGTTTGTAGCGCTGAAAAAGTCACTACCAGCGCCTGCGTCGTAAGTTGAAGCTACCGCAGTACCCAAAGTGAAGCTATCGCGAACAGCAGAGCCTTTGAAAGATGAGCCAGAAACTGGGCTACCAGCAACTGTCAAACCAGTGATGGCATCTGTTGTCAGATCTCCGTCTCCAGTCAAAGCAGCGCCATCCACTGCAACAGCCAAAGTTGTTGCGATGTTGCTCAGTGTTACAGAAGTGCCAAACAGGTTCACTTTAGTCAGGTTTGCTGCTGTGAAAGCCGAGATAATCGACGTTCTATCAGCACCAACTGCGGCAGTAGGACCAGAAGCAGTAGTGACATTGAGTGTTTCGTAACCGTTTAGTGTCAGTGTGCCTGCAGGTGTAGCTGCACTGGTAGTTAATCCAGTACCCATGGTCATGTTCAAGGTATTTGTGGTTCCAGAAACAGGAGCCAAAGTAGATGTACCAATGTCTGCAAGAGCAACCACTGTTTGAGCTGCGCTCAAATTTGTGATTGTGTTAGTTGTACTAGTCAATTGGACAGAAGTGATTCCAGGAACCAAAGATGCGTCGTATGTACCATTCAAGCGAATCACTTCAAAGTTGGTGTACTTAGCGCCCAGGGGGTGTACTGAATTTTGTGTAAACGGTCTAATGGCGGGTAACCGTCGAATTTCCAGGAGTGGATATGACCTTAAACACAAAGAAAGCAGTACCCAAAGATCTCATTGATAGTTTGCTGGCTGATTACAAAAAGCCAGAGGATTTGATTGGTGAGAATGGGCTTTTAAAGCAGTTAACCAAGTTGCTTGTCGAGCGTGCCCTAGATGCCGAGATGTCCGAGCACCTTGGGCATGACAAGAACGCACCTGTCACCAACCCGGGTGGCAATGCCCACAATGGCAAGAGCAAGAAGACGCTTAAAGGCGAGTTCGGTGAGTTGCCCATTGATATTCCCCGTGACCGGTAAGGCAGCTTTGAGCCGCAGTTGATCCCGAAACACCAGACCCGCTGGGCGGGCTTTGACGACAAGATTTTGTCGCTCTACGCACGAGGCATGACGGTGCGAGAGATTCAAAGCCACCTTGAAGAAATGTATGGCACAGAAGTCTCGCCAACTCTGATCTCCTCCGTCACAGATGCCGTGGTGGAAGAAGTTAAAGCCTGGCAGTCGCGACCTCTTGATTCTGTGTACCCCATTGTTTATCTGGACTGCATTCACGTCAAAGTGCGTGACTCTGGCGTGGTTAAAGCCAAAGCTGTTTACCTTGCCATTGGCATCGACATGACGGGCAACAAAGAAGTACTGGGCTTATGGATTGCACAAAACGAGGGTGCCAAGTTCTGGCTGCAAGTGGTCACGGAGCTCAAGAACCGTGGCGTGCAAGACATCCTTATTGCCTGCGTGGACGGCTTAAAGGGCTTTCCTGAAGCGATTGAGACGGTGTACCCGCTGGCAAAGGTGCAACTTTGCATTGTGCACATGGTGCGCCACAGTTTGAACTATGTGTCGTGGAAGACCCGCAAAGAAGTGGCAGCCGCGCTCAAATCAATCTATGCCTGCGCCACAGTAGAGCAAGCGTCTCAGGCATTAGATGAATTTGAAACGGTGTGGGGTAAAGACTATCCGTCCATTGTGCAAAGCTGGCGTCGTAACTGGCAACGCATTATTCCGTTCTTTGACTATCCGCCGGAGATTCGCAAGGTGATTTACACGACCAATGCCATTGAGTCTGTGAATATGAGCCTGCGCAAGATCACGAAGAACCGCGGATCGTTTCCAAGCGATTAGGCGCTGAGCAAATTGTTCTACTTGGCACTGAGAAATATTAGCCAGAAATGGAACATGCCAATTCGGGACTGGAAGGCTGCGCTGAATCGGTTTAGTATTGAGTTTGAAGACCGGGTCCCTCATCAATGACCCTTAACTCCGTTTACACAAAAATTCGGACACCCTCGGCGCCAACGCCAGAGCATTTGCACAGGCCAACTACGACTTGCAAAGTGTGTGCTTGCCCAAGCAACTGGCTTGGGTGGAGCAACTAAAGACTACTTGAGTTACTCAATCACAACCTCATTCCTTCTAGGATTGTTGTACTTCACAGTAGTTCGAATCAGCTTATATTCTTTATCTAACGCAGGGTTCCGCCCATACACTTCAGTCATCGTTGAAACCAGATTGTCGTTGTCGTTGTAATTGGTAGTGGTCATTACAATGAACACCGAGTTGGCCGTATGGCTCAATATCTGAAAAGTCAAATACGAAGTACCCACCAACACAGTTTTATTAGAAGACTTATAAATCTTCATGATGCCAATAGAACCCGACTGCCCCGATTTCACGGGGCTGGCTGGCAAGTCGAAAGTTTTGTCTAAGCTTGAAAAATCTCCGCCGTCTACCCTTTGGCCAATAAATGGATAGTTCAGAATGGCGCCGAACTTTGGATTATTCACGGCATAGTACTTGTAGCTCGTAAAGCTTCTAGCTGGCGGGCTGCAGCCGCTTACCGTATTGTCTACAGTGTGTTTGGCCACCCTGGCTTCAAAGCCGTCAAAAAAGGTAACGGGCACAGTGGCCAGTGCGGGTGTTTGCACCACGGTTTGAACGCCATCGCATTCTTTGTATTTGTAGTAAAAGTTGGCAGTTAGCGCAAACGTGTCGCGCCTGTTGGTGGGATAGGGCACAGTGATGAAATAC
>Ga0315905_10006233_pt1 | contig 12120 bp, 11 predicted proteins | sample LakEriMetagenome_5_FD_203522 | JGI IMG/M metagenome (GOLD analysis project Ga0315905, IMG submission 203522) | Freshwater fungal communities from buoy surface, Lake Erie, Ohio, United States - Buoy 4 MA121 | ecosystem: Environmental > Aquatic > Freshwater > Lake | place: USA: Lake Erie, Ohio...
GATTGACCGACTTGAGCTTGCTCGGCCCCTGCTGGTCGACAATTTCGAAGGTGTCGACGTCATTCCCGGAAAGGGCGGCACCCTGCGGTTCCTGCTGGTTTCGGACGACAACTTCTCGGCCGAGCAAAGGACCCTGCTCCTGGCCTTCGACTGGAAGCCCTGAGGCCTCCGGCCGAGCCCAACGCCCGCGATCCGGACAAGCGCCTCGTCTGCTCGGGCCGGGACAGCCAGAAATGAAAAGGGCCGCCCTGGAGGACGGCCCCTTCAAATCTGATCGTCAGGCCAAGCCTCAGGCGGCGACTTTGTCCGCAAGCTTGGCCTTCAGCTGACGCTTGATCTTCAGGGCGCGGGGAGACAGGTCCTCGTCGCGGGCCTTCACAAGAAAAGCGTCGAGGCCGCCCCGGAAGTCCAGGGTGCGGAGCGCCGCATTCGTGATGCGCAGCTTGAAGTTCTGGCCGAGCAACTCCGACTGGAGGGTCACAGGGGCCAGAGCCGGCAGGAAGCGGCGCTTGGTCTTGACGTTTGAGTGGCTCACATTGTGGCCGATCATCGGACCGATACCGGTGAGTTCGCAGCGGCGCGACATGGGTTTCTTATCCCGACAGAAAGAGGCCCGGAGGCCGTTGGGCCGCCGAGGGAGCGGCGATATAGGCCAAGCGGACGCGGAAGGTCAAGGCTGGGAAGACCCGCGGCGGGACTCATCTGCGAACCTGGGCCCGACGCGTCAGAACCCTGTGGACGAACGTCGATTTTCATTTGTGGTTAACGGCCGATATGATACTATCCCTAGTATGGAACGAAATCCGAATCTGCGGATGTCGCTGATTCGGTCATGATTCGTTTCGCCGCTGTTCGTAGTGCAGCGAGCCCCTCGTTAATTCTTGTCCCTGACATTTGTACGCCGCCCACCCAAACCGGGACCCCGGGCGCTTGCGGGCGGGCGATTCACACCCCACCCTGAGGGCATGAGCGAGCGTCCCGTTGGCCCTGCCCCCTCGCGTCTTGTGGCGGTACTGGGCCCCACCAATACCGGGAAGACCCACCTGGCGGTGGAGCGGATGCTCGGCCACGCATCCGGAATGATCGGTCTTCCCCTGCGGCTCCTGGCCCGGGAGATCTACGACCGCATCGTCAGGGCGCGTGGCGTCCGCTCCGTCGCCCTGATCACCGGCGAGGAGAAGATCATCCCGCCCAGGGCGGCCTATTTCGTCTGTACCGTGGAGGCCATGCCGCTCAGCCGGGAGGTGGAGTTCCTGGCCATCGACGAGATCCAGCTGTGCGCCGATCCCGAGCGCGGTCATGTCTTTACCCACCGTCTGCTCCACGCCAGGGGCCGGGCCGAAACCATGCTGATGGGCTCCCTCTCCATGGCACCCCTGATCCGGCGCCTGTTGCCGGACGCCGAGATCGTCAGCCGCGAACGGTTCTCGACCCTGACCTATGCCGGGTCGAAGAAGCTGACCCGCCTTCCCCGTCGGACGGCCATCGTCGCCTTCTCGGCAGACCAGGTCTACGCCATCGCAGAACTGATCCGCCGCCAGCGCGGCGGGGCCGCGGTTGTCATGGGATCCCTGTCCCCCCGCACCCGGAATGCCCAGGTGGCGCTCTACCAGTCGGGGGAGGTCGACTTCCTGGTAGCGACCGACGCCATCGGTATGGGCCTGAACATGGATGTCGACCATGTGGCCTTCGCCGGCCTCGGAAAGTTCGACGGAAAGCGCTCGCGGTCCCTGCACCCCCAGGAGGTCGGACAGATCGCCGGACGCGCAGGACGCTATCGCAAGGACGGGACCTTCGGCGTGACCGGCGACTGCGAGGAGTTGGACGCCGGCCGGGTCGCCCAGGTCGAATCCCACCGGTACGAGCCGGTGATCTCCGCCGAATGGCGGAACCCCCGCCTGGACCTGTCCTCCCTGCCAGCCCTGCTGCGGTCCCTTGGGGAGACACCCGGTCGGGAGGGCCTGTCCCTCTCCGACGAGGCCCTGGACGAGATCACGCTCAGGCAGCTTGCTGCCGACCCCCGGGTGGCCGACCGGGGCCGGGACCGAGACGCCCTGCATCACCTCTGGGAGGTCTGCCAGACCCCCGACTTCCGGAAATCCGGCTTCGAGGAGCATGTGCGGCTGGCCCGGGAGTTCTTCTTCTGGCTGTCCAGCCACGGTCGGCGCATCCCAGAGGATTGGATGTACGAGCAGTTCCGGCGACTGGACCGCACCGAGGGCGAGATCGACACCCTCCAGGCACGGCTCGCCAATGTCCGGACCCTCGCCTACGTTGCCAACAGGCCCGGCTGGCTCAAGGATCCCGCCGGATGGCAAGGGCGGACCCGCGAACTCGAGGAACGCCTTTCGGACACCCTGCACCAACAGCTCACGGCCCGGTTTGTCGACCGCAGGACCAGCGTGCTGATGCGATCCCTCCGGGCCTCCGGCGAGATCCTGGCGGGCCTCTCCGGGGACGGCGTGGTGACGGTCGAGGGACAGGTCGTGGGACGCCTGTCGGGCGTGGTCTTCACCCCGGAGATGGCAGCTTCGGCCCTGGAGGAGAAGGCCCTCAGGGCGGCGGCCAATTCCGCGGCTGGACCCGAGATCGCCCGGCGGCTGGGTCGATTGGCCTCTGAGCCAGACGAGGCCTTCGCCCTCGACCCCCGGGGCGTGATCCTTTGGCGCGGCGAGGCTGCAGCTTCCGTCCAGGGGGGCACGGTCTTCGCGCCGAGGGCCCGGCTTTACGGAGACATGGGTCCGGCGCCGGTGCGCGAGCGGGCCCAGCGGCGGCTGGAGGCCTGGCTGGCTGCAGAGTCCCGGCGACGCCTCGCGCCCCTGGCACGGCTGGATGAGGCACTTCGCAGCGACCAGCTCCGCGGCCTCGCCCGGGGCCTGGCCTGGAGACTGGTCGAGGCCGGCGGTGTGCTGGACCGGGCCACCGTCCGGGAGGAGACCGCCGCACTCTCGCCAGCAGAGCGGCGAACCTTGCGCGGCCTGGGGGTCCGCCTGGGCGCCTTCTCCCTCTATCTCCCGGCCCTGGCCTCGGGTGAGGCTGCAGACCTCGTCCTGTCCGTGACCGCACCGGGAAGCGCATTGCCCCAGGCCGGACGTCGCATCCGGGGGCAGGCCGCGCCCCCGGCCCCAGTCCTGGCGGCTGCAGGCCTCCGGCGGGTAGGTGACCTGGTCGTCGAGGTCGCGCGGCTTGAGGATCTGGACGCCGCCCTCAGGGCTGCCCCCTGGACAGGTCGTGGCGTCGCGGTAGACCCTGGCCTCGCCGCCGTCCTCGATGGCTCCGTCGAACACCTCCATCTGGTTCTGAAGGCCCTGGGATTCGCTCCCGTCGAACGCAGTGTCCCCGGTGCCCCGAGCCTCTGGCGGCGACGCCGGCAGCCCGCCCCCACCGCACCACCGGCGCTGACTTCCGCCTCGCCCTTCTCCGCCCTGGCGGCGCTTAGGGCCCAGCCCCCGGCCCGGGCCGGACGCCGCCCGCCCCGGCGTCGCAGGAAGCCCGCCCCGTGAGTGATAGCGGCTCGATCCGCGCCGACGTCTGGCTCTGGCGGGCCCGGTTCTTCAAGTCCCGGAGCCTAGCGGCCCGGTTCGTCGAGGAAGGTCGGATCCGGCTCACCCGCGACGGCACCGAGAGCCGGATCGACAAGTCCGCCCGGCCCCTGAAGATTGGCGACGGGCTGGTCTTCGCCATGCGGGGGCGGCTCACAGCCGTGACGGTCACAGGCCTGGGGGAGCGCCGCGGCCCAGCCGTCGAGGCCCGCAACCTCTATGCACCCTTGGTGGACCCCAGAGCCGAAGCCTTGCCGCCGGAACCGGGGGCGCCTAGCGTCGGGTCTGGCTCCGGGGAGGACGCGGGATGACATCCAGAAGACTGGCCCTTTCGGCCTTAGGGCTGCTCGCGGGATTCCTCCCGGCCGCCGAGGTCCTGGCAGCCCCCCCGAAGGTCGAAGACCGGCAGGTTGCCGGCTTGGCGGCGCCCGCCGAGATCCGGGTCGATCCTTGGGGTGTCCCGCACATCTATGCCCGGTCGGTGCGGGACGCATTCTTTGTCCAGGGCTACAATGCCGCGCGTGACCGGCTCTGGCAGATCGACCTTTGGCGGAAGCGAGGACTGGGGCTTCTGGCGCGGGACTTCGGGCCCGACTTCGTGAAACAGGACAGGGCAGCGCGGCTGTTCCTTTACCGGGGCGACATGAAGGCGGAGTGGGCGGCCTACGGCCAAGGCGCCCGGAGCCACACCGAAGCCTTCGTCGCCGGGATCAACGCCTATGTCCTCGAAATCCGGTCGGGAAAGCGCACCCTGCCCAGGGAGTTCAGGATCGCCGGGACGACCCCGGACATCTGGGCTCCCGAAGACGTGGTGCGCGTCCGCAGCCATGGACTGACCCGAAACGCCGGCATGGAGGCCACCCGAGCCCGGATCCTGTGCGCCGGCGGGCCGGGCGCCGACAGGCTGTTCAAGAAGCTGGAGCCGGAATGGACGACAAAGGTCCCGGATGGCCTCGATCCCTGCGCCATCCCGGAGACCGTATTGGACGACTACAACCTGGCGACCCGGGGCGTGAAGTTCGATACCGCCCGGCGGCGGCTGGCGGCGGAGGCCCCTGCGGCGGAGTCCCAGGGCTCGAACAACTGGACGATCGCGCCGTCGCGCACGACCACCGGACGTCCGATCCTGGCCAATGACCCGCATAGAGAGCACGGTCTGCCCTCCCTGCGGTACGTGGCCCATCTGGAGGCGCCCGGCCTTTCGGTGATCGGAGCCGGCGAACCCGCCCTGCCTGGCATTTCCATCGGTCACAACGCGACCATCGCCTTCGGCCTCACCATCTTCTACGCCGACCAGGAGGACCTCTACGTCTACGAAACCTCACCCGACGATCCTGACCTTTATCGCTACAGAGGCGGGTGGGCCCGGATGGAAACCGTCCGCGAAACCATCGAGGTCAGGGGCGGACCCGCACGAGAGGTCGACCTGAGATTCACCCGACATGGCCCCGTCATCCATACCGAGTCCGGCAGCCGGAGGGCCTTCTCCCTAAGGTCGGTCTGGGCCGAGCCGGGTGCCAGCGCCTATTTCGGCTCGCTGGGTTACATGACCGCCAGGTCCTGGCCCGCGTTCAAGGCCGCCCTGGCGAACTGGGGAACGCCCAGCGAAAACCAGGTCTACGCCGACGTCGGGGGGCGGATCGGTTGGGTAGCCGCCGGGCGGGTTCCGTCGCGGCCAAACTGGGACGGGCTCCTCCCGGTCCCGGGGGACGGACGCTACGAATGGAAGGGGTTCCTGTCCCAGGCCGAACTGCCGTCGAAGTTGAACCCGCCGGAGGGCTTCATCGCCACCGCCAATGCGATGAACCTGCCGCCCGGCTATCCCGTCGCCGAGCGGAAGGTTGGGTTCGAGTGGTCGAACCCGTCGCGCCTTTTGAGGATCAACGAGGTCCTGGGATCCGGCCGCCCCCTTAGCCTCGCCGACTCCATGGCCCTGCAGACAGACCCCACCGACATCACCTCACGCCGGCTGATCCGGCTCCTGGCGCCCCTCTCTTCCACGGACCCCCTGACCTCCAGCGCCCTCGACCTCCTGCGCGGGTGGGACGGCTCGGCCCAGGCGGACAGCGCCGCGGCCGCGATCTACCTGATCTGGACGGGCAAGCACCTCGGGCCTGCTGTGGTGGGCAGGGCGGCCCCGCCCCCGGTGAGGGACCTGATTGGCGGCGGCGACCTGGCCGCGGTGATGGACCTGCTGGAGACCCCCGGCGAGGCGCTCGGGCCCGATCCCGAGGCCGCGCGGCGGACTCTTCTGCTCGAGAGCCTGGGCGCGGCGGCCCGGGAGGCCCGGGACCGGATGGGACCTGATTCCTCGACCTGGGCGTGGGGTCGGCTGCATCAGGCGGCCTTCACGCACGTGCTCGCGCCCCTGGCGACGGGCGCCGACCGTGAAGGACTCAGTGTGGGCCCGGAGCCCATGGCCGGAACCTCCCTTTCCCCCCTCGCGGCGACCTGGCGAGCTGATGATTTCCGGGTCACGGCCGGGGCGTCGTTCCGAATGGTGCTGGACGTCGGTGCCTGGGACGAGAGTCGATTCATCAATACGCCCGGTCAGTCGGGAGACGTTGACAGTCCCCACGCCCGAGACCTCTTCCAGACTTGGGTCAAGGGTGGATACGCGCCGCTGCTCTACAGCCGCAAGGCGGTGGAGGCGGCGACGGAGACGCTGATCCGGCTGACGCCCGGCGGTTGAGGCATCCCCGCCATTGACAACCCCGGCCGGGGCCGCGAGAACCCGCGCCGGTAGCGACCAGAGCCCGGAGGCCGAGACGCACAATGACCTACATCGTCATGGACTCGTGCATCAAATGTAAGTTCATGGACTGCGTGGAGGTGTGTCCCGTCGACTGCTTCTACGAGGGCGAGAACTTCCTGGTCATCAACCCCGACGAGTGCATCGACTGCGGGGTCTGTGAACCGGAATGCCCGGTCGACGCCATCAAGCCGGATACAGAGGACACCCCCGACGGCAAGTGGCTGCGGATCAATACGGAGTACGCCAAGGTCTGGCCGAACATCACCCTGAAGGGCGAACCGCCAGAGAACGCAGCGGACTTCGAGCGCGAGACCGGAAAGTTCGAGAAGTACTTCAGCGAGAAGCCCGGCAAGGGCTCCTGAGCCCCCTGGGGGCGCAAGCCTTTCATCGATCTCAGTTTTGTGATAGTTCCCATCGGGTTCCGGGGGAGGCGTCCGCCGGAATGTCGTGTTCACAAGTCGTCGTTCGCCGTCGACCTGCGCCCATGGAGGGCGAGGGGTGTCCTAGCCAGAAGTCATCGGAAACTGTCAGCTTCCAGGCCCGCTTGTTTTCGGGACAGGAGACTTTTTCTGAAATTGCGGGTCACGGGGCGCGGGCACGTCAGTACGCAAGGTGTTTGAAGGGATCAGAGAATGAGCAAGGACGATCTTCAGTTCTCGGTGGGCGATCACGTGGTCTATCCCGCGCATGGCGTGGGGCGGGTCCAGGGGATTGAGACCCAGGAAGTCGCCGGCTACTCCCTTGAAGTCTATGTCATCACCTTCGACCATGAGAAGATGACCCTGCGGGTTCCCACAGCCAAGGCCCGGGTTTCCGGCCTGCGATCGCTCGCAGAAGGCAATGTGGTCAGCCAGGCCCTGACGACGCTGAAGGGCCGGGCCCGGGTGAAGCGCACCATGTGGTCGCGCCGTGCCCAGGAATATGAGGCCAAGATCAATTCCGGCGATCTGATCTCGATCGCCGAGGTCGTGCGCGACCTGCACCGGGCCGAGAACCAGCCCGAGCAGTCCTACTCCGAGCGCCAGCTTTACGAATCCGCTCTCGACCGCATGGCCCGGGAGGTCGCGGCTATCGAAAGCATCGATCGGGAGGCCGCCGTGGGCATCCTCAATAAGAGCCTTACCAAGGCCGTTGTCGCCGTATGAGACCCATAACCTGACGACGCAATCGTATAACTTCATACAGTCTATCGACCGCTGTCGGTCTACGGCAATCGGACTGCCTGCCCTTCAGAGTCTTTGCGAACTGACCGGAGAAAACCATGAAATTGCTTCGCGCAGCCCTGCCAGCCCTGTCAGTGATCCTGGTGGCTGGTGCCGCCCAGGCGGCTGACGAGTGGGAGTTTTCCGTCTCGCCCTACGTCTGGGGGCCGGGGATCGTCGGCGACGGCCAGGTCCCGCCTGACGGGCCGTCGGCGGACATCGACATCACCTTCAAGGATATCCTGAGCCACATTACCGGCGCCTTCATGGGCACGGCAGAAGCCCGCTATGGACGTTTCGGAGTCCTCGGCGACGCCGCGTTTGTGAAGTTCACCGTCAAGCCAGACGTGGAACTGGGCGGAACTCCCGTGATCAACAGCAAGGTCGCGGTCTCGACGAACGCCACAACCATCGCCGGCTTTGGTCGTGTCTATGAGTCCGACCGCGGATCCATCGACCTCCTGGCGGGGGCCCGTTACAGCGACTTCAAGCTCAAGGCGGGCATCAGCCAGCCCGGGCAGCCGGGGAAAACCTCCGAGAACGAGATCAACAACTGGCAGCCCATGATCGGCATCCGCGGCGATGTCCGGTCCGGTGAGCACTGGACCCTGGCGGCATATGGCGACTACGCGGGACTTGGGGACGGAAACCTGAAGACCTGGCAGGCCCAGGCCACCGCCAGCTACGGCTTTAACGAGCACTCGAGCCTGTATGGCGGGGTCCGGGTCTACAATCTCGAAGTCCGCGGCCGGAAGGTGGACTCCAACCTGACCATGGCCGGCCCGATCTTCGGCTACCGCTACACCTTCTGATCCGGCGGGGCTTCAGCCCCCCGCCTTGTCGCCGGTCCGGTAATCGCCGAAGGCGGAGTCCCGGGTGTTAAGCGCCTGGGTCACGCCCTGCCTCAGCTCGGCCATATAGGTGCGGCTGGCGGGGGTGTGCCAGCCCAGGGCGTGCAGGTCGGTCCCAGCCCGGATGCCTGTGCGCATGCCCATGGCCTCCATCTGCCGGTGGACAAGGCGCTTGTTCAACTGGGCGAGCTCCGGGTCGACCCTGGCGATGCGCTGGGCCATGGCCAGGACCTCGCCTTCGAGGTCATCAGCCTTGAAGGCCCGGTTGGCGAAGCCGAGCCGAACGGCCTCGAGCCCGTCGAAGGCGTCACCAGTGAGCATGAGCTCCATGGCGGCCCGCATGCCGACAATCCAGGCATGGTACTGGTTGTCTGGCGGACTCATGGTGCGGACGGCGGGATAGCCGATCTTCGCATCCTCGGCCACGTAGACGAGGTCGCAGGCGACGGCCAGTTCGGACCCGCCGGCAAGGCACCAGCCATGCACCTGGGCGATGATGGGCTTGGCCATGTCCCACATGCGGAAACAACCCTCGACCACATGGCGCGCCCACTGGCCCTGGCCGCCGGCGGTGTGGAATGGCAGGGCCCCGACCCCGGCGAGGTCATAGCCGGAGGAAAAGCAGGGACCCGCTCCGCGGAGAATGATCACCCGCACCTCCGGATCCCGGTCGGCGGCCTCCAGGGCGGCGAAGAGCTCTCCGCGCAGGGCGTTTGAAAGGGCGTTGCGCTTCTCGGGCCTGTTCAGGGTCAGGCGACGGACATGGGGGGCCGGTTCGTCGGCCAGGACTAGGCTCGGGTCGCTCATCTGGGTTCCTCCTGCTTTTGAACCAGCCTAGGCGGCAGACGCCCGTCCCCACAAGCGCCGGTGATTGACGCAGGGTCCGGCTTGACGCCGGAAGGCGCGGCCCTGCTAATCACCCGCACCAAGAGGAGACACAGGATGAAGCTCTACAATTCGGTTGGCCCCAACCCGCACGTGGTTCGCATGTTCATCGCCGAGAAGGGCATGGACGTCCCAAGGCAGGAGGTTGATCTGATGGGCGGGGAGAACCGCCGGCCGCCCTTCAACTCGACGGTCAACGTGGCCGGCCAGCTACCGGCGCTTGAGTTGGACAATGGCCTGACGATCTCCGAGATCACGGCGATCTGCGAGTACCTCGAGGAAGTCGGCGAGGGCCCCGCCCTGATCGGATCCACTCCGGAGGCGCGCGCCGAGACCCGCATGTGGGTGCGCCGGATCGACCTCAACATTTGCGAGCCCATGGCCAACGGTTTCCGCGCCGCCGAGGGCCGGGCCCTGTTCGCCAACCGGATCAAGCTGGTGGGTGCGGACGGCGCAAAGGAACTCAAGGACATCGCCCGGGATCGGCTGATCTGGCTGGACGGCCTGCTGGCCGGGCGCACCTGGGTGGCGGGGGACCGCTTCACCCTCGCCGACATCCTGCTCTTCTGCTTCCTCGCCTTCGGGGCTCAGGTCGGTCAGCCCATCCCGAGCGAGGCCGGAAACGTCCTCGCCTGGTTCGAGCGCACCAAGGCCCGGCCCAGCGCCACGGCCTGAGGCTGTTCAGTCGGCCGCACCTGCGGCTGATGCCGCTGTTGGGGTCACCGGCGGACCGCGGTCCAGCTCCTCCCGGAGACGGTCGCGGTCCAGGTCGCCTTCCCACCTGGCGATCACAAGGGTGGCGACGCCATTTCCCACGAGGTTGGTGAGGGCCCGGCACTCGCTCATGAAGCGGTCGACCCCCACCAGCAGGGCCAGGCCGGCGATCGGGATATCCGGGATCACCGCCAGGGTCGCCGCCAGTGTAATGAACCCCGCGCCCGTCACCCCGCTTGCCCCCTTTGAGGTCAGCATGGCCACTCCCAGCAGGGTTAACTCCTGGCCCAGGGTGATGGGAATGTTCATTGCCTGGGCGAGGAACAGTGTGGCCAGGGTCATGTAGATGTTGGTGCCGTCGAGATTGAAGCTGTAGCCCGTCGGGATGACGAGGCCTGTGGTCGTCTTGCCCGCACCCAGCTGCTGGAGCTTGTGCATCATCTGCGGCAGGACCGACTCCGAGGACGAGGTTCCCAGAACGATCAGCAATTCCTCGCGGATGTAGCGCAGGAACTTGAGGATCGAGAAGCCGGCCAGGGCGGCGATCAGGCCCAGGACGACCAGCACAAAGATGAGGGAAGTTGTGTAGAAGGTCGCCACAAGGGCACCCAGCTTGATCAGGGCGGCGAGGCCAAACTTGCCAATCGTGAAACCCATGGCCCCGAAGGCGCCGAGGGGGGCGAATTTCACCACCACCTGGATAATGCCGAAGAAGAGGTGGGAGACGGAGTCGAAGACATCAGCGGCCTGCCGGCCAAAGTCGCCCAGCCGCGTACAGGCGATCCCGGTCAGGATGGCGATCAGCAGGACCTGCAGGAGGTTGCCCTCGGCGAAGGCCCCGAAGAAGGCCTCGGGGATCACCGCCAGGAGGGACTCCGAAAGGGTCGCTCCGTGCGAAGCCTTCTCCACATAGCCTGCAGCAATCGTCGGATCGAGGGTAGCAGGATCAACGTTGAAACCGGCCCCCGGCTTTACAAATCGCCCGACGACCAAGCCGACAACGAGGGCCAGGGTAGAGACCACCTCGAAGTAGATCAGGGTCCGCAGGCCCAGCCGGCCAAAGGTCTTCATGTCACTCATGCGGGCAATGCCCGCTGCGACGGTGCAGAAGATCACCGGCGCAATGACCATCTTGATCAGCCGGACGAAGGCGTCCCCGAGGGGCTTGAGGGCCACGCCGGTCTCTGGCCAGACATAGCCGACGAGGATGCCCAGGACGATGCCCACCAGGACCTGGACATAGAGAAGGCGGAAACTCCGAAGAAGCATCATGGACGGGCTCGACTCCGGGGGTTCCAATCCCCTCAACGGGGCCGGCGGGATTCTGGTGCGGGCGGTCGGGGTCGAACCGACACTCCTTTCGGAACCGGATTTTGAGTCCGGCGCGTCTGCCAATTCCGCCACGCCCGCATGTGCTTAGGTGATATCCCCTCGCTGGAAGGCCTGCATCCGTTTTCTGATGGGCTTGCGTATTGCCCCGACTGGGGCCAGATGAAAACCGTTCGCAGTTTCTTGCCGCCGGAGCCTCCCCCGCATGTCCAGTGTCGCCCTGAGGGCGGCTCCGGAATCCGCCGTCAGGCTCGGAGATGTGCAGCCGGGGTTCCGCGGGGTGATCGTGGCGGTTCGCCGCCCCTCAGGCTTGACCCCGGGAGCGACGGATCCCGGAGAGCTGGAACTTCGCCTGCTGGAATTCGGGTTTGTGGAGGGTGCCCAGGTCGAGGTCCTGCACGAGGGGCCGATCGGCGGGGACCCGATCGCCGTCCGGGTCGACGACATGCGCGTGGCCCTGCGCCGGAGTGAGGCGATGAACGTGATCCTCGCCGAGGCATCGGCGTGAACCGGTCCGCCATCCCGACGGTCGCGCTTGTCGGCAATCCGAACTGCGGCAAGACCGCCCTGTTCAATGCCCTCACCGGCGGTCGCCAGAAGGTCGCCAACTATGCGGGTGTGACCGTCGAGAAGAAGGAAGGGATTGCGGAACTGCCTGACGGCCGCCGTCTCCGCATCGTGGACCTTCCGGGCACCTATTCCCTGAGGGCCCGGTCGCCGGACGAGGTGGTCACCCGGGACGCCGTCCTTGGACGACTGGCCGGAGAGCCGGCGCCGGACGTCATCCTCTGCGTCGCGGACGCCACCAATCTGGGGCTGGTCCTCAGGCTCGCCCTGGAGCT